>Ga0307989_1000018_pt1 | contig 151037 bp, 129 predicted proteins | sample EllFjometagen185_FD_203164 | JGI IMG/M metagenome (GOLD analysis project Ga0307989, IMG submission 203164) | Marine microbial communities from Ellis Fjord, Antarctic Ocean - #185 | ecosystem: Environmental > Aquatic > Marine > Unclassified | place: Southern Ocean | collected 2014-10-08 | reverse complement strand
GGAAATACAATCAGGGATTGATAGGAGAGATCCGGCTAATTGAAAGGCAGTTCGGGTACTAACCAGTTGCATAATTATAAATATTTCAGGATCATTTTTCGGTTTTCCAATTTTTTGCAACAGAGCCCTTTATTCAATTCGGCTTGAACCGGGTTTCCGGCATTGTCATGGCCGGGGTACTGAATTTGAAGGATTTTACGGAGAATGAGCAGTCAGCTGTGGCAAACCTGTATCTGAAGTTGGGCAAACCTGAAGATGGTCTGCGGCTGTTTGATCGCCAGAGAAAGCTCTTAAAAAATCAGGGGGATTTCACAGCCGACCAGTTGAATGGCATACACCTTTTGCTCGCCACTGCTGCCGGTCGGGCTTCCGAAGTTATCCGGCTTCTGAGAGGCGGTAACCTCCAGCGACAGTTGGTAACTGATGTGTACTATGTTGCAGTCGATTACAATAGGCCAAAAATAGCTCTTGCAGCAGCCGAAAAACTTCATCAACGGTTTCCGGATAGGCAAACACTGGCTCTTAGGACCCGGGCAATGCTGTTGAATCAGAAATACCGTGATGCTCTGCCCGGCCTGGAAAAGCTGCATCGGCAGGATCCCGCAGCATGGGAGTTCACTTATAGTGAAACCCTGGAAAAACTGGGTAAAAAACAGCAGCTCAATGAATTCTGGATACGAAAAGCAACTGCTACAGACACTGGTGCGAAACAGAAAAGAGACATTGCATTTCTGATGCTTGAAAAGGGATATCGTAAAGAGGCCGAAAACCTGTTCCTGAAACTTGCGGATAAAACGGAGGCAGACAGCCAGATAGTTGATCAGCTTATGTTTCTCTGGGGAAAGCGCCCCAGGCCGGAGTCACTGGCCTGGCTTGAAAAAAGACTGTATGCGGCACCTGCCAGAGACAAAGCTGGATGGTTGAAACGTTTGGTAGAGGTAGGTCAGCAGGAAACCGTTCTGGATTATATTGAACGTCATAGAAAAAGTGCTACACCCGGGATGATCGATGTGATGCTCGAATTACTGGTCGAACGCAGAGAAAAAGAGAGATTCACCCGGATCGCCGGGCAGGAGCTGGAAAATGAGAACAGCGTTCCGCGACTCAAGAAAATTGCAAAACTCGGAACCCGCCTTGGTGTCACGAAAATCACCATCAGTGCGTATGAAAAAGCCTACCGTAGCAACCCGGAGGATCAGGAGACCCTCAATGAGTATGGCAAAATCATGTATTACCAGGCAAACCATGAAAAAGCCGAAACCCTGCTGAAGAAATTTGTTGATTCGGGTGGTATTGACTTTCTGAGCACATTTTTTATAGGCGAGATCTTATGGCAGAAACGATACTTTAATGAAGCAAAACCGTACTATCAGAAATCTGAAGAGTTGATGTCGCTGATGATTGTAAAAAATCGCTCTGAGCGGCTGTTGGAGGCCAGAATCAAGTTGCGGTTGGGTAAAAAGGAGAGAGCATTGTCTATTTACAGGGAATTGAGGCGCCAAACCCCGGACGATGAAGGACTGAAGGCGGATTATCTGGATTTATTGCTGGAACTGGGATACACAGAAGAGGCTGAAAGGCTGTTGTCAGATATTTGAGCCGGGGATGGAAACGTCAAGAAACCGGATCCTGAAAAAACCATTACTTCAACCTAAAAACAAATAATGGCAGATTTCATCATCAAACGAATTCGATTTGTCATCTCCATAGTTGCGGTTTTGTGGGCGGGAATAACTGTCTTGCAAGCTGCTGAATTGCAGGGCAGGATATATGAGCATCAGGGACAAACGGTTTTGTCACTGACCTGGTCCCAACCGGACATGTCAGTTACCAGCGAATCGAAGGCGGGTGAAACCGTGCTGCGTTTCAGCCAACCGATCAGCATGGATAATCAGCAGCAAATTTACAGCAAGGGTCAGCCCTGGATTCAGGATCTGGTTGTCAGTTTTGACACGATATTTTTCAAGTGGCGGGGGCAGCATCAGGTCATCGTGGAAAATATCGCCAACTCCGGGCTGAGACTGAGAATCGGGAACCAGGGGGTCGGAAAAACAGCCCGCAGTTCATCAGGGATCCGCCTGGGAACCATTAAAGCGAGACTGCTTTTCGGGCAAGGAAGGACGGATGAGTCCATTGAGACCCTTGACAGGCTGCTGAGGGTGCATCCGGATGAGGTCTCCATTCTTCTGACCAAAGCGGATCTGCTATATCAAGTGGGTCGTCGCAGGGAGGCCCTGGAGCTGGTTTATACTGCTGAGCAGAAAGAACCTGGCAACGTTGGTGTGAGAGAAGCAAAAAAAAGGTATGAGTTGGACCAGAGGTCTTTTTTTGTTGCGGAAGCGGCTCACAAGGACACCTGTTTTGATCTGGGCGAACGGTTTTACCGAATTCAGTATGAAACGAAACCCTTTGAACGTCTGGCGCTGGGTATTAAGCATTCCACCTATGGGATTGAGTATAACCGCAATGACCAGGCCACCCCACTGATTGATGAGAATCGACAGACAGAACTCTATGCCACGTTTGAAAGAGATGGCGGATCATTGGTCAGTGCATCACTCTTCATCCATGTTGAAAGGGATGCGGGACTGGCTTTGAGTCACACGAGTTATGAATCTTACAGCACAATGACGGTCGGTCTCGATCTGATGCGCCCCAACTGGGAATATTTTGTGAGCCAGGTAGAAACCGATCACAAGCACCGGCTCCGTCTCAGGTATCAAAGGCAGATCAATAAACGGGCATCCTACATGCTCTTTCCGGCACTGAATCAGTATATTCTCTGGGATCTGGACCCCACACCGACCTCTTTGTCCTTCCAGGGGGCGATTATCTACCGTTTTAACGATTCGCGATTTGATAGACAATGGCTGGGTGAAAACAGTTATATGAGCGCCGAACTTGACGTGGACTTCGAAACGCCGTTGTCGGTCGAGGAGACAGACGGTGTCTCAAAAACACGCTTCACCAAATGGGTGCGCAGTCCAAAGTTTAATATTGGGAAACAATACGGATGCTGGGATTTATATGGGTATCTGGGATATGCATTCCGCGTATACAACGGCAGCGGTCAGTTCTGGGGCGGGCGGGTACGATGCGAGCCCTGCGACCGGTTCAATTATTATTTCAAGGCGGATCACTATATCGATGAGAACAATTGTCTGGTGACACTGCTGACCCTGGGCATGAAGTGGATTATCTAGGAAATGGAAAAGACTATGGAAACAGAAAATGGTGAAGTGCCGGGATTCTTCAGCCGGCAACTCGACCGAATCCCACGGATGGCGATGGGGTTGCGGACAGCAGCTCTTGTCGAAACGCTGGTGTTCCTGACAGTGCTGACTGCACTGAATGGCATTTTAAGTGATGGTAGCCGTTTTGCTGAATTTTCCCCCCACCCTTACTGGGTAATCATTCTTCTCATAGCGGCACAATACGGGACCAATGAGGCGCTGACAACTTCGGTATTTGCATCAATATTCCTTCTGGCGTGGAACCTCCCAGAGCATGCCATGGACGAGAGCACCTTCGACTACGTTTTCAAGGTGAGTTTTCGACCGCTCATGTGGATTATTGCATCCGTCGTCATCGGTGAAATGACGGTTCGACAAAATCAACGTCGCTTTCAGCTGCATCAGAACCTGGACGCTTCACAAAAAAGGGAAAAATCTATTACCCGTGCCTACGAACAGCTCCGGGGGATAAAGGAAGGTCTTGAAACTAGAATTGCCGGCCATCTGCAGGGTACGGTGGCGTTATACCAGTCCCTGAAATCCATCGAGGGGTTAAGCCCGGTTCAGATCTTGATGGGGGTGGGTGAAATGGTCGCAAACGTGATAAACCCTGAGAAATTTTCTGTTTTCAGCTTTGGCCCAAACGGGTTTGAAGTCATCAGTTCCCGGGGATGGACAGAGGAAGACGGCTACTCAAGAAGGCTTACCAGCGAGTCGGTGCTATTTCGGGAAATGATGGACAAACATCGGATTGTCTGTAGCGTTAACCAGGTGGATGCTGAGATTCTAGGGGATGAGGGCATTCTCGCCGGTCCGCTGATCGACCCACAGTCAGGGCAGGTGTTTGGTATTTTGAAAATCGAGTACCTGGATTTTATTGACCTGACCGTTACCAATGTCGAAACCTTCAAGATATTGTGTGAATGGGCCGGTTCCGCTTATGCCCAAGCCAGACAGTTCCAGGAAACCCTGGCGGATACCATGCATAATCCCGAAACCGGGACCCTCTCACAACAGTTTGAGCAATTTGCCCGGGAAATCCTGGCCTACATGAAAAATGAGCAGGGTGTGATAACCACGACTATCGAAGTGAACCTGCGTCCTACGCAGCGTCTGACACCAAGAGAGCGGGTTGACCTGGCCGGGCGATTCTATCAAAGCATCAAAGAGCAATTGCCTTCCAATGCCATGGTTTGTGATGGGCGGCGGAGAAATCTACAGTTTATTATTCTGATACCGGGAACGAGCAAGGAACAGGTAACGCAAATGCTGGGTGACCTGAAAAACTGGCATGAGGGTATAAAAAACAAGCTCTTGCAAACGACCGAGATCCAGTTTGAGGCAAAAGACATTGAATAAACGGGATGCAACAGATATGGACCATCAAACTGGTAAAAAGCAGCGTTTCCCCTTTGAAACCACTGTAACTGTGATTTTGACCTCGATCGCAGCTGTTGTGGAATGGGCTGCTTTTCATTCACTTCTCGGGGATAGGATCTCCCTGGCCACCGGTTTAGGGTTTCATCTGGCAGTTGTTCTGCTCCTTTCTGCCTGGTTTTTATTGCAACTGAAAACGGGTATGGATATCCGGCTGACGGCACTGGTCCTTCTCATGATTACAGTGACCGGACCATTTGGATCCTTGATCTCGGTTCTGATGCTCGTGTTTTTTCTGGGATTCTCCAATGCTGATATTTCGTTTCTTCAATGGTTGTCAGCCCTTTTTCCAGAGGAACGGGTTGAAAAGAGCATCGAGCTGTATCAGCGGTTGTCTGCCGGTTGGGATGATTTCAGTGAGAAGAAGCGAATTATGACGTTCCAGGACGCTCTGGCACTGGGAACCATTCAACAGAAACGGGAAGCCCTGGCAAAAATATCCCGTTACTTTCGGCGGGAGTTTGCTCCGGCACTGATGAGCGCTCTGCATGACTCCGACAATGCGATCCGGGTTCAGGCCGCTACGGTCATTGCCAAGTTTGAGCAGGAATATATGTCACGTTACATGCAGCTTTCCAGGCAACACAAGGAGGACCCCGACGACCCCGATATCCTGTTGAAACTGGCCCAGCAGGCAGACGCCTACGCATACAGTGGAATACTGGATAGAGAAAGAGAAGCTGATTTTCGAAAGATTGCTACAGAACACTTTCTGACCTATCTTGAAAAGGACCCTGAAAACGATCAGGTTCTCTTTTCACTTGGCAGACTCTATATCCATCTGGGGAAGCCCGAACGGTCCTTTGACCTACTGCATGGCTTTATGTCCTCAGGGCAGAAACCTCCTCTGAATCTGGCCATGTGGCTGATAGAGAGCCTTTATTCGCTTGGAAGGTATAGCGAAATTCGGGAGCTGGTGAGTCGATATCAGGATGAGTTGCTCCCAGAATCAGATCAGCCGATTCATATCATTGATACCCTTCAGCTCTGGGAAAATGGGATAACCAGTGAAAAACTCATGATTAAACTGACCAATGACGTCTGATCAACAGAAAATAAATGTCTGCCTGCTGCTGGAAGGGACCTATCCATATGTGGCAGGTGGCGTATCCGGCTGGGTGCATGAACTGATACGGGAACAGTCCCACCTGACCTTCCATATTACCGCTATTCTGCCGCCGGATGCCAGTCAGGACTATCGATATGAGTTGCCGGACAACGTGGTTGGGATCAACAACATTATCCTGCACCGCCTGCAGCGCGGTGAGAACATGAAAAGCCGCGCCCAGCACCAGCTGTTTCAGCAGATCGAAACACCACTGCTGAACCTTCAGGCAAGGGCAAGAACGAAAGACCTGAAGAAAATCATGGCCCTGCTTCAGGACGCAGGCGGGAGAGTGGGTAGCCAGGTGCTATTGGATTCCGAAGAGGTCTGGGTAATGATGATCCGTATGTATAATACGACCATGGGAAATAACAGTTTTCTGGACTATTTCTGGTCCTGGCGGGCACTTATGGGCGGCCTCTATTCGATGTTGCTCGCCGATATTCCGGAAGCGGACTGTTATCATGCCCTCTGCACTGGATTTGCAGGGCTTTTGCTGGCTAGGACCCGGCTTGAAACAGCAAAACCCTGCCTGCTGACCGAGCACGGTATCTATACCAATGAGCGCCGAATCGAAATTGGCTCTGCAGACTGGTTGGAAGATCCCCGGTCCCAGAACCTGAATGTGGAACGCAACCGGTTTGAAAAAAACCTGCGGGATCTCTGGATTGAATCTTTTGCCGGTTATTCGAAGCTATGCTACGAGGCTTGTGACCGGATTTTTACCCTCTATGAAGGCAACAAGGATTTACAGCTTGAAGATGGAGCCGATCCGGAGAAACTGTTCGTCATTCCAAACGGGATTGACTTTGAGCGCTACTCCAGCATACAGCGCTCAGAAAGTCATCCGCCGACGATTGCGCTGATCGGAAGGGTTGTTCCTATCAAGGATATCAAAACCTATATTCGTGCTGTGGCGATCCTGCAGCGATCTGTCGACAATCTCAGAGCACTGATAATGGGGCCCACCGACGAGGACCCGGACTACTTTGAGGAGTGTATCGAGATGGTGGATCACTCGCAGCTGAATGACGTCATCCAGTTTACCGGAAAAGTAAAGATCGACGAATATCTCGGAGAGATTGATGTGATTGTGCTCACCAGTCTGAGCGAGGCGCAGCCCCTTGTGATTCTTGAAGCAGGGGCCGCGGGAATACCGTCTGTTGCAACTGAGGTAGGGGCCTGCAGAGAAATCATCGAGGGTCGGAGTGATGAAACCCCAGTAATGGGCGCTGGCGGACTTGTTTGCTCTCTCTCCTCTCCCGGTGAAGTGGCCCATGCGCTGCAAAAATTGTTGACAGATCCTCAGTTTTATCAATCCTGCAGCGGGAATATCAAAGAGCGTGTCCGGAAATATTACAACAAGACAGACCAACACAAGGCATACCGGGATGTGTATGCTCAATATACGGGTTAAAGATGGCAGGTATCGGTTTTGTATTAAGGAAACTCAGTAGGCAGGATAACCTGATCGGCACAGTACAGGCCTATGTGATATCCGCTTTGATTTCAACGGGACCATGGTTGTTTACTATTCTGGCACTGGGTTCGATCAGCGCGCTGTCTGGGAGGTTTGTCTCCCGTTCTGTTCTGGTGGAATTCAGAACGATTATCATCTATAATTTCGCATTTTCCCTGGTATTGGCAGCACCCATCTACATGGTGGTGACACGCTATCTGGCTGATGGTATCTTTCGGCAGGATGTCAGTAATACGCCAGGGACTCTGGTCGGATCCCTTGTTCTGCTTTATGCGATTGAGGTACCAATCGCCTGCCTGTTTTATATATTCTATGCAAATCTGTCTACGGAACTGGTCCTGGCGGCCATCATCAACTTTTTACTGATATCAGGCGTTTGGCTGATCAGTGTATTTTTAACTGCTCTGAAAAACTATCGAACAGTAACACAGGCTTTTGGACTGGGCATGCTGGCAACGGTTCTCGGTGCCGGAATCTTATCAAGACTATACGGAGCAGCTGGCATCATTACCAGTTTCAGCCTGGGGTTGTCTATAATACTGGGACTCATTTTTGCCAGGATTTTAAGTGAGTATCCGCATCCGATCACGAATCCCTTTGCTTTTATGAGGTACTTCATCAAATATTGGGAGATCGGGCTGAGTGGTTTTATCTACAATGTAGCGATCTGGTCTGACAAATGGATTATGTGGTTCGCACCAGAGGCTGACCAACCTGCGAGCCGGTTAATTACCTTTTCCAACTATGACAGTGCCATGTTTCTGGCATACCTGACGGTGGTACCTTCCATGGCCATGTTTATTCTGAGCGTTGAAACCAATTTTTATGAACACTATGTAAAATTCTATCGTGACATACAGCAATTGGCCACCTACAAGCAGATTCATGAGAACTGGAAGACCCTCGTCCGGAGTATACTCAGCAGTTCGAGGGGATTTCTGGTGCTACAGGGAAGTATCTGTGTGATGGTTATTCTCACTTCGTCCAAGATTTTTGATTTTCTGGGCATTAATTTCCTTCAGCTGGGCATATTTCGATTCGGCGTCTTGGGAACCATGTTCCAGGTCTTTTCGCTGTTTATCCTGATCATTCTCTCTTATTTTGACCACCGAAAAGCCACCCTCCTGGTCCAGTCTGTTTTTCTGATCACAAATGTCGGCTTTACCCTCATCAGTCTGAAACTGGGATTTAAGTTTTATGGGTATGGGTACTTTCTGGCATCTCTGGTGACTTTCATATTCTCTGCATTTATCACAATGAATTACGTTGATAAATTGATCTATCACACCTTCATCACCCGTAATGCATCTGTCACCGAATAAGACTGCCTGCCCAGTTGTAAGGTCTTGCTGAAGATCTCACCCTCTGCGAAATGATTTATTATTGAACGGTTGACGCCTGCCAGGGATTTGAATAAAATGGTAAGAAACGCTTGTCACGGTCCAACCATTGTTTCCCTCCAAGCCGTCAGGGTTGTCACTATGGGGTATCCGATTGAAAAATGATAACGATATTCAAGATACCATACGATACCTGAAAGATAGCCGCATCTTGGGGAAGCTACCTGAAGATATGCTTCTGCAGCTGGTTCCCCTGAGCCGTCGTCTGGCTTTCAGCGCAGGCGAGACCATTCTCGAGGAAAACATAGTGAATAGCCATGTGTTTATCCTGATAAACGGCATGGTTTCGATCTATTCTGAAAATGAGTTTATCGTCCAACTCAGACGTCGGGGCGAAATTTTTGGTGAAATGAGTATTATCACCGGTGAAAAAAGCTCTGCCGCGGTTGTGGCGGATACCCCGGTTGAGCTGCTGAGGATCCTTGCTAAGGATATGGGTAATTTTGACCTTCTGGATAGGAAGTCCCTGGAAAACACCTTTTTCCGGCTCTCATCCCAGATTTTAGCTGAAAAGCTCGCGCTGACCACTAAAAAAGCGGCGCAGTTTGAAATTGCCAATCGTCAATTCAGGGAAACCCAGGAAAAACTGGAAAAGGCCAACGCCGAGGCCCTGAAAGCGGTGCAGACCAAAAACACCTTTCTGGCTATGATGAGCCATGAATTACGGACACCGCTTAACTCGATTATCGGAAATACCGAACTGCTGTACTATACTGACCCAACTTCGGAACAGGAAAAACACCTGGAAACCATCCATCGGTCAAGTGAACTGCTGCTGGGCATTATCAGTAATATTCTTGATTTCTCAATTATTGAGGCAGGGGAATTGAAAATCGAACACAGTGCCTTCGATATGAAAAGCCTGTTTCATGAGATTGCCGAATTGTTTGTCCTTGAAGCGAATCGAAAACAGATTGATCTTGAAATAGCCTATGATGCAACCGCTGCTTCACACTATATCAGTGATAAAGCCCGTCTCCGGCAGATTCTGACCAACCTGCTCAGTAATGCGATTAAATTTACATCCGAAGGGGTTGTTCGCTTCCGCCTGGAAAAGGAAGCCGCCGATGAGGTGGGTGACCATCTGGAAATAACGGTTGAAGACAGTGGGGTGGGAATTCCAGTCGAAAAACAGGAGGAGATTTTTACAGAATTTACGATGGCCGATGACTCGACTACCCGTAAATTCGGTGGTACGGGTCTGGGCCTCACCATATGCAGCCGATTGATCCGGCTGATTGGTGGAGAAATCAGTCTGGACAGCGAGTTAAAAAAAGGATCAACCTTCCGTGTTCAACTCCACCTGCCACGTTCTGAATCAAGTGACAGGGCGAAATGAGAGGGTTGTATCTTTACATTCTGAAATCCGGAAGCTACCATGACAGCTAATGCGATCTCAAATGCACTTATTAACAGAAGCTGCTTAATCTTAAGACTAAAAACACAGTTATCGTTTTCTATAAAGAACGGAAAAACCCGGTGACAACATGATTAAAAAAGTTACAGCAAAATTTAATGCCAGAATACTGGTGGTGGATGACTATATTGATAATCAGGATCTGGCAAGATCACTCCTGGAAAAGATGGAGTGTGAGGTTGATGTAGCCGAGGACGGGAATGAAGCGGTAGAAATGTTTAAGGACTCAGACTACGACCTGGTGTTCATGGATGTCCAAATGCCAAACCTGGACGGTTATGATGCTACCCGCATTATCAGGGAATTGGAAAGTGATGATAAACGCACCCCTATCATTGCCTTGACCGCTAATGCACTTGAAGGTGATAAAGAGAAGTGTCTGAAGGCAGGCATGGATGATTATCTAACCAAACCCTTCAGGGGTGAAGATATTGAGCGGATCATGTTACAGTTTCTGGATGCGGGATAGGCGAACCCGATGCCTCTCCCACTAGTTAATAGACACTCCCATACCGTTCATGATCAGGTGGATTTCAGTTCTGAGCTGTGAGGCCATTTCAAAAGCACCTTTCACTTCCCTCGGATTTCTCAGAACAACCTTCAGAAGTTGAAGCGCCCTCCGCAGGCGTTTTTCATATTCAGTTTTATCCAGCAGATTCTTTGATTCTTTGGCAATCCAGGCTGCCTTCAGAAACGGATCCACCTCATGTGGGTCAACCAGGGAAGTCCGCCTCACATACTGGTTGATGGCCTCGATGCTTCTGGTATAAATCTGATTGGCCGATTGAATACTGATGTCTTTTTCACCTGCTGCGACAGAGACCTGATACCTTGTGATCAGCATCATTGTGCCAATCATGGTTTTCTGAAGGATAAGATCTCTCGAAAGATCGGGGATGGTGTCAAGGAGATCCTTGACCAGTTTCTCCATCATCGGGATTCTGGCCAACAACATGCAGGATGTTATCACAATCATCAGCACATATCCTGCTGTCTTGTGGTTGCCGATATCCATGCTCAGGTCCTTTTCCACTGCCAGGCTGGCCATTTCAATCTCTTTTTTACTGATACAGTCGGTTGTATAATTGGACCCTTTGAACCGTTTATTCAGTACACCGATTCCACCGAGTTTTGCCTTTACGGCAATCAGCATATCAAGCTTGAACTGTGACTGTTGCAGTTGCTTGACCGCTTTTTGAACCTGCCAGTGATAGTGATCCTGTCGGGCCGTTAGTTCCTGTTTCATTCGTCCCTGCAGGATATCAAGATAGCGAATGTAGATCTTGGCAAGCCAGGTAACATTGAACAGGCTTAAACTTCCATTATGAAGTGCGATGGCAACCTCTTTTAAAGCTTTTCCGGTAATTTGCAGTCGTTTTTCAACCAGTCCGCTTTGCGAGATGTCGCTGAAAATCTGAACTCCGTTTAAAGCTCTTAAATCCGGGCAATATGGATATTTCTTGAGCAGATCCTTGATTTGCTGCCTGGCAGAGTTCATTTCAGCCCCCTCTTTCAACTTGCTGATCTCCTGCCGGATTGAGCTTAAATTCTGCGGACGTTTCAGCTTTCCAAACAGTCGTCTTTTGCGCTTGGGGTAGTAGATCTCTTGTCCCAGGAACGAGGGGGATTCGGGAAGTGCAAAATCCAGTGCCTGCAGTTTGGTAGCGATTGTTTTAACCTTTCGTTCAATCTCTTCACGCTGATCATCTGGCGGTCTTATGTCCATAGGTTCTTACGGGTCGAGATTGAATGCTCTTCAAATGTTGCAATGGAATAATGAATATCCAACTTTAAAAATTCCTGTTCACATCGTCTAGATGTGAGCTAAAATAAATCAATCATCTTCAGATATAGTAAAAAAGCCGCTTCATTAAATCAAGCGAATTGTCGTTGCTGTCGTGAAGTACCTGCCGAATATTCCCATTTCAGATTGGTGAAGGATCTGTAATCAAGGTTGTGTGCTCGCAGGTCCGGCTACATGACCATCCTGATGACCGGAGAACCGGATAATTGGTTATAAACAGCATCGCGGTGAGCCTCATCCATTACGTCAACCGTCAGGTTCAGGCTGATATATTTGCCGGTTCTGCTGGTGTTTGAGGGGGCCAGTTGATGGGGTTCAGTGATTAAACCGGCCACTGCGGATTTAAGCTCTGCCTCATCGGTTCCTATGACTTTGTAGTTCCACGGGCATGGGTATTCAATATCAGGCTTCATATTGCCGAATGACATGGACAATTCTCAGTGAGGTGACAAGTAGATCACAGATGAACAGTGAGGTGCGAATTCCTGATTGATGTGCGCTGTTATCTCTCGATCGGCTATGATGTCGAAACCAAAGCCGATCTATTTCACGATATTGAATATATAGTCGCCTTCAGGGATGCGTGCGTCACTGAAAACGGAGAGGAGGCTGCTCAGTCAGAAGGCATATCGTGCAGGTCAAATCCACGGAAATAGGAGTGTGATGGGGGTTTTAACCGGTGCTTGCCTCTTCTTTCCAGGATGTCGATGGACAGGTGCCCGGCGTTGACCCCGTGTTTTCTGAGTTCACGGAGCACCTTGTCTCTCAATTCATAGAATTCTGTGGGGCCCCTTTTAACAGAGTATCTTCTCAGCATGGGTGTGACCAGCTTAAAGAAGGTATTTACATCCACGTTGGGTTGATTTTCCTCGTAGTAGCGATTCTCCATGGCAACAAAGGTATCAAAGAGGTCATCGGGATTTTCAACCCGGTTGAGTTCAATCGCCAGTTCGATGAGGGCCAGGGCGTTGTGATATTTGCCGTTGAATTTTTCGTTGATTCGCTGAGCTTTCAGAATAACAAACTCATTGATGATTTCGTCAGGCAGGATCAGGTGCAGATAGGTTTCAAAAAGATCGTCGGCTCGGGCTAGGACCAGGAGTTCCAGTTTTTCAAGGGTGACGGAATTCAGGCTGGGGGCCCATTTATCGATAAACGCCTGGTTCTTTGACCCCATTCTACGCAAAAACCGCTCGCATATTTCTTTAGACACCTGCTCCGGGCAGTTGTGCTCCAGGAACTCAAGGTAATCGACCATGTGTTCGTCAGGGAGTTGCAGAATGGTCTTGGCGACCTCGTCCGAAGTGATTTTTTTAGATCTCTGCTCTTTGATGATCCATTCAAAATTCTTAATGATGTTGTTGCCATTTTCCATCAGCTTCTCCTCAATAGCTCTCGTTCTATGTGACCGGAAGATCGAAGCCAGACCTGAATCGGGCTTCCGGATCTGTTTTTCTGAAAGTTCCGGATAGTGAAGACCGAAAATCACTTTGTTCTTTCTTTGTACACTATTTTTACCCCTTTTGTCGAATGGTTGAATTCCAGAACAGTTTTCCCGACATATTTCTGGAAATCCAGGGGCAGGGAGCAGGTGTCTGTACCCTTTCAGGTGCGATGTTTACTGCTGGTAGATGATTGCGCGCTGGATCAGCGCATCGAAGAGGCGTTGCTGGGCTGGGTCGGCGGCGGCAGTCAGCTCAGGGTGCCATTGGACTCCCACAAACCAGGGGTGTTCATCGATCTCTGCGGCTTCAAGGACACAATCCGCAGCCTGGGCAACCATTCTGAAACCCGGGGCTGGTTGTCTGATAGACTGATGATGCCATGAAGCAACTTCCAGCTCTGTCTCTTGCAGGATGTCGAACAGCCGTGAGTTCGGTTTGATCTGCACGAGATGGCGTGTGGCTTTGCGTGGTGGGAGTCGGTGGATGACTGACTCACCTAACTGTTCTGGTAAGTCCTCAAACAGGGTCCCACCTAGCAGGGTGTTGAATATCTGCAACCCACGACAGATGGCCAGGGTTGGCAGCTGATGTTTCAGAATCAGCCGAGCCGCTTCGAGCTCACTGCGGTCCCTCTCATCATCGATGTTGTAGACGGATTCATGCGGCTGTCCCTGGTATCGCTGTGGGTTGATATCTCCACCCCCGGCAAATACAAATCCTTCCAGTCTCTGAATCAGCGGTTCCAGATGTGCCTCTCCCGGGGGAACAAGCAAGGGAATGCCACCGGAACGTCGGACAGCATCGATATAGTCATGGGGCAGCACAAATTCGCCGGCTTCGTTTTTACTGTATGTTGTGATGCCTATCAGGGGTTGGGTATTCATTTACGCGTTAATTGGCCCAGGGTTGGTATTTCGGGTAATTCAGGTGTGAGGAGATGCCGGCAGGATGTGTCTGCATCTCTATCATGACGGGTCCCCTTTTAGATGATTTCAAAGTATCGGTCCATTTCCCAGTCGGTAATATGCTTGTTGAACTCACGTTGCTCCCAGTTTCGAGTGGCAACATAGTGGTCGATAAAGCTGTCACCGAACAGCTCCCGTGCGGGCCTGGATTTATGCAGCCGTTCTGCTGCCTGCCCTAGGGAACGGGGGAGTTGACGCCAATCGGCAAACTTCTGATCATATGCGTTCCCAACCACCGGAGCATCTGGTTCAATCTTGTTTTCGATACCCCAGATCCCTGAACCGAGGGCAGCCGCCAGCGCGATGTAAGGATTAATATCTGCAGCTGTCAGCCGATACTCGACCCGCTGCGACTTCGGTTCACCCGGAATGGCCCTCAGGGCGCATGTCCGGTTGTCCACTCCCCAGCTGGCCTCGGTTGGTGCCCAGAATCCCGGAACCAACCGGGTGTAGCTATTGACCGTTGGGGCTGTCATGGCCAGAAATTCAGGCATCATCGCCTGCTGCCCACCAATGAAATACCGCATGGTATCACTGAGCTGATCCGGTTTCGAGTCATCGTAAAACACCGGTTTGCCTTTCATGTCCTGGAGTGAGAGGTGGATGTGCCCACTCTGTCCGGGCCAGTCAGGCGACCATTTAGCCATGAAGGTGGCCATCCAGTTCCGCTTCTGGGCCAGGACTTTGGTGTAGGTCTTAAAAAGAGAGGCTTTGTCAGCTGCGGCCAACAATTCGTCGTGGTAGATGGCCGCCTCCATCACTCCCGGGCCTGTCTCTGAATGAAGGCCCTCCAGGGGGAAGTCCATTTTGAGGCAGAGATCCAGCAACTCCTCGTAAAAATCTGAATGAACAGCATCCCGCAACATGGAATATCCGAATAACCCGGGTGTAATGGGCTTCAGATCTCGGTAGTGCTTGGACCGGATAGAGTCCGGTGTTTCATTGAAAATAAAGAATTCGAACTCGCAGGACCCGACGGCTGTATAGCCCATCTTTGTTGCTTTTTTGATAACCCTTTTTAGTAGACCACGGGGACAAACAGATTCGGTCTTGTCAGCGAACTCACCGAGAAACAAGAGCATATCCCCCTCCAGGGGAAGCGGGCGGCAGCTTTCGGGGATTACCCTCACCGGTGCATCGGGATATCCGGTGTGCCAACCGGTGACATCGACATTGTCGTAGAGTTTATCGTTGGAATCCCAGCCGACGACAACGTCACAGAACCCAAACCCTTTATCCAGGGAGGAAATGAACTTCTCACGTTTCATATATTTTCCACGGAATATCCCATCAATGTCGAAAACACCGACCTTGACATACTCCAGGCCGCTTTTTTCGACAATTTTCCTGGCATCCCTTGCGTTTTTGACTGTCCGTGGTTCCATCATTCACTCCTTCTGGTTCGAATTGGTTTGCTCTTTGGTCACTGTAAGTATTGTGAGTAACCCATTCTACACGTTCCGTCAATATGTGCGCGGTTCCAGCGCTTGTTATCAAACCGTTAACCGGTTAGTTGAAAACTTCCCTGTTTCATTAACCAATATCAATATCCAGGGTGACCGGATGTTGGAAAAATATGGTTTAACCATTATATTTTTAACTGGAAGCTGCTTTAGATTTGGCGTTCAGTGGCGTGTCAAAAAAATATGGAAACGGTACCAGGAGGAGGACAGTCAGTGATGAAGACACTATTCAGAAAGGCGACGCAAAACCGGGTATTTCAGGATGTGGTGTCACAGATTCAAACCGCGATACTGAGTGGTAAGCTGAAGGTGGGGGAGAAGTTGCCTCCCGAACGGGAATTGGGCGAGATGTTGGGCACCAGTAGGGGGACTTTGCGGGAGGCCCTTAGAATTCTGGAGCAGAAAGGCCTGATTGAAATCCGGTTGGGCGTAAACGGGGGAGCTGTGGTCAAAGCAGCGACATCCGAACATATGAGTGAAAGTCTGGCTCTGTTGATTCAGTCACAGGTGGTATCATTGGAAGAACTATCGGAGTTTCGTGAGGGGGTGGAAGGGATCGTTACCGGCCTGGCAGCCGAACGGATAACTGACAAGGATATCGAGGGGCTTCTGGCCCTCAGGGAACAGGCAACTGAAATCCATCTAAAAGGGCTTGCTGCCTGGGACGATTTTGTGGGAGTTGACGAGCAGATTCACATGCAATTGGCTAGAATCAGTGGTAACTTGTTGTATCGGTTTATCCTGGAGACCGTACATGACAACATTCATCGCTACTATGACAAATATCTGAAGGTAAGCGAGCAGGAGATGGAGGAGAACTACAGTGATCTGTGCAATATCATTGAAGCAGTGATCAACCGGCGGCCGGAGGAGGCCGCCGATCTGGCAAGAGTTCATGTTAATCGGTTTAAACAGTACATGGACCGAAAAAAACGATTGGGCTAAAGTCCCATTTCACGAGCGACGATCTCTCGGTGGTCATCACTGCTGCCGAACATCTGAGCCGCTGTCCTGGCTCGTTTGAAATACAGCTGCAGATCGTACTCCTCCATAAATCCCAATCCCCCAACAATCTGGTGTCCGAGACCGACCAATTTTGCATGGGACTCATTCACCCAGGCCTTACACATGGAAGCTTCTGCCGTAAAAGATAACCCTTCACTGATACGCCAGGCCGCCTGGTAAAGCATGAATTTGTTGGTATCCTGGAAGGTCAGCATGTTGGCACAATGGTGCTGAACGGCTTGAAAAGCCCCCACCGGTTTTCCGAATTGCTTGCGTCCTTTGACATAGGGAATCACCAGTTCCATGACCTTGTCTGCTCCCCCTGCCATTTCAGCACACTTGGCTACCGCGGCCTTCAACATAATCTCCTCCAGAACCGGCCATGCGCCATTCAGATCCCCCAAGAGGCGGTCGGCCGGTATGGCAACCTTTTCAAAGCGAACCTCGTACTGTTTGTCACCGCTCATGGTTTCCAGGCTGGTCAGCTGGATCCCCGGAAGGGTGGCATCGACGATGAACAGGCTGACAGCATTTGCTTCACTTGCGGTACGGGCCACACAGATGATGGTATCTGCCAGGTGGGCGTCCGGTACAAACAGCTTGGTTCCGTCGAGGGTGAATCCAGTTGCGGTTTTTTCAGCTGTCAGCTGAATACCGGAGGGTTGGTATATCTCATCCTGCTCCAGCCATGCCAGGGTCATTTTTCGCTTGCCGGCTGCAATCTCAGGCAGTAGTTCCGCTTTTTGCGCTTTGCTGCCGGCTGTCAGGATAGGCAACCCCCCTAGTACAACCGTTGAGAAGAAGGGGCCGGGAACGCAGTAGTAACCAAATTCTGATAATAAAATTGAAAGATCAAGGAAGTTGACCCCTGATCCGTCATAGGTTTCAGGAACCAGGAGGCTCATCCATCCCAGATCCGCCATTTTTTTCCACAGTTTTTCTGAATATCCCGTTTCATCTTCTGCCATCTCCCTGACGAACTCGGAAGGGCACTCCTTGGCCAGCATCTTATGTGCGGACTCCTTTAGAATATTCTGTTCTGAGCTCAGATCATAATCCATGGTAACGTCCCCTTTTATTTGGATGGCAGTTTGAGTCCCCGCAGGGCGATGATGTTCCGCTGAACCTCAGAGGTTCCGGCATAGATGGTTTCAACAATACTGGTGCGGTAGGATTGTTCTATAAGTCCTTCCAGGACGGCATGACGGGAGCCTTTTTTCAGAAGTCCGTGATGCCCGAGAATTTCCATACCTGCCTGTGTGATGTGTTGAGCAGTTTCAGTGGCAAATAGCTTCTGCATGGATGTTTGGTAATTGGGGATTTGCCCCTTGTCGATCATGTGGGCCAATCGGAAGAACAGTAGCCTGTTTACCTCCAGTTCAATTTTAAGTTGGGCCAGCTTCTGTCGAATCAGGGGTTGCTTCGAAAGTGGCTGTCCGCCAACAGAGGTCTCTTTTGCGTAGCTGACGATCTCGTTAAAGATCCGCTCATAAGCCGCCAGTGGAAACATCCGCTCGAAATCCAGGGCAGACATCAGATAGTAAAATCCCTGGTTTATCTCACCGACCAGGTGATTCTTCGGGACCTCCACATCATTATAGAAAACCTCGTTTGTCTGCCAACCAGCCATAGTGATCATGGGGCGAATCTCGATCCCCGGGCTTTTCAGGTCTACGATCATCATGGACATACCCTGATACCGCTTGGCCTCCGGGTCGGTGATGCTTGCCAGCCAGTGATAGTCTGCGACATGGCTGTGGGTGTTGAAAGATTTCCCGCCGTTGACAATAAAGTGGTCTCCGCCATCTGCTGCGTGAATCTCCAGTGACGAGAGGTCTGATCCCGCCTGCGGTTCCGTGTATCCCAGGGCAAACTCAACCTCTCCCCTGGCGATTGGCAGGAGCCACTTCTCTTTCATTTCATCGCTGGCAAAGTGCATAATGGTTGGTCCCGCCATGTGGGCTGCCACAAAAATAAGTGGTACAGCAGCTATCGCCATCTCCTCCTTGATGGCAAAGGTCAGCATGGCTGATGTCCCCAAACCACCGTACTCTTTTGGCCAATTGGGTACCAGCCATCCGTTGGCGGCAAATTTTTTGATGAATTTTCGCCCCTCTGTCCCACCATAGATATGCCCGAGGCTGTGACTCTCTTCCAGGAGTTCCGGCGTGCTTTCTGTTCGCAGGAATTCCCGGACATCCTGAATGACGTCCTGTTCTTTTGCTGAAAACTCGAAATCCATTTTTCCCCTTCCTGATTGGATGATATAGTACGAATATCTGTTATTTCAAAACAGTTACAGGTATTCATTTCGCGATTATCAGACTTGCTGGGCGAAGTCAACTCGATAGCAGTTGAAAAATCGGGTTGTTTTTTCCAGTGATTTCATGAAAACTGAGGGGGGTTGAATCGGATCTTACGATCAGCATTAACGCGATGGAGCCTGCGCAGGTGATTGATTACACCAATCTGGGAGGGATGAAAATGGTCAGAACCGAAATATCACTTTTCTTAAACAATGCCCCGGGAGAGTTGGGGAAACTGTCAGCCCTGCTGTCTGCGAATGGGGTCAATATTGACGCTCTGATGATCCAGGACGCTTCCAGTTACGTACAGGAGCTGTTTAAGGCGAGGGGGAAGTCGATAAAAAAATTAGCATCAGTTGCCAACTATCACTCCATGAGGCAGGACTCTGCCGAGTTTGCACTGATCCGAATTCTGGCAGACAACTCTGATGCTGCCATCGACCTGCTGTCAAAAAACGACTACGTATTTGATATCATGCCGGTGATTGCGATTGAGCTTGAGAATCGGCCGGGTGCGCTGGCGGACGTGACTGAACGATTCGGGAAAGAGGGGATTAATATTAACTATGTATACGGGTCTGTTTTTTCCGCTGATCAGAATTGTCTCTTTGTTTTTTCACCGGAGGATATTGATCAGGCAGCCAGGATCTTCAATCAATAGGAATGCAAGGGGAGGGGCGGATGGCGGCCTTAATCTGCCATATCCAGTTCGAAGTCTATCAGCTTCTTCTTTGCCAGCTTCAGACCCTTAATGCGCTCTTCTGCATCAGGAGAGAGCAGTTTCCGAAAATACTTGGTTTCAAGTTCGTTTTTTGCCCGAAAGTAGCGCCAGCCGATTCTCAGTACAGAACGCAGACGCCGCTCCAATATTTTTGGAGACACACCGGGCTTAAAGATTTCGTCCTGCAACAGAGCTATCTCCGGGCTCAGATACCTGATAATTTGCCGTTTGATCACCTGGTCCACCTCCTTGACGGCTTCCGGATTTAGATAGATGTCCGAATTCTTCAGGATGTCCGCAGTTTTTTCAATTTTCTGCCAGTTGCTTATCTCTTCATCGTCCATCATCTCCGTAAAGGCGTCCAGGAAGGCATCTTTAAAATCCGGGAAGGGCATGGGGCGTATCGCCTGGGCGGAAAAATTCTTCGGCTTGTCCATCTGGGACTTGAAATAGTCGGCTGCTGTGGCAGGCGAGAAAAAGAGCCAGAAGGTAAAGGATTGAGCAACCAGTCCCTGCGGCTTCTCCTCCAGAAAATAGAACAGTTTGCCTTTACGCTTCAGGTACCGGTCCAACTCTTCCCAGGTCTCGCTCAGGTAGTGATGTTTCAGAAATGGCCCTGATTGTTTGTCGTTCAAAATCAGCAGCCAGACGGCCTCTGAAAAATCTTTTTTCTCAACCCGGGCAAAGACCTCGGCCAGTGACTCGATATACCGGGTCAGGGGAGGTAGAAAAAACTGGATGAGCTCTTCAGATGCCTGTGTTGGTTCATTCTCGGACATGAGATGTGGCCGCTGTATAAATGGATGTCGACGCAGGGTTAAAGCCCCTGTAGTTGCTTCATACTAAGGCGTAACCAAACTGGTTGGCAAGCAAAAAGATATCGGGGGTGACCTGTCTGCAAAAGTGAAACCATAGGGTTAGATCAATATTATTCGGACTGGACTTTAGCTTGCCCGGCTGGTAAAATCGAATTAACCTTTGATTAGACTTTCTCTGGCCGCCAAGGCAGTGGAGCTGGCAAGCAACCCTTTTTTCGGGAGGAATATGTCTGTCAAAATTATTATTTCCAGAACCGTTTCCAATGATCAGCGTGCGGCTGTCAAGCCTTTTGTGGCGGAATTGCATGCCCTGGCCTGGCGCAGCAAGGGATACATCTCAGGCGAAGCGCTGGTTAACCAGGAGAACACTGAGGAGCGCATTGTGATCAGTTCCTGGCAGACGGTTGAGAACTGGGAGAATTTTCAGGAACTCGAGGAGTGCAAGCAGTTACATTACAAGATAGACCAGATTCTCGGCAGGAAAACCCGATATACCATTTATGTCAATACCTGACAGCGGTTAGGTGGTTTTCCCTCAGCTATGGTGCTGGTCCACGCTGAGGCCCACAACGGTGTAATCATCTCGGATTTCGCTTTCCCCGATGAAGTCCTGAAAGGTTTCAAAAAGCCGGGCTTTCTGATCGTTGAACGGCGAACGGTTATGATCTTTCAGGAGTTGGGCCAGCTTGCTTTTTCCGAAATTCACCTTATTCTGGTGCCGGTTATTTCTGCCCTGAGGATTCGATGAAAGCCTGTTCTGAAACAGGACATGTCAGTGAAAAGATCGACCCCTTCTTTTCCTCACTTTCAACCCGGATGCGGCCCCCGTGTTTTTCAATCATCTCTTTACACAAAATCAGCCCCAGCCCGGTCCCTTTTTCCTTTTCGGTTCCCAGGTTGGTGTAAATAACGTCGATACGGAACAGTTTGGCAATATTTTTCTCAGAGATGCCAATACCATTGTCAGACACTGCGATCTCCAACATGTCCCCATCCTGTCGTGCGGACAGGATGATTTCACCTCCCCGGGGGGTAAACTTGATGGCATTGGCGATCAAGTTCTGAAGGATGAAGCGGATCATGTTGCTGTCAGCATAAATCCTTGTGTTGTTCTGAAAGTTTCGAACCAGGCGAATGCCTTTTTCCTGCAGACCGTCTTCCAGTGCCCTGGACACTTCTTCTACCAGCGCGTTCAGGGTGCAGAGTGCCGGTTCAAAAGTCGCTCGGTTCATCTGGAGCCGCGACCAACTCAACAGGTTTTCCATCAGCTGCAGGAGGTTGTTTCCAGAAGTCCTCACCGAAGCGGCCATCTCATAGATTTTCTCCTTGTTAAACCGGTCAATATGGTCCATCAGGAGGGTTGCAATATTTAGGAAACTGTTGATTGGGCTCTTCAGGTCATGGGAGATGATACCAAAAAATTTGTCCTTTGTGGCGTTGGCAGCCTTCAGCTCTTCGTTGGTCTGCTGAATGGTCTGTTGAGATTCGATCAGCTCCCGCTGTTGTTTGTCGTTTAATGTCACGATTCGGGAGAACTGTTTGAACAGCTTTTTATAATTTCCGGCCAGCTCGGCATATTCACCATGTAGTGATGAGTCTACATGTGCCCTGTCCTCGCAGACTCTGTCAATTTGGTTGATGACCTGCTGTTCCCGCTCATATATGGAGTGGTCGCTCATTTAAGTTGTTGTCGGCTATTGGGACCGATTCTGTTTCAGATTGGCCTGACGTCAGGAGTTGATGACCGCTTTTATGATAAAAAAGGAGATTTTGTCGTTGATTGCTTCAAAATGAAACTCGATGGGCTGGCTGGCCTTGCGTGCCAGTTCGATCAGGCCCAGTCCGCCCGAAAGCTGGCCCTTCCCGGTTCTGTTCCTGCGCTGTTCCCGGTAGAGCTGGTTAAGTGCATCCCTGTCCATATGTTGCAATTGGGTCAGTTGCCCTTGTAATTGGTCAATTTCGCTGTTTTTAATCCGGTTGCCGGCCGATACAAAATAGGTCCCCTCTCTCACGCCAACCGCAACTACACCAGACATAGGATCTGCTTCAACCGGATCTGTGTCCGGGAGTTTATCTGCCGAGTGATGAATGATGTTCTGGGATTGCTCAACGAAAATTGAAAAAACCTTGAAGATGGTCGAAGGACTAGCATCTTCTGATGCCATTTTGTCTTTCAGCAGGGCCCCAACCTCAACCATCAGCTCCTGTGAAAACGGGCCGCGAAAACACAGAAATATGCCGTTTTCGTTGAGGTTTTCTTTCAGTGTATAAAGACTGTTCATCAGAACCGTTGGTTTCTGTATGATTGTTATTTGGTTGACTGCAAAGTTTTTTTAATGTCCGTAACATCAAACACTTCTGTCTGTCTGTCCATGTAGTCTGAATAAAGCTGTTGCCAGAGATCTTCGAAACTTGGCCGCTCTTTCAGCATAGTGGCAACAATCTCCGGATCAAAATGGGACCCCGAGTTCTTCTGCAGGATCGAAAATGAGCGGTTCATGGACATGGGATCAAAACCAAAGTTCTCCTCCCCGTCGTACTTGGGATAATCGCGCAGGGATGTCAGGGCATCGAATACGTCACTGACAGCCAGAATTCTGGAGAAAAAGGGGATTTGATTCCCTTTCAGACCGTATGGATAACCTGTGCCATCCAGTTTTTCATGATGACAGGATGCGATGTCGGGAACATGTGCGAAAGCCTTGGGGAGGTTGATGTCGCTGATGATCCTGTATGTCCAGACAGTATGTTGGTTCATGATGGTTCGTTCCTCATCATCAAAACGGCCTTTTTTAGTCAGCACGTCGTCTGGAACCCCGATCTTTCCAATATCATGCAGTAGTGCCGAATATTTCAACAGCTCCAACTCGTCCTCCGACAGACCGATTCTCTCTCCCAGAAACATGCTGTATTCGGTGACACGATTCGAATGGCCAGCGGTCAACGGGTGTTTGGCATCCACCGCAATGGAAAGGGCACGCACAAAACCCTCGAAAGATTGCCCCAGGTCCATCATTAACTGGACATTTTCCGTCTCAAGTGTTTCGTTCAGCTCGTTGAGACGGGCCTGTTGCTTGTCGCTTAATTTGACCAGGCGCTTGATCTGCTTGTAACTTTTTTTATAACTCGTGAGCAGGTCTGAAAACTCTGAAAAAAGCGGGTTGCTCAAGTATTGTTCGTCCTTCAAAATACCGTCCGCTCGTTTAATAATCTGCTCTTCCGCTGCGAATATGGATGGCTTGCTCATAGTCATGGTTCCGATTGTGCTGTTACAGGTGCTGGTCTGCCCCTTTCAGATAATTGCCTTTAATGAAAAAAAGGTGTGATGTTCATCGATTGATGAAAAGTCAAAAGAGAGCGGGAAAGAGGTTTTTCTGACCATTTCGATAAATCCCAGCCCGGCCCCTTTACTGCACTCAGCGGGGTCTTTCCTGCGTTGTACCTGGTAAAGTGACTTGAGCTCTGCTCTGCTCATCTCATTAAGGCTGGTAAGAATGTGCTGCAGACGTTCGGCTTCCTGCTTTTTGACGGTATTGCCGGCCAGAAGGAAATAGTGTTCGGGGGTTTTGCCAATGGCAATAATGCCACATCCGGTGGTGATCTTTTTTCCGGATGCCTGTTGTGTGGTGATTTTCTCAGCTGAGTAGTGGATGATGTTCTGGTTAAGTTCCACCAGAATGGAGAAGAGCTTCTGGGTTGTCGAAAGGCTGGCACCTTCCAGTTCCATCTTTGTTTTCAGAATCTCCCCCATCTCCACGGTCAGGTCTTGGGACAGGGGGCCGCTGAAGGTCAGGAACAGATCGTGATCAGAAAAACCGTCGTGGATATCATAAAGATTTTTTTTCATTTTATCCTGAGGTTGTCACTGGTGCTGAAAACAAGTCAGAACGATGCAGTGTAGATCAGGATATTTTTTCAACCAGGTTCAACGTCAATACTTCAAGGTCTTCCTGAAACTCCTCGCCGTATTCCTTGGCGCTCTCATTTTCCCGATTGTATATCCAGTTGAGAGCAATGTCTTTCCCGGCAGTTGCCGCCGCTTCAAACTGGTCGAACATGTCCATCAGCACCTTGGAGGAGGAACTGTTGAAATAGTTGATTTCCAGGTTAACCGTAACAGCTTCATCCCTGAGCTTGCCCAGGTAGGCTCCCAGCCATTTGAAAACAGGGGCGTAAAACTCGGCGGTATTTTCAGGATAGGTCTCCCCCTTGATCTCCAACAGGTTCGTCTCAGCGTCGAAAATGATCTCAGGCGTATACTTGGTGGGTCCGATATTCAGGTTGTCCATCTCTTCCTCTGGTTAAAAAAAAACAGGGTGTTTCCGGTTATACAGTGATATCTGGCAGGCAACAAGACTCTCTGCCGATTTTTGCCTCAATATAACCGGCAGGCAGCCTTCAGTCAAATGAATGGGGTTTTTTCCACTGGACTACATCATGTCGTGTTCAGTCTCTGCAATGGCTTTGTCCAGCTTCTCAGCCAGAGACTGGGGAAGTCCTTCAATATCCACGTTCAGAAATCCCCGAACGATGGTGGAGATAGCCGTCTCCTCATCCAGACCTCTCGCCATCAGGTATTCAATCTCCCGCTTGTCAATCTTCCCGACCGCGGCCTCATGTGACATTTCTACCCCGGGCACTTCAGCTACAAGTTCAGGGATAGCATGCAGCAACCCATCCTTCAGGATCAGCCCCTTGCATTCAAGATGTCCCTTTACCCCCGGAACCTTTCCGGTAATATTGCCTCTGGCAATGACAGTTCCTCCGGTGACAATGGCCCGGGATATGATCTCCGCTTTCGTGTCCTCTGCATTCAACATCACCTGGGAACCAGTATCAAGATGTGTGCCTTCTGCAGCTACCAGGATGCTGTTTAAACGCGCAACCGCCCCTTTTCCATTGAGATAGGTCATGGGGTTGGTTTCCAGCGATCCCACCGGTTTCAGGGAGATGTAGTTGGAGATAAAGGTGCCCCCCTCCTCAACATAAGTCACGGTCCGGGGGCGCACGACGACATTGGCTCCCCAGTCGTGAATCATGGTATAGGTCAGTGTCGCCCCTTTTTCCACATAAAACTCGGAGACACCAACATGCTGTCCCTTGTCAAGGTGCGGCGATGTCGAACATCCGGCGATGACATGCATGTCGGAGCCCTCTTCGGCGATCAGAATATTGTGAACATTCTGTGTCAATCCCTCTTTGGAGAGGTGCAGGCAGGTCTGAACCGGAAAACGAGTCTTCACCCCGGCGGCACAGCGGATGAAAAAACCACCGCTGGGCTTGTCATGGGTCAGTTGGGTAAACTCATCTTTTTCAGGTGACAGCCCCTTCCACATATACTCCTTCAAACCGTCATATTTTTCCAGGGCCTTGGAGATCGTTAAAACTTCAACGCCTTCCTGCTTGGTTTTGCAATGAACCACAGAGAGGTCTTTTAAGATAAAAGTGGCGGACCGGTTGCTCTCATCCATATCGACTCCCACATTCAAAAACTCCTGGGCATCTTCGGAGGAGATGTCTGTCAGATTGTCCACGTATTCGTGCTGTTCCGCATCAAAACTGTAATTTGTATTGTCCATGAGTCCCATTTAGTGATCGATAAATAATAATTTCACATAATCTATTTGCAAAAGTCCTTAAAACTCTGAACATTTTACAAACAAAATGTGACAGCGAGGTGTTTCCTTTGAGAACCACTCGACTAATTTTTGTGCCGACACTTAGGGATCGTACAAAAATAACTTGGCATAATCTGTCCGCAAAAGTCCTATAAAAACTGGACATTTTGCAGACAGAATCCCAAGTAATTATTGAGCCGACCCTTAGTTAGCGCATTTGTAGCATTCATTGTAACCGTATTCCCGAATCCATTTCAGTATTTCCCTGGCGTTTTGTGAGCACTGCAGGACACCGTTATTCAGTACCTGCCCCCGATCGGCTGTTATATAGTCCAGAATGTGCCCTGTGTGGGTGATGACTAGGGCCGATTTTTTCCGGGTGTGTCCGACCCCGATATGCCGACTTTCTGCCGAGCGTCTGATCCCGCGGTTGAGCAGGCCGTTAATACTTTCACCGAGTAGAGCGATGTTCTCAAGGTCGACTCCGGACTCCGGTTCGTCCAGCAGCACCAGGTCCGGCTGTTGGGCATTAAGCTGCAATAACTCGGATCGCTTGATTTCGCCGCCGGATAGATTGGCATTAACATCGCGACTCAGAAAGGCACCACAGTTTACTTTCTCGGCCAGTTGATCCACATTAACCGGTCCTCCGGTTGCGCAGATTTCCACCATCTTGCGGGTGGAGAGTCCATTGATGGTCGGTGGCCGTTGAAAAGATACCCCGAGTCCCATGCGAGCGCGTTCGTTGATGGGAAGATCGGTGATATCCTCCCCTTTGAAGACAATACGTCCCCGAGTGACCTTGTAGCCGGAAAAGCCCATGATAGTATGCATCAGCGTCGTCTTTCCGGATCCATTCGGTCCGAATAGAATATGGGTCTCCCCCTCGGGAATATGGAGATTGACATTAGAGAGAATCTCCTTCCCTGCAACTTCAACTTTGAGATCTTCAATGTGTAACATGCGACGTAATCCCCTGAAAATCAATTATCCGTTCCACCATTGCCATAAACGGGCCAGTTCGAGTGGGTTTAAATTTAATCCCCGATTCTCACTTTTTTGATGAAATAAATCAATCTGAATTGACGTTCAGGTTTGATCTGAAACGTGTCAATCCAACATCCAAGATCCAGGTTAGATTTCCCATCATCAAATAGGCATGATGGAGGGAAAATTGACCATATGCCGGATTAATCGGGTAAAGGCATCATAGTGACTGGTGGCAACAGTGGCTTGGGTTATGAAACGGGCATTGATGTCACGACTAAAGACTGATTTGTAGCTGATACTGGGCAAGTTGTTGCCACCTTTTCATCAGCAAACCTTCCGGCTCAACTCTCACCAAATATTGGCAACTAGGAAAATCTGACGAAATATGGCCTGATTTTCATCTGATTTCCAGACTCGGATATGGCTCCTGGTGGAAGCCTGAAAACCGAAAGCGCTCACGAAAAACGCAAATTAGCATCTGTTCTGGATGAATAGCGATTCTCATGGGTATAATTGCTCCTCAAAGTGTGAGAATAACTTTCATCGACAGTGTTATCCGGGTAATGCCATCTGTGTAAAATAACGGTAAAAAAACATCGATAAATCTGGAATAATTGTATTTATTTCTTTAGGCTTAAAAAGCTGAAGAATCTCCAAAGCGGTTTCACATTAAAGATTTCTGAAGGATCGAATTGAAAAAACAGCAATCACAGCTTTACTATCTGATTGTTTTTATTTTTGCCCAACTGGCCTTGTTTTCGCTGCTCGGGCTGTGGATATTTCGCTATATCCGAATTGTTGTTGTCGATTCAGGAACGCAGGTTTCGCCTCAGGTCGGGGCGGAAAAGACAGACATCATAATACTGATCTGCGGTTGTATTTTATTTGCCGCCATTTACCTGGGGATGATTCTGATATTCAGAAATCTTAATATCCAGTTGCGGGTTACCAAGATGTATGACAATTTCATCGGAAATATCACCCACGAACTGAAGTCGCCATTGGCATCCATTCAGCTGTTCCTGGAAACCCTGGATGCCCGAGATATACCGAGGCCGAAGCAGAAGGCGTTTTTCTCGATGATGAAACGCGATACGGATCGCCTCACCCGACTGGTGGATTCAGTCCTTGAAATTGCAGGTCTGGAGCAGGCCAAAACAGGTTTTGTGTGCGAGATCATGGATGCTGAGAGGGCAATTAGAAGCATCATTGAAGAAACCCGGCAACAATTTGGTCTCCCGGTTGATGCTGTGTCGGTGGACGGACAGACCTCCCATCAACTTAAAATGGACCTGAATGGGCTGAAAACGGTATTCAGTAACCTGTTTGACAATGCAATTAAATACTCAGTCGAGCCAACTAATATCAGGGTTTCCTTTACGTGTGATTCAAGGTGGATGGTGATCGATTTCAGCGATAACGGTATCGGTGTGCCTGTAGAAGAGCAGGTAAAGGTGTTCGACAAATTTCACCGGATTTATGATTCTAGTATTCCCAATGTCAAGGGAACGGGTTTAGGGCTTTATCTGGTCAGAGAGATAATCAGACGACATGGCGGCAAAATCATCCTGTCCAGCAACGGTAAGAACACGGGGGCCACATTTCGGATCCGGTTGCCAGTTCATCGAGAGTCAAGGCGACTGACCATCGGCAGCATGTTTCCGGCCTTGCAACCATCCAAACGCCAAAAAGAGGAAGGACATGAATGAAAATGAGCATCAGGGAAGTCGGATCCTGTTGGCAGAAGACGAGGAAAACCTCGCAGTCGGTCTGGAATACAACCTTCAGGAGGAGGGATTTCAAGTGGTCTGGGCCGCCGATGGAAAAAAGGCTTTACAGAGCCTTGATTCCCAACTGTTTGACCTTGCCATACTGGATATAATGCTGCCTTTTTACAACGGTTTTGAGATTGCAGAATACATCAGAGTTAAATTTCCACGCTTGCCAATCCTGATGTTGACAGCCCGGACTGGATTTCAGGATCGCGTGCACGGGCTTGAAATTGGGGCTGACGACTATCTGACGAAACCTTTTCATCTGCAGGAACTTTTGGCACGCGTCAAGGGGATGTTGAAACGCAAGTCCTGGTATGGTGAATTTTCCGAAGAAGATCCCATTTTCAATTTTGGTGACAATGAAGTGAACTTCAACGACCTGAAAAGTCGCTCTGGAAACCGGCGATTTTCCCTTACGGCTCATGAAGCATCGACATTAAGGTACCTGATCGTTAACCGCGGCCGGATTGTCTCACGTAAGGAATTGCTGGATAAGGTCTGGCAGGTTAGTGCGGAAATGGAAACCCGGACAGTGGATAATTTCATCATGCGCCTTAGGAAGCATTTTGAGCCGGATCCCTCAAATCCGATATATATAAAAAGTGTCCGCTCGGCTGGCTACATCTTTACCCGGCTGGATATCAAAGACGGTGATAGTGGCTAAGTAACGGTAGTTTTGCCAATATATATCTTTTTCAGCCCCCATCAACCCCCCTTCTTGACTCTTCGTTTGCAGTACGACCTCAATCAATGCTCTTAAACATAGTCGATGATACAGCCCTGGAATATGTGACGCTTGTTTGACATTTCAGATTCTATAAAGTGCTATAATGTCTCCATCACCCAATCGTCCGGGAGGTGGGGATACACCTCACTCCCATGTATTTCAGGATGAACGGGCCATGTTCAATTCTTGATGACTCAAATACAGGTGAAATTATGTGCTGGAGTGGTGAAGCGTCTTCTGTGCTTGCAACGGTCGGTCTGGCAAGTACAATCTATGTCGCAATAAAAGGAGAAAAAAAAGAGCTATGGATACCCCTGGGCTTTTTTTCATTGATGGAGTTATTGCAAGCGATAACCTATGTGTATATTGATAACTGTGGATCAGAAGTCAACCAGGTGTTAACGGTTCTCGGGTTCTTACACATTTCATTTCAGCCATTCTTTATCAATATGGTGTCGATGAATTTCATCCCGCAGAGGATCCGTGAGAAAATTTCCTATTTTGTCTATTCTGTGTGCTTCGTGGGCACGGTGATCATGATTGTAAAACTGTATCCGTTTTCATGGGCAGGAGGATGTCTGACGGGGGTAGAGCCCATTTGTGCGAAAAATCTCTGCTCGGTTCACGGAAGCTGGCATATCGCATGGAACATTCCTCTCAATGGAATTGACCACCTTTATACCCTGGGATATACGATTCCGGCGTTTGTGCTGCCAATTCTATATGGATCCTGGCGTATGACACTGTACCATGGAATTGTCGGACCAGGGCTGGCCCATCTGTTAACGAGTAATCTGAATGAATGGCCCGCCGTCTGGTGCCTGTTTTCTATCGGTCTCTTGCTGGTGGTGATAAAAACGCCGATCAGAAAATTCCTGCATGTCAAAAAGTGGTATTTCTGGGAGTACGCTTTTGCAGGCAGTAAGGCAAAACCGAAATCAAAATGGAGAAAGAAGCCGGTGTGGGATCAGGTCTAATTCGGATGTCGCAGGGCCAGAATACAAATGGCTATGGTTTGAAGGTGAGCGGAAACAGGCAGGTGGGGGCTCAATATGTCGGGTGCGGGCCCGTCATATTGAAAAGGAATTACAGGGCTGAGGCACCTCTTTCGCCCGTACGGATGCGGATGGTCTCTTCGATATTGGTGATAAAGATTTTACCGTCTCCGATTTTTCCAGTCCGTGCTGCCTCTATGACGGCTTCCACCGCATCTTCGACCTTTTCATCACTGACAACGATCTCAATCTTGACTTTGGGAACAAAGTCGACTTGATATTCTGCGCCCCGGTACAGCTCGGTGTGTCCTTTTTGTTGGCCAAAGCCTTTTACCTCTACTACAGTCATTCCAAAAATACCGATATTCGAAAGCGCATCCTTTACGTCGTCCAGTTTGAACGGTTTAATAATAAGTTCAATTTTTTTCATTTGGTTTCCTGGTAAGTTGATTGATGATTAGTCTTGAATGGAAATCTGCAATAAAAATACCAGGCATGGTCGATAGGGAATGATTGCCAGATAACTCAATGTTTTTAAGCGATACAACGCAGACCCTGTCAGGCGGCTGATTGACAAAAGGGACACATAAAGTTCAAAAAAAGACAATATTTACAAAAATGACAGTTAAGTCCTTTGAAGCCCTATTTTTCGACATATATACGGATTCGGTCCCCATTTGAGCTGGATATATTTACAATATCCTCATCTATGTCTTCGATCATATCGGTCAGGTTGGAAAGGGTTTCCCTGATGTTGAATCCCTCTTTTTCCACTTCTGCCAGCTTGTCTTTCGGTATCATTTTTGAAGCCAGGCCCGCCAGTTTCAGCGGAACATTGACCTTGATGTTCTCGCCCCGTGCACTCCTGATATCGATGACCACCTTTCCGCTGGCTGGGGAACCCTTCTTTTTCGGGTCGCCGACCTGAATCAGTTCGGTAACTGCCTCTTTGGGGGCCGCTGTTTTGTTACTTTTAGCGCCAATAGCTTTCAGCAGCTTTTCACCGTCAGCGACGCTGATTTTGCCTTCGGCAACCATATTCAGAATTTTTTCCTGCTCGTTCATCTCATCTCCTGGATTAGAGTGTTGATGCGAAACTCTCTGTTCGAACTATTTCAGCGCGTTAATCAGTTTTTCCGCCTCTTCTGCCGTGATTTTTCCGTCTGAAAGCATCTGCAGGATTTGTTGAACATGCTCACTGCTGCCCTCACTTTCCGTTGTTGCCTGAACCTCAATGTCGTCATCGTCATCAGCCATGCGCGTAAAAGAAGAGACAAAGTTCTTCATGGCCGGCATAAAGGACTTGAATGGGTTGTCTTTCAAGAATGGCATCCGTTTCTTGATCTCTATCTTTTCGGCGGGATAGTCCCCTTTAACGGCTGTTTCGCCGCTGAGGGTCGAGATGAAAATCTGGCCCGTACCCGAATAGCTGCGGATGTTCACTTCCGTATCGCCCGAAACCGTTTGAATCTTGCTGTCCCGGTCGAGGTCGAAATCCGCGTTGACGGTGATATCCCCTGATACACTGTTGAAGTTGAATCGAGTGATCCGGCCGTTTGCTATCAAGCACTTGCCGCTGATTACCCTGGCATTGATGGCGCCGATCATGTGGTCGATTTTGAGATTGCCGCCAATGTTCTGCAGTTTTAATCGTTTCGACTCAATTCGCCCGAAGGTCATTTGTCCGCTGATAGTCTTTATCTGTAAGCTTCCGTTGAGGGATGACGCCATAATGTCCCCGCTGACAGTGCCAATGGATCCCTGGAAGCGGGTTCCGACTGGTACATTCAGGACCAGATCATGGTTGGTTCCATTTTTTAAAAAGGCGGATGGCATACCTGTTTTTTTCCAGGTGTGCTCCTTGATCAGAAGTAGATTGTCTTGAAAACTGATGTTGAATAACTCATCTGCTGTGTTCTTCCTCAACTCTGCAAATGACAGCTCAATGTCATCGCGTTCCGACTCAATTATCTCGAGTCCGCCCCTGATCAGGCTGATTTCCAGCTCAAGGGTTTGATCGCTTAACTTGAAATTCATGGGTTCCTCCTTACACCTGTTTTAGTTTTTTCAAAGCGGCATCAACATCAATCCTGCCCTCGTTCAGCTCTTCAATAATAGAATCTGTCGTATTTTTGGTCTCTTCCGAAAAACCGAGGGCTACTTTGGTTTTTTTTAATAGATTTTTGATTTTCGGGTATGAGCAGTTCAGGATTTTTTCTGATTGCTTGATGCTGCCCTCTGCGAAAATAAAAACCTTCAAAAAATTGAACAGCTCCTCTTCCATATCAAACGGATTTTTCCGGTTTTCAAAGGACCCTTTGATCCGGGTTCCACACTCCTTGCACTCCAATTCTCGAATGGTTATCCCTCCCGAGCAAACCGGGCAGCTTTCAAGAATAGGGTGTGTTTGATTATCATCTTTTTTTTTCATGGGAATTCTCTTTGAAAATTAACAATATGACCTAATATTAATTCATAAAATTAATAGATGCAATATAAAATATTAATAAAATTAATATAGATTGAATTTAGAGTCATAAACGTATTTACTTCAGGTATCATCAGTATTCCTTATGCAGCCTCTTTCTAAGGGGCATCGAGTAGCCTGGAGCAGCTTGGAAATGACAAAGAGGGCATTAGATGATTACAATGGCTCTGGTCCAGAACAGGATGATTATTTCATCGAACCAATAGCCATTTTTCGGGATGAGAATTATGGGAAGCTTTGAGCCGATTTACCTGGAGACAGCCCGTAAGGGTCAGTTGATGCAGAAAGTTAATGATGCACGGCGGATATTGAGCGCGTGTACCCTGTGTCCCAGAAATTGTCAGGTGGATCGACTGTCCGGGGAACTCGGGGATTGCAAAACCGGTGCAGAAGCCATTGTTTCCAGTTACAATGCCCATCTGGGTGAAGAGCCTCCCCTGGTGGGTTATTCAGGTTCCGGCACCATCTTTTTCACCCACTGCAGCCTGAAATGCAATTTCTGTCAGAATGAGGGTATCAGTCATCTGGGCGAAGGGGACGTTTTCGGAATGGCACAACTGGCGACGACGATGCTGATTCTGCAGAATGCCGGATGTCACAACATCAACCTGGTCACACCAACCCATGTGGTTCCTCAAATATTGTCGGCTCTATCCATAGCCATCGATGGCGGCCTGTCCATTCCGCTGGTCTATAACTCAAGTGGCTATGACTGTGTCGAAACCCTGCAGATCCTGGAGGGGGTGGTAGATATCTATATGCCTGATTTTAAATTCTGGGATCCGGCAGTGGCTGATGTAACCTGTCATGCGCCCGATTATCCGGAGGCTGCGCGGCAGGCTCTGAAGGAGATGCATCGGCAGGTAGGCGATCTGCAGATCGGTAAAAGTGGTTTGGCAGAGAGGGGCTTGATCGTTCGGCATCTGGTGATGCCTGAAGGGATGGCGGGGACGAGTGAGGTGATGAGATTCATTGCCAGGGAACTGTCCGACGATACCTATGTCAATTTGATGGATCAGTACCGCCCCTGCGGGCAGGCACGTCAGATGCCCGGTCTTAACCGATCGCTGTCGCAACAGGAATTTGACAAGGCGCTGTCAGAGGCAAAAGCCGCAGGCATCAAACGGTTTGCCTGATATCAATCCCTCATCCAATCAGGGCGTCGGCAGCCTTCTGCACGGCGTGATATACCTCTCTGATAGGGATCCCTTTTTCTTCGGCAATTTTACGACAGACCTCATATTCCGGTGAAACCCGAAACGGTTTGCTGTCCCGCAACGCTGCCTTGACGGTTAGTTTGCCAAATGGGGTTTCCACCTCAATGAATGCTCTCTTCAGCGCACTTCTCTCAACTGCCTGTTTGCGGATACCCAGGGTGGTGGTTTCATCGAAGAGCAGTTGTTCAAAAAGGGCCATATCGTCGGGGTTGCACAGGACACTGATCTGGGTTCCCGGTCGTCCCTTTTTCATGATGACATTTGTCAGGTAGACATCCAGTGCCCCTTTTTCCAGAAACAGGGGAAGCAGGTAGGAGTATACCTCGGGGTTCATGTCATCGATATTGGTTTCCAACAGGACGAGGTGCTCGGTTGTCAGGGTTGTCGCAGCTGTTGCTGTTCCGGACAGGATTCTCAGAGCGTTCAACTGGCCGGTATCTCTTTTGCCAGTGCCGTATCCGGTTTTGTCGATGGTTAAGGGAGGCAGCGGCATGAAGTCGGTAGCCAGGTTTTTAATAATGGCTGCACCAGTGGGGGTGACCAGCTCACCTTTGACACCGGTGGAATAGATAGGGACGCCTTCCAGAATTTTCAGGGTCGCTGGAGCAGGTACTGGCAGTATACCATGAGCGCAGGTAACTGTTCCCGAACCGACGTGCAGTGGAGAAGAGATGATCCGGTCCGGTTTCAGCATGGAGAGGCAGACAGCTGTGCCGACGATGTCGACAATGGAATCGATGGCCCCTACCTCATGAAAATGCACCTCGTTCACATCCATGTGGTGCACAGCTGCCTCTGCTTGGGCGATGGTTTCGAAAATCCGGATACTCAGTGATTTGGCCTCATCTTCGATCCGGCTCTTCTCAATGATCTGGAGAATATCGCTCAGGTGGCGGTGTTCATGTGTGTGTCCCTCTGAATCAATGACAACATCGAAATCGGTGGCGGCGATCCCCCGGGCGGTTTTTTGAACGATATCCAGACGATATCCGCTGACGTTCAGCGAGTTCAGGCTTTCTCTGAACTGCTCCTGGTCGATGCCAAGGTCAAGAAGTGCGCCGATGGTCATGTCGCCGCTGATACCCGAGAAACAGTCGAAATATAAGAGTTGCTGCATGGTGGTCTTCAGGGTTCGTTATTCAGAAGGAGGCAGTGCACTGTCGGCTATTTTGTTGATCAGGGCGGCCGCATATCCTGCACCATAGCCGTTGTCGATATTCACGACGGTGACGCCGCAGGCACAACTATTCAGCATGGTCAGCAGCGCGGACAATCCGCCGAAGCTGGCCCCGTATCCCACGCTGGTGGGCACGGCAATTACTGGTTTGTCGGTCAGGCCTGCTGTCACGCTGGGTAGAGCGCCGTCCATCCCGGCGACGACGACCAGCACGCTGGCCTCTTCAATTCGATGTCGGTTGTTCAGCAGGCGGTGAATACCGGCCACGCCGACATCGTACAGTCGTTCCACGCGGTTTCCCATTATCTCGGCTGTGACAGCGGCTTCTTCACAGACCGGCATATCCGACGTGCCGGCAGACATGACGAGAATTCGACTCCTCGTCTGTCCGGGATCATTTCGCTTGATGGTGATCACCCGTGCTGCTTCGTGGTATTCGGCACTACCATCGACACGCAGGACAGCCTGGTAGGCCTTTTCATCTGCTCGTGTGATCAGGACGTTGTTGTTTTTCAGAATTTTTTCAGCAATGGCGCCCACTTGCTCTGGAGTCTTGCCGGCGGCAAAGATGGTTTCAGGGTAGCCTTTGCGCAGGGTCCGGTGATGGTCTACCATGGCGAAACCCAAGTCTTCGTATGGAAGATTCTTAAGCTCGGATACGGCATCGTTAACGTCAATCTCCCCGGCTTTCATACGCTCCAGGAGATCCCGGATCTGTTGTTCTTTCATAAGGTGTTATTTTTCAGTGGTTCAGTTCAGGCTTCCGGTTCGGTAGCCTTCCAGGTCTAATGTCACAAATTGGAATCCAATTTTTTTGAGCTCCCGTGAGACGGTTTCCATCAGGGTCAGGTCGAAAAAGAGGGATCGTTCATCGGCGGATACTTCAATTCGTGCGATTGATCCATGTTTCCTGACACGTAGTCCCTTTAAACCCATGGTTTTCAGGAACGACTCTGCCTGCTCCACCATTTGCAGGCTTTCCGGTGTAATGAGATCGTTGTAGGGAATGCGGGAGGCAAGGCATGCCATGGAGACATGCTTCCAGGTGGAAAGTCCCCGGGAACGGGAGAGCTGGCGGATCTCCTCCTTAGTCAGTTGGGCCTCCAATAAGGGGCTTCTCACTTCGAGTTCTTTTACCGCCTTCAACCCCGGCCGATAGTCGTCCAGGTCGTCCAGGTTGGTTCCCTCCAACAGGACCTGCTTCCCCATTTTGTGTGCTGTTTCAAGCAGCCGACCAAAAATAACCTTTTTACAGTGATAGCAGCGATCAGTCGGGTTCGCCAGTATTTGCTCATCGATCTCTTTGAGTGTTATCACTTGGTGGGTGATGCCGATTTCAGCCGCGGCCCAGAAGGCCCCGTCCATTTCAGAGCGTGAGACGAATGCTGAATCAACTGTCAAGGCAACAGCCTCGGTGCCCTGCACTTCGTGAACAACACTGGCCAGCAAGGTGCTGTCAACCCCTCCTGAAAATGCTACGGCGGATCCGGGAAGCTCCTGAATGATATGAAAAAGGTGGTCGCGTTTTTCGGTCAAACCCATTGGATTCCTTGTAAATGCTTTATATTTAAGTCTTGACCGATTTACCATAAATTGCAACCCATTATTCCGTTCCAATGACCAGCCCTGTTTTGGCATTGGCATACTGGAAATAAAACAGTTAAGATGGTGGTTTGGCAAATGATAAACAGTTTGCAACATTCAGACATTAACAACATCAAACCAGCAACAGAACATGGCAGTTAAGGTCGCGTTAATCAGGTGTGAGTCGTATGAGACAAAATCTGTGGCGCTTGCTGTCGCAAGAGGGCTGGAAGAGTTGGGCGGCGCTGGACAATTTGCCAGATCGGGGGAGAAGATTCTGCTGAAACCCAATCTTCTTATAGGTGAACCGCCTGAAAAGTGCGTGACGACTCATCCGGCTGTATTTGAGGCGGTGGCCAAAGCACTGCTGCCCTCAGGTGCGAAGCTATCCTACGGCGACTCGCCGGCTATTGGTAGCACGCTGAGGGTAGCTCGAAAGGCTGGTATACATGATGTGGCGGAAGAGTTGGGGATCGAGGCCGCTGATTTTAAGACCGGGATCGATGTCTTTTTCGAAGAGGGTCGGCAGAATCGGAAGTTTGTGATCGCAAAAGGGGTATTGGAAGCGGACGCTGTGATTAGCCTCCCCAAACTCAAAACCCATGCCCTGGAACGGTTTACCGGTAGTGTTAAAAATCAGTTTGGCTGTGTTCCTGGTATATTAAAAGGTGAGTACCATGTCAAACTACCTGACGCCAGCGACTTCGGGAAAATGCTGGTGGATCTTAACCGTTTTGTGAGTCCCAGGCTCTATGTAATGGACGGGATCATGGCTATGGAGGGGAACGGGCCCCGTGGGGGAACGCCAAAACAGATGAATCTTCTGCTTTTTTCAACTGATCCTGTAGCCCTGGACGCGACGGTTTGTCGGCTGGTGAACATGGATCCGGAACATGTCCCTACCATACGATTTGGTTACGAATTTGGGGCAGGTACCTGGCTTTCCAAAGAGATCGATCTGGTGGGGGATCCCTTCGAGTCATTTCAAGAGGCGAGTTTCGTTATTGAGCGGGCACCGGTGTCAGAATTGAAACAGAAAGGGCTTATCAAATGCTTTAACAACCGGCTGGTGCCAAAACCGGTGATCGATGCAGATAAATGCACACAGTGCGGGACCTGTGTGCAGATGTGCCCTGTGGAACCGCCTGCAATCGATTGGAAGGATGGTGACAAGAAGCAGCCGCCGGTTTACCGATACAAAGATTGTATTCGTTGCTACTGTTGCCAGGAGCTCTGCCCGGACAACGCAATCCGTTCTGTTAAACCCCCTCTGCGTAGACTGATCGATCTGCTGCCTTTTTAATCCGAGTCAGCCTAGGGTCTTGATGTCCAGGGCTTCGAGTTCGCCATTAATACGGGCAGTTGCGTAGTTCCCCCTGAAAAAAGGACCTGGATTGACCACCTGGGTCTCACCGATGGCATCGATCCCGGCGCCTTCATGGATGTGGCCGGAGAAGCAAACCAGTGGCTGGTATCGTTCCAGAAAACGCCTGACGCTATGTGATCCCACATGCAAACCTGGCATGACCCGGTCGGCGGCGGTGTCCCTTGGAGGTTGGTGGGAGACCAGTACAAATGGTGTTTCCTTGGGCATCTCTTCCATCGCCTTTGACAGGTTCAGGGCCAGTTCCTCTTCTGACACCTCGTTGGGAGTCGAGCGTGAGGGAGAGTAAAGTGAAGCGCCCAGTCCCACGAAGCCGATTCCGTCGATGATCCGGTGGGTAGATTCAATGTTGATTCCCAGCTGATCCAGGTACTGTGTGACGGGTGGGAAGTCACAATTGCCGGAAACGGCAAGAATATTGAAGTTGTGAGATTGGATCAGCTTGATTATCTCTGTGATCTCCTGTTCGCCACCGAAGTTCGTAATATCACCCACCAGCAAAACAACGTCCGCCGCTTCCATTTGCTCCGACATCCGTCCGAGGCGGTTGAGGTCGCCATGTATGTCCGGTATCGCCAGTATATCCATGATTGTCAACGTGTTGAAATTATCTGAAATAAACCTCATGCCATTCAAGGCTCAACTAAAGATGGAAAAAGACCTTGGTCTGTTTGCAGCTTATTCATCTCCGCGTGCTCTGTGCCTCTGTGAGGACTGTTTTTCATAGACTGATCTTGAAACGCCTGATCAGAAAATTGACGATGATACCAATCAGGAAAGCCAACCCCAGATTGGTTGTAGCAAAACCCAGGCCGGCAATCAGAACTGCCAGAAACAGATCCCCCCTTTCATTCAGGTCCCGGATCAGAATAGAAAGCTCCAGCCCGGCGAACAGCAGCAGGATCCCCAGAACAGCGTTTGGGATCAGCATCAGCAGGGAAATGCCGATGGTTCCGAAAACCAGGGCGATGACCAGAAACACGGCCCCTATCATCAGGTTGGAACCACCGGTTCTGGCGCCAAAACGATGGTGTGCCGCCAGGCCGCCTGCGCCGTGGCACATGGGCATCCCGGTAAGTAAACCTGTCAGCAGATTGGCCAATCCCATGCTGATGCCGAGTGCCCTGTATGAGGTGCGACGGGTCAGCGAGTTGTCTCCGAAAAGCGAGCGGCAGGTGTCAGACGTGCTGATGATGGCGTTTCCGATGGTCAGTGGAATCTGGGGGATGATCAACAGAACGAGTGCCGTGTAAAAATTTCCAGCCGTAGGGACGACAAAATCTAAAGCTGTAGGCCCCAGGATAAAGTCGATCTGGTTGAGTGAGCCGGAAGCAACACCGACGATGATACCACCGGCAACAAGAACCAGAGATGCTGGAAAACGGCGGCTGTTTAGCAATATCAAGGTAATGAAGGCCCCGGTGATCCCGACCACCAGATTGAGCGGTAGACCCAGCAGGTTGAATGTGGAATCGGGTTGTTGAACAAACAGGGCTGGTGACCGAATATAGCCGATTCCCCTTGTGACCAGAATTAAGCCGAGTCCCAGTTGAATCCCGCGGACAACAGGTTTGGTGAAAAGCTTCGCCAACCAGTCGATCAGCCCGGTCAGGGACATCAGAATCAGGAGTGCTCCAAATATCAGACCGGACGCAGCGATCACCTGGGGTGTAATCTCGTGGGGAAAAGCGATAGCAATGGCGGAAACTACCTTCAGTGGCTGAACCGGAAGCGGTAGCTTGAAATAGAGACCGCAGGCAATATAAAACAACCCCACCATCAGAAATACGGATGTGACACTCAATCCGTTGATAACGATCAGGGCAATGGAGAGTGGAATCAATGTCCCCAAATCGCCCAGGGATCCGGCGAACTCCTTACGGTCAAAAATATAAGGGCCAATCTGCATGAATCTTTTCGGGAGGAATGATTTACAGGCCTAGATTCTCGTTGATCAGGACAACCTTAATTCGACCTTTGGGATATGATTTCTCAGTGATTGTCCAGTTGTTGCAAATCCGAAATTTGCTTTGACACTCCTCGCAATATCCGGTTTTGAGACAAGGGGTCTTCATACCCAGCCGCGCTACATTAGCCGGAGCCGCCAGGTTTTTAATCCGCAGAATTGCCTCGTCGACGTCGGCGATAATTTTATTTCGGCCGACCAGGATAATCACGTTCTTAGGGCCAAAAGTCAATGCGGCCACACGGTTACCAATCATATCCAGGTTAACCAGTTTTCCGGTATCGGTCAGCGCATTGGTGCCGGTAATAAACAAGTCGGTCAGCAGTGCCTGCCGCCTGAGCTCAAGTTTATCCGCATCCGAGAGTTTCTTATCGAAAGTGTCCAGAACCTTCAGTTCCCGGCTCCCCTTCAATTTATCGTAAAGTCCGATATCGGTGAGCGTGATTGATCCACCCCATGACACCGATTGTGGTTTCAGCTGAGGGATAATTTCCTTGAGTACGATATCATTAACGGCTGCGCCATCGTCTGCAATATAGACATCGAAGTTATTTTCCTCAAGGGTTTTCTTTACCTCCTTCAGGCGGACCTTCCAGTATTTTTTAAGCGAGTCTTCCATTTTCCTGTTTGGTTGGTGTGTAATGACGTTAGTGATTTCTGCTCTTTTTCGTCCTAGACTATGTGGAACGGCTCATTCTGTAAACCCCGGCGCGACTGAATCCTGCGATTCGTCATCGAAGCCGGTTGCCCCTCCTTTTTTACCCGGGTATTGAGATTCCGGAGCGCCTGACGGTTGCCTGCTTGTATCAAGTGACAAATGCAGGCCGGCTTTTTTAGCGGTATCTTTGTAGGACCTGTTTGATAATCTCAAGGCACCGGATGCGGAAACAGCAATGGCAACTGGTGATTTGACTGGGCAATGGTATTCGCAGTAACCACAGCCGGCACATCGATCCTCCCTCACAAAGGGGACAGTGACCGGGTTTCCATCAACACTGGCAAATTCGATGGCATCAAAAGGACAGACCTCGTCGCAGACCATGCAGTTCTTCTGCTGCTCCCAGGCCAGACAGTGATCTTTTGCGATGGTGGCTGTCCCGGTTTTTGCCCAGACCCGTTCGAGGGGATCTAGAGCCCGAATCGCATCCGTGGGGCAGACGTCGGCACATTGGTGACAGTTGGGATCGCAGAAACCGATTCTTGGGGTGAGGGTCGGACTGAACATGCCGTAAAAACCGGCTTCAAGCCAGACCGGCTGCAGGGTGTTGGTCGGGCAGGCCAGCATACACTCACCGCATCTGATGCAGCGGGCCAGAAAACTGGCTTCGGGAACGGCAGCAGGCGGTCTGAGGGGCAGAGTAGCTGCATTCAGATCTGGCTGCCCAATCAAAGCGGTGCAACTGCCGACTGCTGCGGTTGAGAGGAAGCTCCTGCGGCTGATGGACAGTACCGTGTGCTTTATGGCCGGGTCTTTTCCTGCTGTTGTAAAAGAAACAACCCCTTCAGGACAGACGGTCTCACATTTCAGGCAGACAATGCACTCATCAAAAGCCGTTAATTGACTATCCTCGGCATCGATGGCAGACATGGGGCAGGAGTGGACACACTCTCCACACTGTGTGCATCCGTCACTGACGTGTCGTCGCACAAATGGTTTCGCTGAAGCCAGTGCCATCAATGCCCCGGCAGGGCACAGGTAACGGCACCAGAAACGTGGGGTCAACCTGGCAAAGCCGGCCAGGGCTATGAAAAAAACCAGTATAAATAGTTGTGTGGAGAATTGCGGGGTCTGCAGGTCGATAAAGAGCAGGCTGCTGATATCCAACCATTCGAAAAATGGGTGACCGGCATCCAGCAGGGCAGACCCCAGGGTTGCCAGCAGTGGCTGGATAAGCAGTCCGTAAAACCGGGTGATCAGCCCCAGGGGAGTCGCCCAGAAAATCAGTGAAATCCCGAAAAGGGCCGCAAATAACAGGAAAAACAACAGGAGATACTTGATTTTTCTGAGAGCCGCCGAGTTCACTGCTTGACGGGTTGAGGGGCAAAACAGGCTATCGCTGATATCGAGCGTGGTTCCCATGGGGCAGATGTGACCGCAGAAGAACCGGCCCAGTAAAACCGTCAGCAGGAGAACGACCAAGGCGGGAATAAAGGCAGCAAGGAAGTAGCGCCCGGAAATGACTGATGTTGTCGCCAGCGCGGGATCGAGTCGCAGAAAGAAGTTCAGCGGGGTCGACGTCAACCAGCCTGAAATGGCTGCGATCATTAGCAGCAAAAAGATGAAAAGGCTGAATCCCCGGGAAAAATGTTGAAAACGCATTAGAGTGACAGGGTGTGAATGTTGAGGTTTTCCAGGTCCATACGACCGAGTCCCCTTCGATGGGCCTCAAGGATATGCTTGACCTGTCGTGGTTTAAACCGCTTGCCGTACCATTCAAAAGACGCAACGGCATAGGCGTCGGCTGCAACCATATCACCGGAGGCAATAATGGTATCCTGCCTGATGACCTTTCCGGGGCCCCCGGGTCCGTTCGTGGAGAGAACCCGGCTGCCGTCAATTACGGTCAAGTCGGCCTTCAGTTGGGTACAAAGGTCCACAATGCCGGTGTGCAGGTCCTGCCAATGCATAATGCGACGATCCCAGATTAATCCCATCATCCCTTTCATTGACAGGCTGACCCCGGTTGACGAATGAGATTTGGCCACCGGGGCAGCGATCAGGACATCGGCCTTGAGAGCTTCCTTGACAATCTGGGTCTTGTGCAGGTCCCTGGCCCCTGTGATATCGATCTCCTGGTAAAATTCCGGTCGGTTGATGGCAAAAACCACTTTCTCACCCAAAGCGTCACAGGCCGGGCGGATCTCGGAGGTGTCGAGGCAACTGTCTGGAGATGCGAGGGTATGGTCCAGCACCAGGATCTTGGATGCGCCGGCCTCTTTGCAGAGGATGACCAACTCACGAACCACCTCAGGATGGGTGTTGCTCGCTCGCTCCGGAGGGACGGAAAAACTCATGTTCGGTTTGATCACGACCCGGTTGCCTGGTTTGACAAATTTCCGTATGCCCCCGAGTAGTTCGACAGCCCCCCGTGTGGCAGCGGCAGGAGTTCCCTTCACAACAGCTATGTCTGGATCTGGAGCAGCTGACACTATTTTGGTAACGGCCAGTCCGGAGGACAAAATAAGAGCGCCACGAGCCTGGCGCTTTAGAAACTCTCTGCGGTCCATAGTTAGCGATTGCCTGGTGTGTTTGTGCATATAGATGGCCCTGGAGACGACACGGGGACCTCTTTTTATAGCTACATAGCCTCTATTTTCGCATTCCGGAAAAATTTAGTCACGCACTTTTTCAGGAGAATAGTGGACCATTGTGAGATGGCGTATGGTGAAAGCCCTGTTGCAGACAATCTGATTAAGGGGGATGGTCTCGATAGGAACCCGGATGATGTTGAGAAAAAACGGAAGTGATCATCTGTCGGGTTTATCCATTGAAATTCTGCCATTTTGGGTTTAGACTAACAGTTAAATACACCGATCATTTCCTGCTCCCCCCTGACGCCGAAAAAGGTCATCGATAGCGGAGTCGGAGCATGACATGTCGAACCCCCTCACCGGAACCAGGAGCTGTAATGAAAACGCTTTGGGCATCAAATATTCTGACAGTATTGACCTTAATGCTGTTACTGACCACTCCCGACCTGCAGGCTCGAATCCGGTTTAACAGCACACAATCCATTCAGGTCGATCTTGAAAAGCTGGAGTTGAATAAGGCCGTGTTTTTCAACTATGTCACCCAGATTGTCCGTGAAAAACCGTTTGGCTTGCAAGCCTACGGGCAGGTTCCTTTTCGAGTCTGTGATTTCAAACTGAAGGATCGTAAACTCTTCGATTATGAGACCATCAAGGGGCGTAACAACCGCTTTATGAGCAATCCTTCCTGCGACCAGATCGTCATCCGCCGGCTGTTGGAAACCAATTATGAATACCAGTTGAAAAACCTGTCCCCCTATGACAACCGGAAATGTGTTCGCGCCGTTGAAAGTATTTTTAGTCCCCTGCTGGAATACTACACCATCCGCTATGAAGAAAAAACAAAGCCGGTCTGTGTTCTCTGCGATGAAAAAGAGAGGGTGCGGATGGAAAAAATAGCCGCTGTCCAGGAAACCATCATCAAGAACTGTCGCCAGGAGCAGAAGAAGGTCATCGGGTTTCTAAACGATCTTGATGAGACCATCGAAAAAGCCTTTCAATCTAAAAAGTAGCTCCCTCCCTCCAAAGGCTGGTTCCGCTGCTGTACGTACCAGCCTCACCATAAGCTAGAATGAAATCCCTGTCAGAATAAAGGATGAAACACTCCTCCCCGTCATCTATCTGTCTGTTGTTCTGAAAAGAGCGTGGGTGTCATCTCCGAAAAATCAGCATTGATTGAGTTAATTGTGTGTTTCAGGCCTGTCTGTTCGACTTTTTGATCCATTAAAAAGCTTGACAAGACAGGATAAAAAGAGTACATATGTTTACTATGAATGGTGATGAAATATTTCCCGTAAGCGTGTTTAAAAACAGAACAAAAGTTCAATATCAGAGCTGAAGGACAACTAAACAGGGAGTGACCAATGATGATTCAAAATCAGACCAATCGGGATGAACGGGTTTTCAGTGAGCGGGTAATTGTTGAGGAGGAGATCCAGGCGCAGCTGGAAAGGGGCTGCTCATTCAAGTTCAACCGGATTTGCCCTCATTGTGGAGAGGAGGAATTGGTTCCGGCTGGCAGTTGCCATATCTGCCGTAACTGTGGTGCCAGCAATGGTTGTAGCTAGCCTCTATCTGTTGATGCCGGGTGAATATAGCGGACTGCTGTCTCGAGCCGTGAACCGTTCCATTGGATAATCCGCCATCCCGGGCTGGTTTCGTTGACTTCGTAATCCGGATTGTCCTGGCTCATCTGCATCATGGTGGATGGGGTCAGGTAGATGTTCTTCTCGTTTTCCCTAATGGTTTTCTCAGTGTGATAATGCCCGCAGAAAATATGCTGGATACTTGGTAGTTCGGACATCACGGCGTATGCTTCCTCCCGGTTTTGAAGCGGGTAGTGGCTGTCCATGAACGTACAGTTGCAGAAGAGCGGTGGGTGGTGGATGAAAAGCAGGATGACCTCATCAGAACCATCGGCTTCCTTTTTCAGCCACTCCAACTGGTCCCGGTCAAGGTAGGTGGTTGAGCTGTCCAGGAAAATCAGTTTCAGTCCGTTAACCCGCTTTGAGCTATAAAGCCCATGCTCCTTTCTTTCTGTGCCCAGATTAAAAATGTGATCCAGGTTGTCAATGTTGTCATGATTGCCAGGGACGATCTGGTACGGAATGCCGGTGTGGTCCAGGTGGGGCTTTATCCATCGGTACGCGTCTAGCTCACCACAGTGAGCGGCCTGGTCTCCTCCCATAACAATCAGATCCGGCATTTCAGATCTGATATCTTCAAGGGTTCGTTCAAAATTGTGTCTGACCTCGAATTGGCGTACAGGTTCATCAGAAGGACCAATGTGAATATCGCTCAGGTGGGCAATACGGATTATTTTTTTCATGACTGCGGGCTGGGGTGGGCAGGTACCGATCATTGCTGACGCGCTGGAATTTGCTGCAGTCCGTGAACGGCTTCCCGATCACAGGCCTGCAGCAAAGAGAAATAGGGATGTTCTGATTTTATGATTCTATTGCGGCTGACTGTCGCTATCAATCCATATACTTAAAAGAAACACTCAGCTTGGTGCGAAAAGCGACTACTTTACCATCTTCAAGTTTGACATCCATAGATGTCACCTCTGCGACTCGCAGGTCTTTCAGCGTTTGAGTAGCTCTGTCCAATGCTACTTTTGCTGCATCTTCCCAGGAAACTTCGCTGGTACCGATCAGTTCAATTACTTTATAAACGCTATCTGTCATGATGACTCTCCTTTTAATGGATTAAGTATAAGGCGGCTTTGTCTTTGTCCCGGCACTTATTAAAGGAACATTAGCCATTGGCAACACCGGTTTAGACTCTACTTGATCTCTGTTTGAGTGTAAACAAAAATATGTGTTAAGGTGTGTTGGCCAATGTGAAATTCGATTCGGTGACCATGGCACTTTATATTTAATGACAATCAGGTGTTATTGATACTAGAAAGCATGATATTGCGGACTTATTTTTTATCGGAATATACGGATAGTCGATGTGTTGGAAACAATTTGCCTGTTGATTGTATGAATTAAAAGTCTCAAATGGACTATACTGATGATGTTGACCTTGGCTGGAAACATGATCAAGAATTCCTCCAATTATTCTGCCGTCGAATTTGCTCAGGATCTGTCCATCTCTTCCATTTTTGAGCCGACCCATAGTGGAAAATGGGTGTTTAACCCTGAAAAAAACAGAGATGACAGATGGTGATGACGCTTCCTTTTGGAAAACCCCTTTAATTATAATAACATAAATGGAGGGTGGCAGTTGCTGAACCGCCATGCTATAGATAGAAACGCCATCAGTAACATCACCAGTCATGCGTGTTCGCTCCGGAAAAAACTACTGTTTTCGAATCACACCCTAAAGGTTTTTCAGTATGTCAAATGAGATATACCCACAGGATCCTGTTCTCGTAGTTGATGACGAATCGGAAATCACAGACGGATACGAGTTGATGCTCAACTCGGCCGGGATTTTAAATACGGTTGTGATCAATGACAGCCCGGAAGCCCTTGCATACATCAAGAAAAACCGGGTTTCAGCTGTTTTGCTTGATTTGTATATGCCAAATATGTCTGGAGAGGAGGTGTTGTCCCAGGTTGCTGAAACCTATCCTGATATTCCGATCATCGTCATAACCGGACTGAACCAGATTGAAAAAGCAGTGAATTGTATGAAAATGGGGGCGTACGACTACATGGTCAAACCGGTGGAAATTCAGCGGATAGTCACTTGCGTCATGCGAGCCATCGAAAGGCAGGAGATAAAAAATGAATACCGAACGTTTCGGCAACTGGTATTCAACAACAACCTTAATCATCCAACTGCATTTTCAAAGATCATTTCCCAGAATAGTACCATGCGCTCGATCTTTCAATATGTCGAAGCCATAGCCGGAACCAACAAACCGATATTGATTACCGGGGCGTCAGGTGTAGGCAAGGGGTTGCTGGCAGATGCCATCCACGAGGTGGGCAAGCGGCAGGGTGAATTTGTCTCGGTTAATATTGCCGGATTGGATGACAACCTGTTTTCTGATTCACTGTTCGGCCATGAAAAAGGTGCTTTCACAGGAGCAGATGCAAGCCGCCGCGGCCTGATCGAGCGAGCAGCTCATGGCACTCTTTTTCTGGATGAAATTGGTGATCTCAATCCTGCCAGTCAGATCAAGTTGCTGCGGTTACTAGAAGAGAGAGAGTATTACCCGGTTGGATCGGATATCCCCAGGGAAGTTAGCGCGCGCGTGATTGCTGCAACCAATCGGGATATAAACCAGATGCAGGCCAGCGGGGAATTTCGGACCGATCTATACTACCGCCTGCAGACGCACCATATACACCTTCCTGATCTGATGGAACGTAAAGATGACCTGTTCATGCTTGTTGAGCATTTCCTGGATGAGGCGTCAGATGAACTGGGTAAAAAGCGACCGACGCCTTCAAAGGAACTGTATGCACTCCTGGGAAGTTATCACTTTCCGGGTAATATCCGGGAACTGCAATCGATGATCTATGACGCCGTTAGCCACCACCAGTCAAAAATGCTCTCCATGAACAGGTTCAAGGAGCACATTGCGAAACACCGGTCAACAGATATGCCTGATATGCCTCTTGAATCAGATACATCCGATTTCTTCTCCTTCTTCAAAAACCTACCAACCCTCAAAACGGCCAGAGAAATGCTGATTGAAGAGGCGGTGAAGCGGTCTGACGGCAATAAAACCGTTGCAGCTGAAATTCTGGGAATCAGTAGATCGGGCCTTGCCAAAGTTCTGAAACGTTTTGAAGAGGTGTGACTTTTGTCACAAATGCCACTTTTTGATTTAGGTGCGTAACCTGTTGAATCAATGTGAGTAATTATACTGTTTTAATCGTATTCGGGTTGCATTTGTCTCTACACTTCGACTGGCCTCCTGCCAGGTCTTTATCCAAAAAATCCCTGTATTAACAATAAGATGTTCTCCTGTGCGGCTAGTGGCACGATTATCGCAGCTATCCTTTCCTGCGATTATCAACTAACCGTTTTAAAAAAATTGTGAAAAATGCAGATGAGCGAATCTAAGGAGTTACAGAACCGGGCTGAAATCGGTTTGGAGAGTGAACAGAAATATTTCAGGCTTCCCTCCTCCACACAGAGCATTGGTCCGGCGATTCAGGAACTTAACCGCTTCCTGAAGAGGTATAATGTCTCGGAATTGTCGACGACACAGGCAACGATCATATTACGGGAGTTGATGGTGAATGCCATTACCCATGGAAATAAAGGGAATGCAGCCTTCCCCGTGAACGTTTTACTGGAGCATGTCAAAGGCAACACGTTTAAAATCGTTGTGGAGGATATGGGATCCGGCTTCAATTATGCGGCCATTGATACTTGTATTCCTGACAACCCCAAAAGTATCCCAAATAGGGGCTATGCATTGATTAAAGCCTATTCGGACCATTTTGAATTTAACGATAAAGGTAACCGGGTGGAAGCTTATTTTTCTGTCTAGCTGATTTAGCCAGCCGGCTTTTCTTGTATTAAACAGGAATGATTGAATAAACATGTTTGGAGATAGTAAGATGAAAAGGTCTCTCTTGATGATGATTATGTTGGTATTTTTGATTTCAAGTTCCAGCCTGTTTTTCAGCGGATGCAGCAAATCCAGCAAATCCAGCAGGTCTAGCAGGTCCAGTGTGACCCAATATGCCAGACAAAAAAACAAGTGCATGACCACCAGGCCCACGTCTCATGGACCTCTCAGGAAGGTTGCCTGCTGGTAAAGTCAGTTTCAACGGGGTCATGCAGTGCGTAAGGTAGTTGGACCCTATCACTTATTTAATTGTTAGATAGAAAATCCACTAAAGATGTCAGATAAAGATAGCAGCTTTGTTCAGGCAAAGATGAAGGTCAAAGATCTGAAGAAGGGGATGGTCATCAGGGCCTATTCCCGCTTCAGTGAGCGATTTACAGGGATGGATAAAGAGACCTGTGAATTTGTCCAGCATAATTTCAAGGACACACGGTCCGTTATCATGCGGGAGGGTAAGAAAGTCAGCATCAATGTTAAATACGTAAAAACGGGTGATACATTGATGGGGATTTACGACTTTCCGCCGGCCTTGCAGAAGATTACCATTGTTACCAAAGACCTTGCGGAGGCTCTGGAAAAAAGGGGGATGCTTGAATTTGTTATTGTGCAGCCCAAGGTAATCAAGGACAAGGCCCGAAAGGATTTAAAGAAGCTGGTCCAGATTGTCGAGCAGACGGTTACTCATAAAAAGAAACCCGTTAAAAAAACCCCGGCCAGGGGAAAAACACCTTCTGCCCGGATCGCAAACGAGCTGATCGACAGTGTTCAGCAGAGTATTCCGATTCGAAGCGAGACCTCTTTGGCCATCGAAGATGAAATGGAAAATGCAAGGAGAGGAAAACTGGGCCTCAAGGCGATCGAGGAGAGTGTTAATCAGGTCATGGCCAACCAGTCCATTGATGCCATGCTGGCAATCTCCAGCATGATCAACAGCCAGCAGACTTATGATCACTGCGTCGATGTGGGTGTCATCTTTCAATCGGTTTACCTGAAGATTCAAAAGAAACGGAAAAAGAAAAGCGTGTTTGAAAGCGAGAGTCAGGTCATGTTGAGCGCCTTCCTGCACGATTTCGGGAAATCGGTGGTTCCCCACGAGATTCTGGATAGTCATGAGAATTTTGATAAAAACAGTCGAGCCATGCAGATTATACGATCCCATCCTGAACATGGTGCCCGGCAGTTGGAGTCGCTGGATATGCCGAAAGTCATAGTGGACATGGCCCGTTATCATCATGTTAAAATGGATAATGACATGCTCACCAGTTATCCCCAGGTAGAGGACTATAAAAAAATCGGCTTTGAATCCCGTCTACTGGCCATTATCGATATCTATCAGGCCCTCGTGGGAACGCGGAGCTATCAAAAATCATGGTCACCACCTGCAACCATGAGATACTTGGAGGCACTGGCCGGGGTTGAGGTTGATCAGTATGCTTTCGACCTGTTTATCCGCGAGATGGGCGTTTACCCGAAAGGATCGCTCGTGCAGCTGAGTGATAAGAGTATCGGATTTGTGATGACTGTACCGGAGGAAAACAAGGACCTGAATAAGCCACTGGTTGCTGTTGTTCGGGATTCCCGTGGATCAGATCTGACCCACCATCATCTTCTGGACCTTCAATTCGAAAAGGATATCTCCATCAAACAGGATGTGGATCGGAACGATATCTTTGGTGACAGGGCCCTGGATGTGTTTACCCATCTTTCAATTTCCTGAGAGGGTCACCTCTACTAACATCCAGTTACTTTCATGGGTCAGTGACAGATGATCCAGAAAGTAATTCCCCGTTCGGCGTCTTAGCCGCTTGCATGACAATCTCTCCGTTCCCTGCCCCAATCTGGATCTCTCTCCGCAATTGATGTGATCTTTTATAAAAGATAGGGGGTTTCACCGCATCATATCGTCTTCCAACTCTTTCCTGTCTTGTCATTCCAAACTTTCAGAAGGTCGCGTGATTTAGATTGCGCCCTGGCAGATAATTAATCAAAAAAAAATAGGGATACCCGAAACGCTCGGGGAATTAAATCTGTATTTATTGCCTGATGCAGGCCATAGTGATATAATTGAAATCATATTGGTCTGATTTTCAGCTAATGCTGTATCCCTTTTCAGCGTGCACAATACTACCAGCCGAGAAACTGTCATGAAAAGAACTCTCATTTTGTATGCCAGCATCAATGTTGTCCTCTTTATCGGTTATGGTTTTTTGATAGGGGGATATGGCAGCTTGATGGCATTGCCACTAGTTTTAGCTCTGTCAATTGCAGCAGGACTAATGACTTATGCAAAGCTCCGAAAAACCGTCGTTTCGGTAGAGACTATCCTTACGGGAATTAAAGCTGCCCTGCTGGACGAAATGCAGACGGCCGGAGACCTGCTCGGGAAAGAGGCATCAAGGGATACCAGGAAATTTCTGATTTCAGCCTTCAAGGATGAGGTCAACCGGATCCAGCAGAACCGGAACAGGCAAGCACCTCCATCTATCGATCATCAGACCCTGCTGAGTGGGGTTCAACATATAATAAGCGGGAACCAACACCTGGCAGACGAGGATCTGTCCATTGAACTGGCAAACAGCATCAGGGACCTTCTGTTGATATCGGACGCTGGCAAGACAGCTCAAAAAAATCATCATGAGGCAGGCGGGACCAATGAATTGAAATTTCAGTTTTTGATAGCAGATCTGAACAACCTGGTGACATCCATTACGGATAACTCCAGAAATGCGTCTAAGGCAAACCAGGTCGCCTATAAAGCAAAGGATATTGCATCTGAAAACCAGGGGGTCGTAGAAAACGCAATGGATTCGATGGTAGCTATCAGCAAAGCTTCGGAAGCAGTTGGAGGTATTATCAAATCCATCAACAATATCGCATTTCAGACAAATCTGTTGGCTCTCAATGCATCTGTAGAAGCAGCTCGAGTCGGAAAGGCCGGGGCCGGTTTTGCAGTAGTGGCCCAGGAAGTCAGATCTCTCGCCCAGGAAGCAACAACGGCGGCCCAGTTGACCGAAGAATCCATCATAGAAATTACGAGTCTTGTGGCATCTGCCAAAACACAGGTTGACCAGACTACTGCCGCTTTTGTGGATCTGGCTGAAAAAGCCGGAACGATCGGTCAGGTTGTAGAGAAAATTCAGAAAGATACGTCCCGACAGGGCCACGAAGCAGACAGAATTCACATCAGCATTTTGCAGATGTTGTCAAAACAGCGAGATGAATCTGGTTCTCTTGAAGGAACTGGCGGTTTTGAAAGCCATCAGAGCGCAAATCTGCTCCTCCCAAGAACATTTAAGATTCAAACTCACTGGCTGCCACAGTCACAGTTTGCCGGTTACTACATGGCACTGGAGATGGATCTTTACCGGAAATATGGCGTCAAGGTAGAACTGCTGGATGGTGGCCCCGACTCAAACTCTCTATTTCAGCTAATCAAGGGTGATATTAACTTCAGCACTGCCTGGCTCTCATCGGCTCTCACGACAGTTGACCGTGGTGCAGAGCTCAAACTGCTGGCTCAGATTTTTGAAGTCAGCGGTCTGATGCTGCTCTGCCTGAAGGAGCTGAACATTACCAAAATAGAGGATCTGAGACACAAATCCGTCAGCACCTGGGGCGGGTTCCTGGCTTACCCGGTGATGGCACTGGATATGGATCACAGCCTGGAACTTCATCTCCTTGAGGATGGGGTGGATGTTGAAAAAATTCTACAGAGAGAGATCGATGCGGTTGCTGTGATGAGTTACAATGAAATTTTCTCCTTCTACGACCGGGGGCTTAAAGCCAGCGACCTGACCATCTTCCGAATGTCTGATATCGGGTACAATTTTCCGGAGGACGGGCTGTACACCAACCGTTCCACCGCTGAAAATGATCCAGAAGTCTGCAAGATCGTCAAGCAGGCATCCATTGAAGGATGGCAGGCAGTGAAGCGTGATACTGAATCCGCACTGGATATTGTCATGCGTCATCATGAACGAAGTGCCATGAAGACAGATCGTCGGCATCAGGAACGGATGCTTACGGAAGTGATGAAACTGATAGGAATATCGAGCGAGATCTCCGGGTTTCTCGGTCAGGATGATTTTAATCGCACTGTCGACGCCCTATTGAGAATTGGTCTGGTAAGGGAAAAAGTATCTTATCAACATTTTTTCCTGACAAATCTATAAGGCGTTCTGGGATATGCCGGTTTACCCCCCTTTGATCCTTCTGCACCAATATTTTGATACAGGCGCTGCCGCGGGTAAAGGAATCTGTTAATTCCAGCGGCTTCACCTATGACAGGCTCTCCTCAATCTGGTTGAAATCTGCCAGGTCTTCAGCCAGTAAAATCAGCTGGTCCCCCTTTTCAATTTGCATGCTCTTCGGTGGGTTCAGGATCTTCTCCTGTCCTTTTATAATGCCGATAACCTGGATATCAGCCGGATGTTTCAATATTTCAGTCTGGATATCGATCACCTTGCGGCCGATCAGTCGGGTGGGAAAAAGATAGAACTGGCTGCCCTGGAAATTGCTCAAGAGTTGCTGAAATACATCATGGATGCCCGGGTAGAGAAACTCCTGGACCAGCATACGGCTGGTGATGCCATCGTTTGATATCATGCCATCCACCTCGGAGCGCTGCATCAGTTTCAGGTTCTTGCGGCTGACGACTTCCACCACGGTTTTGATGTCTTTTTTGTATTGCTTTTCGATCAGCTCGACCACCACACCTATGGCAAAGGATCTTTCATCTGCTGTTTGTGACCCGTCCTGACCGGCCAGAATAATAACCCCTTTGCAGCTGAGGATGTTTGCTCTGAACAGAATCTCCTCATCAGTCGGTACACCTTTGACGAACTGCACCTTTATCTCCTTCAGCTTTTCCGGCAGCTCCTCGAGTTCATCTGTTACCAGTACCATTGCACTTTTTGAATATTGAGGTGTAGCCCGCAGCTCATTAACAACCTCGATGATCTTGTTTTCGCCTGGATAGTTGCATAAGATGAGATGTTGTTCGTCCGTAATATTCATGAGACCTCTTCTGATTTTGGAAAGGTTCTGCAGAATGTGCTCTGCAAGAAAGCCGATCAGATAACCGATGATGCCGATTCCCAGGAACATACACAGGTAGGAGATGATGAACCGGCCGATGGGTGTGACTGCGAATACGTCGCCATAACCAACAGTTGTCATGGTGACCACTGCCCACCAGACGGAATCGGCCAGGGTCAGAGCGGGTTGGGCCTGATGTTCGGCCGCATAGAACAGCAAGCCAAAAATCAGGTTCAAAAAGATGACCAGAAGAATGGCCTTCAGGACCTTCTTATCGGTCAAGCTGTGCTGTTTGATCTGCAGGAACAACTTTTTTATTCGTTTCACTGGGAAAAGCATGGGTTGTTACCGATTGATGGGTTTGATGGGTGAGCCCTGCTGTGTTGTTTATAAATTCCAGTTTTGCATCCTCTGTGTCAAGAAAAGCCGGGATGCAGAGAGTGCATATGCCTGGTCGAACGGAAGCCTAATTTAGATGACAAGCGCTCCACGCTGGTGGGATTGACGGAAAAAGGACAGTGCCTTCAACCGAAGCTGCAGCAACATATGATGGAAGCTAATCGCATATTTTTGGGGCAATTGAGCCAGGAAGAGGAGCTGATGCTGCGGGGGGTATTGAAGCGGTTAACGGTCTGAAGACCCAATTTTCAATATCACTTTTTCTATTCGCTTTCCATGGTCCCATCAAAGCCGGGCCATCTGACCTGCAAATGAAGCATCTACCTAATATTATGAACTTTCAGATAGCTGCTGCTCTGGTTGGATTGGGAGTGTCTTTTAATTGACGCATTTTCCATTTCTTGATATAGTTTCTTACCTTTTAGTGGTTCGTTCATGAGCGAGTTAATGCTTATTCAGAGGGTTTTCCCTTTTCGGTGAAAGCCCATAGTGCGCTACAAATAACAGGAGGAGTCCATGAGAATGAGTCGATTGATAATGACCGTTGCATTCACATTTATGATGATTGCAGGAACCGGCCAGGCAAGAGCAGCGGATAAACTGGAGTTTATTTTGAACTGGATCGCAGGTGGAGACCATGCACCCTATTATTTTGCCAAGCAACAGGGGTGGTATGCAGATGCGGGAATTGATCTGGAAATTCAACAAGGAAAAGGGTCCTCCATGTCTGCTCAACGCACAGGTATTGGCAAAAACGCTGTCGGACTGGCAGATCTTGGAACCGCACTGGTTGCAAAAGGCAAAGGGGCCGATATTGTGGCCGTCATGAATATTTATGCCAATTCGCCTTACGGAATGTACTGGTTGAAGAGCTCTGGTATCAGGGGTCCCAAGGACTTCGCCGGAAAGAAAATCGGAAATCCCTCCTGGGATGCGGCTCGCCTGATGTGGCCGGCGCTGGCAAAAAAGGTTGGTGTCAGTCCCAAATCAGTCAAGTGGGTTAATATTCAGCCCAATGCCAAGTTGACAGCTCTGATGAGTAAGGATATCGATATCACCACCAGTTTTTACAATATCCACCACATTTTTCAGGCGAAGCTGGGCAGCAACATGGGCTTCTTCCCCTGGAAAAAATATGGGGTCAACCCTTACGGAAACTCTATCATTGTCAATGGCAAGTATCTGAGGAAAAATCCGAAGGTTATCCAGGCGTTTGTCAAGGTTAACCAGGAGGCTTTTCAATACTGTGCTATTAATCCTGCTCCTTGTGTGAAGGCCCTCGTGTCTGCTAATTCCGGCCTGAAGTTCAAGAACGAGATGATGAACTGGAAACTGGTGACGGAACTGATGACAGACAGGTTCTCAACCAACATCGCCCTGGGATTCTTTGATCCGGAACGGATGGACGCGGACTATGATCTGATAGCAACCTATTTTAAAATCAAGAAGAAATTTGATATTAAAACGGTGTATACAAACAAGTTTCTGGATCGCAGTATAACCATGCCGAAATAGGACCCAATGGAATCGGTTTTGAATATGGAACAGTTGCCGGACAGTTTTAAGGATGAGGTGGAGCTGGAAGAGTTTATGACCCGCCCTTCCGAAGCGTTGATCTCCGACATGAAGAAATTGGATGGGGACATTATGGTTCTGGGTGTCGGTGGAAAAATGGGACCGACACTGGCTCGTCTTGCTAAACGGGCGGCACCCGAAAAAAGAGTTATAGGTGTAGCCCGCTTTTCAGATCCAGAGGTTCCGGAAAAACTTCAGGAGTGGGGCATCGAAACGGTGAAGGCTGACCTGCTTGATCGTAATGCAGTCAGCCAGCTGCCTCAGGTTGAGAATATTGTCTATATGGCAGGTCGCAAGTTCGGAACCACGGGGGCAACTCACCTGACCTGGGCGATGAACACCTATGTTCCCGGTATGGTCGGCGAAATATTCGACAAGAGCCGAATCGTGGCTTTTTCCACCGGTTGTGTCTATCCCTTTACCGATGTGCTTCACCAGGGTTCAACAGAGGAGATAGCACCGGTTCCCCCTCCGGGGGACTATGCCAATTCCTGTGTAGGACGGGAGCGCATGTTCGAGTACTTCTCCGAGCTGAATCAAGCCCCGGGTCGGTTGATTCGATTGAATTACGCTATCGATATGCGGTATGGGGTGCTTTACGATATCGCCACCAAGGTATTGGCAGGTGAAACCATCGATCTGACCATGGGACATGTTAATGTCATCTGGCAGGGCGATGCCAATTCCCAGATCCTGCGTGCGCTTTTGCATTGCACCACGCCTGCATCTCCCCTGAACGTCAGCGGACCGGAAACCATCAGTATCAAAGCGCTGGCTACTGAGTTTGGCCGGGTGATGGGGAAAAACCCGGTATTTCAGGGGAAAGAGGGTGAAACTGCCTGGCTGGTTAACAGCTCAATGGCAATCCGTCTCTTCGGTTATCCGCAGATTCCGTTACCGAAAATGATCGATTGGGTTGCCGACTGGGTGTCACAGGGTAAAAAGTCTCTCGGCAAAGCAACGCATTTCGAAGTTCGTGATGGCGATTACTAGTGGCCTGAGTGAGCGGGAACTGACCCCGGATGATATCAGCAGTGCTCTTGCGCTGTCCGAGGAGGCTGGCTGGAATCAGACTGCCCGAGACTGGCAGCTGATGTTGCATAACGGTCGGGGTTTTGGTATTGAATCGAAGAAAGGACAGCTGGTTGCCACAGCGCTGACATTGCCGCACGGTAACCAACTGGCCTGGATCAGCATGGTTCTAATCGCAGGATCATTCCGTAAACAGGGTCTGGCAACTCATCTTCTGAATACCTGCATTGATTTCCTGTCCAGCCAGTCAATCATCCCCCTCCTGGATGCTACGGAAGCCGGCAGAATGGTTTACAATAAAATCGGGTTTAAGCCGCTTTATGGAATCCAACGCATGTTTCGCCAGAAGAACTGTCCCCTTCCCTCCTTTGATCAACAGCCGGTTACCATCAGATCGATAACTGAACCCGATCTGACGGCCATTCTGAGCCTTGACAGGGAAATATTTGGTGCTGATCGCTCGGCTGTCCTGCATCATCTGTATAGTCGACAGCCGAGTTGTACCTATTTGGCGATGCAAAACAGCAAGATATGCGGGTACATCATGGCACGCGAAGGGAACCACGCCTTCCACAGTGGACCCATTGTAGCACCTGATGTTGAAACGGCGTGCCATCTGGTAACCCGCGCGCTTGAGTTGATCGAAGGTCCAGTCTATATCGATGCCATGGACTTGCATGGTGACTTTCAGTCCTGGCTGCGAGAGGTCGGGTTTGTGCGTCAACGATCGTTTACCCGTATGGTACTGGGGGATCTGCCAGAATTCGATCAGCCCGCATTGATTTACGCATCTGTTGGACCTGAGTTGGGGTGACCAATATATACACTTCTGCTATAATCATCACCATCGGGAAAGAACGGTTGAAGATACAATTAAAGCCATATGCCTTTCAAGATCTCTGACCACCTCAGATCTTAATTTGATACACCCAACAAAAACTGATTATGAATAAAGACGCTGCCATTCGAATTTCTGATGCCACTATGGCGATCCTGGATGATCCCGGGGTTCGGATCGAACACGGTCCGATCGTTGACAAACTGTTGAAAGCCGGTGCTAAACTCGGTGCTGATGCTGATGTAGTAAGGTTTCCACGGGAGTTGGTTGAGGAGTGTATTGAACAGGCCCCTTCGGAAGTGCTGCTTGCAGGCCGAGATGGCAGTGGCTGTAACCTGACTGCTGATGGAGATACCTCGATCTGGACCAATCCCGGGCGGAATATCCTGAGACAGGGCGTCCATCGTCCGTTTAATACTCAGGATATGGGTGACATGGCGAGGCTGGTGGAGCAATTGCCCAATGTGGATGGCGTGGTTGGTATGGCACTGGAAGATGTGGCTCCCCGGGGCCAGGACATCGTCGGTTTGCGGATCATGGCTGAGAATACGGCCAAACATGTTCGTGTGCTCTGTTTCACCCCTGAAGGGGCTGATGTAATGGGCGAGATGAAAAATGTGGTGGGAGACTTTCCCTGGTTCAGTATTGGCTTCACCGCTCATGGACCTCTGCGCTGGACAAATCTGGCACTGGATATCTTTTACCGTACCGCTGGTAAGGGGATTCCAACCACCCTGAACGGCGAACCAATGGCTGGTGTGACCGGACCAACTACACTGGCAGGCGCAGCAGCCGTCGGGAATGCTGAAATCCTCTCGGCCCTGGTGATCAACCAGGTACTGGAACCCGGGCGCCCCTGTATTTTCAACCTGGGACTGGCCCATGTATTTGACATGAAGACAGGCATTGCTGTGACCGGTGCACCGGAAAATCATTTGCTGGCGGATGTGAGTGCGTCCCTGGGGCGATTGTACAATCTGCCCTCAAGCTCGTGGGTCTCAACAGAAAGTATGTGTGTAGACAGTCAGGTCGGGATCGAAAAATCCATCGGCTATTTTACCCATTTGCAAAGTGGCGTCAGCCTTATCTGGGGGGCCGGTCAGCTGGAGTCAGAATTAACCATTTCCCCGGCTCAGGTCGTTATCGACAACGAAATCATCTCCTATGCCAAACGATATTTGAGAGGGGTGACGGTTGATGATGAGAGTCTGGCGCTGGATGTGATCCGGTCGGTGGGCATTGGCGGCAGCTTTCTGGGAGAGGACCACACCATGAAGCATTTCAGGTCGGAGCTGTTTCAACCCTCAATCCTGTTCCGGAAAGCGAGGGAAAACTGGGAGAAGGAAGGGAGCCCGACCTTGGCGGACAAGGCAGAGAAAGTCGCGGAAGAACTGATGCAGAAAGAGATCCCGGAGACCCTGACCGCTGAGCAGAAACAGGAATTACGAAAAATCGAAGCCTCGTTTCTGGCCAGCCTTTAAATTCGAGCAGACCCCCTATTTACGGAGGTCTTCCTTCTACATACCCATGTGTTTGTATATATGGCGGGTAAACTTGCCGAATTCTTCGTGGGTTTTCATATCCAGTGTTCGCGGGTAGGGTAGGTCGATCAGAAGATTGTCTGCCATACGCGCCGGACCTGATGTCAGCACGATCACCCTGCTTCCCAGAAAAACCGCTTCCTGAATCCCGTGGGTAACAAACAGAATCGTCTTTTTTGACTCTTCCCAGATTCGCAACAGCTCCAGGTTCATCTTTTCTCGTGTCAGCGCATCCAGAGCACCGAAAGGCTCATCCATCAGGATCAATTTGGGATCATGCACCAGGGCTCGGGCAATGGAGGTGCGTTGTTGCATTCCGCCTGACAGTTCGTTTGGGTATTTGTCCTCAAATCCATGCAGGCCGACCATATTCAGCAGGTAGAGGGCGCGTTCCCGGGCTTCCTTGCGGGGCAGTCCGAGAATCTCGGCTGGCAGCATGACATTATCAAGAATTTTCCGCCATTTCAGCAGCAGCGGTTGTTGAAACACCATGCCGATATCCTTGGAAGGATTAAAGGTGTTATCTTCGTTTCCGACCCGAACGGTACCTCCTTCGTAGGAGTGGATGCCAGCCAGTATTTTGAGAACGGTTGTTTTCCCGCAGCCTGAAGGGCCCACAATGGATACCAGTTCTCCAACTTCGACATCGAATGTGACCTCTGAGACTGCTAGAAATTCCTCTTTCTTGCTTTTGAACGTTTTACGAACTTCGGATAGATGGATAAATGGTTGACTCATGGGTTTTCCTTAGTAATCAGTTCACGGCGTTGGTCTTGCCAACCACAAAATATTCGAGTAACAGAACAAAAAAGTAAAGTAATACGCCGATCAGGGTAATCAATAGAACCCCCATAAACATAGCTGCTGTATCCATGGTGACCTGGACCTGCAACATCAGGTATCCCAATCCTTCTTCCGAAGCGATGAATTCCCCGACAATGGCGCCGGCCACTGCCAGGACGGTTGCTACCTTCATGCCGGAAAAGAGATAGGGCAGGGCGCCCGGCAACTGAATCTTGATAAAGATTTGCCAGCGGGAAGCGTTCAGGGTGCGTACCAGGTCGATCAGGTCGGGATCCACCTCTTTAAGCCCTCTCTCCATCGTTAACAGAATCGGCAGAAGGCAGATGCTGAAAGAAATCAGGATGTTTGAGCCGACTCCGTATGAGAACCAGACAATGAACAGGGGACCCAGTGCCACTTTCGGGATCATGTTCAAGCTGACCATCAGGGGCATCAGCATGGTTTCAACAGGCTTGAACCAGTTGAATATCAACGCCATTGTGACTCCGACAACAATAGCCAGTGCGTAACCGCCGTAGACCTCCATGCCCGTGATCACCGTATTGTGCCACCACCCATAATCCTCTCCCAGTGCCATCAGCGTTGCACCCGGGGTAGGCATGACATAGTCCGGAATTTCACTCACCTTGATAGCGACGTGCCATATGAGGACAACACCCAGGTGAATCAGGACAATAAGTCCGTACTGTCCCAGCCGTTTTGACATATCATTCATAGCATTTTTCCATTAGAAATATTTTTGTGTGTTTGAATGTCTGCCTTTTCAGGACAGCCACTTTTCCAAATTGCTTTTGACAAATTCGTCATCGTTCCATTCGGGATAGGAATGATACACCCGATCGATTTCTTCTGACTGACCCGGGCTGAGACATTCTGACGGGTTCAGACACCAGATTCCCTCCAGAAGACCCTGGCGGCGCAGTACCTCATGACATCCGGCAATACACCCTTTGAATCCGTTTGCTACATCAAAAAAAGCACTGTTGCAATCGGTGACTATGGAGTCCAGCCCCAACAGGCCTGAGTCGATCTTGTCCTGAGAAGCCGCTTTTCGAAGCCGGTTAAACAGCTCCACAGCCCGGCTGGTCCAGACACTCCAGTGACCGAGCAGGCCGCCACGGATCCGAATGTGGACGGTTTCATCTCCCCGACGGATATGAAAGGGGATGGACAGGTCCAGCACGATATGATCGTCGTTGCCGGTGTAGAGGGTGATTTCCTCTTCCGCCCCGGCGGCCACCAGCCCGCGGATGACATCAAGGGTCTGATAGCGGTTGAAGGGTGCCATTTTAATGGCGACGACGTTTTCGATCAGACAGAACTGACGCCAGAAATCGGTTGACAGCAAGCGACCGCCAACAGCGGGTTGCAGGTAAAAGCCGACCAGGGGGATTTCTTTTGCGGCTCGTTGACAATGTTCGACAATCTCGTTTTCATCAGCATTTTTAAAAGCTGCCAGGCTCAGCAGTCCAGCATGATACCCCAGCGAGACCGCTGTCTGCGCTTCCTTCACAACCTGATCGGTTTTTCCGGCCAGACCGGCGATCTTGACAATCGGTCTGTCTGTCCAGTCATCCATTGTCTGGGCAGCCAGTTCCAGAACCGGTTCGTACAACCCCACATCCCGGATTTCAAACTGGGTGGTATGAACGCCCACTGCGAGGCCTCCGGATCCGGAATCGAGATAGTATCTCGTCAGTGCTCTCTGGCGTTGTCGGTCGAATTGTCTCTGGCTGTCAAGTGCGAGAGGGTGGGCCGGAATGGCTGTCCCCTCGTGAAGTGCCTGCCGTATCTTTGCCGGCAGCTCGCTTTTATGCAGCATTTATTGATCTCCCTATGATGGTTGCGATTGTCAGCGGTTTATTCCCGGGTTACGGGCATGGAGGAATGCTTCAACCTCATTTTTTGATACCATTGAATTGTCTCCTGGTGTGGTCATGGTCAGGGCGCCGTGAATAACGCCATACTGAATAACCTCTTCCGGGGTTTTGCCATCCAGAAACCCATAGATCAGGCCGGATGCAAAGGCATCGCCGCCGCCTACGCGATCAGACATCTCAAGTTTTTCCAGTTTGAGACCCTGGTAAAAGGTGTCGTTCTGCCAGAGCAGACCGCTCCAGTCATTCACATTGGCGCTTCGGACCAACCGCATGGTGGAGGCCGCAGCTTTCAAGTGCGGGTGACGGGCAACCATTTTCAGGATCGCATCTCTGAAGGGTTTGCCATCCAGACTGTCTGGCTGTTGCTCCAGGGATTCCACTCCAAATAGAATGTCTGCGTGACGCAACAACTGGTTGTTAATGGTGTCAGCCGTTTTTTTCCCCCCACGGCGCTTCCAGACTGAAGGGCGGTAGTTCAGGTCATAAGAAACAACGGCCCCATGCTTTTTCGCGGCCTGCATGGCTTCTGCGGCAATCGCCGATGTTTGATCAGACAACCCGGCAAATATGCCACCGGTATGAAACCACCGGACGCCACATTTTTTGAACAGGCTGTTCCAGTCGATATCACCCGGAGCCAGTTGAGAAATGGCTGTGTGTGCACGGTCGGAGGCTCCGGCTGCGCCACGGATGCCAAAACCGCTTTCCCAGAAATAGAGTCCGTTTCGGGCGGTATCCCCCATTCCATCGTCAGCGGCCCATTTAATCCAGGAGTCGTCAACACCTCCCTCCCGGATGCGGTTCTGAACCAGCCGTCCTATTTCGTTGTCTACCAGGGCTGTGATGATGGCGGTTGTTTGCCCGAAGCAGGAAGTCAGGCCTCGAGCCACGTTGTATTCTCCACCCCCTTCCCAGATGCGAAAAGAGCGGGCGTTCCTGATCCGGCTGTCACCAGGATCAAAACGGAGCATTACCTCACCCAGTGAGACCAGATCATACTGAGTGTTGGTGCTATCTGCGATCTTTAACTTCATCACCGCTCCTGATCGAATTGATCGTATGGACTGTGTTTTTGGTCTCATCCCGTATCTTTGAGAAGTCCCTTTTGCGGATCCAGTTGCTTTTCACCATCCAACTGCCGCCACAGGCAAATACAGACGAATGGGGCAGGTATAGTTCCAGATTTTCCAGATTGATGCCACCTGTCGGCATGAAACGTACCATGGGATATGGCTGACTTAGTGCCTTGATCAGAGGTAATCCACCCAGAGGCTCAACCGGAAAGAATTTGAGATGGGTCAGTCCCAGATCCAATGCCTGTTCTATCTCGGTTGCGCTCGATACCCCAGGGAAAATGGGGATGTGGTGTGCAAGAGCCCATTTGACAACCCTCGGGTTCAGGCCCGGGGATACCAGGAACCTGGCTCCTGCTGCCTGTGCTTTCTCTGCCTGTTCAATGGACAATACCGTTCCGGCACCAATCAGTAATTCCTTCCTGATGGACAGGCGGCGAATACCTTCCACAGCAGCGTCAGTTCTCAGGGTGATCTCCGCACACGGCAGTCCACCCTCTATTAGGGCTTCCCCTAAAGGTTCAGCTTCAGAAGGGTTCTGAAGGGTAACCACCGGAACAACACCCAGTTCTTCGAATCGATTGGCAATCATTGGTTATTATCCTATTGATGGAATGTCGAGCCAGCGTCTTTCTGCCCAGGATGCCAGTGCCAGTTCAGCCAGTTGAACCCCCTTGGCTCCTTCGAGGAGGTTCCACCGAAATGGTTCATCCAGGACAACATGTCTTAAGAACAACTCCCATTGGATCTTGAAAGCATTATCATAATTTCGGGTCTCCGGCACCTCCATCCAGTCTTCGTACAAGTCCTTGGTCCTGTCTATATCTGGGTTCCACACCTCTCTTGGCGTGACCTGTCTTGGTTGCACCAGACATTTACGAAGGCCGGCATAGGCAGAGCCACGGGTCCCATCTACCTGAAGTACCAATAAATCATCCCGGCGGGGTCTGACACACCAGGAGGAATTGATGTGGACAATCACGCCGTTTTCCAGTTCCATGGTGGAGTAAGCTGTATCGTCCGTATCAGCCTCGTATGGCTGGCCGTTTTCGTCCCAGCGGGTTCTGATATGGGTGGCCCCCAGATTGGAAATGGACTTGATGTTTCCGAATAGATTATCAATCATGTAGCGCCAATGGCAGAGCATGTCGATGATGATGCCGCCACCTTCGTCTTTGCGATAGTTCCATGAGGGGCGTTGCAGCGGCTCATTTTCACCTTCGTAGACCCAGTATCCAAACTCGCCGCGCACCGACAGGATCTCTCCGAAGAAACCTGTTTTAATCAGGTCCTGGAGTTTCAGCAGGCCGGGAAGCCAGAGTTTGTCCTGGACCACTCCGTTTTTCAGCCCGGCAGCTGTAGCCTCTTCGTACAATGCAACGGCTGTTGCCATGTCAGCTGAGGTTGGTTTTTCACAGTAAATGGCTTTTTTAGCGGCAATGGCTTTTCGAACCCCTTCCGCTCTGAGATTGGTGGTCTGGGAATCGAAATAGATCTGGTATTGATCATCCGCCAGGCATTTGTCCAGGTCAGTGGTGTAGCTGGTGATACCTGTTGTCTCGGCAAGTTTTTGCAGCTTATTCTCATTTCTGCCAACCAGAATCGGATCCGGCATGATCACTTCATCGGGACTGACCTGAAGGCCCCCTTCATTGCGAATGGCACAGATAGATCGGATCAGGTGCTGGTTTGTTCCCATGCGGCCTGTTACCCCGTTCATGATGATTCCCACTCGATGTTCTTTCATGTCCGTACTCAGATAGGTTAGTTGTTTTTCTTAATCGTAATCGTACGCTTAATCCTACTCTTCCATACTGATTTCATCGATTTTTAAAAGCCGATTAAGATTAAGAGTAAGCGTTATGATTACGATGGATTTGTAACTGTTTCTACTGTGAAATCAGGTCTTTTTATTTAAGGGTTCTCACCTACTTTACGAATTATCCAGGTAGGCCTTCTTGATCGATTCAAGGAATTGGTCCTGGTCCTTTTGCCACCAACTGTTCGAAAAAATCTCCACCTCATGGAAACCATTGAAACCAGTGTTTTCTACCCACCCGCGAATGTCACGGATATCGATGCAACCATCTCCCATCAGACCCCGATCATTCAGCAGGTCCTTTGTGGGCGTCAGCCAGTCACAAATATGAAAGGCGAAGAGCCGGTCCGCTTTTCCACAGCGCTTGATTTCCTGCTTCAGATCCGGGTCCCACCACAGATGGTATACATCAACGGCAACCCCGATCATCGGGTCCTGGAACAGGTCGCAGAAGTCGTTGGCCTGTTTCATGGTGTTGATGGCTGACCGTTGGTCAGCATACATGGGGTGCAGGGGCTCAATGGCCAACCTGACGCCAGCCGACCGGGCATGATCCAGAACGGTACCGATACCATCCTGGATCTGATTCCTGGATTCTGCCAGTGGCTGACCGGGAATCGCTCCACAAACCAGCACCACCAGATTTGTTCCAAGAGCTGCCGCTTCGTCAATTACCACGCGATTGTCATCGATGGCTGCCAACCGGCCCGCTTTGTCTGCGGCAGGAAAAAACCCGCCCCGGCAAAGGGAGACAACCTCCAGACCACTTTCCCGCGCCATTTTTCCGACCTCGGCCGGACTTTTATTTTCCAACCATTGGCGCCAGATCGTTATACCTTTGACGCCAGCCGCTGCATATTTTTCAATGGCGACGTCAATGGCCCAGGGCTTGGTGGTAATGGTGTGAATACAAAGTCTGGATAGATCTTTCAGTTTGGATACTGTCATCCTGTCTCTAATTGAAAAATCGGTAATAGGGCTGGTTTTTTGCCATTCTCAACAGCAGCAACCCCAATTCCATCAAGTGATAGTCCCCCCACATCGTTGATTCGCCACAGGGAATTTTTCGCCCAGCCGGGATATAGTCCCAGTTATTCGGGCGGTGATATACCGTATGTAACAGTAGCCCCTGGTGTTCCGGGTCGGTGGATAGGTACGGCTCGCCAAACAGGCGACGGGCAACTGTCAAACCTGCCTGGAAGTAAGTTTCACCTTTTTCGAAATCTCCTGCAGACTTGAGGTAGTTGCCAAGCCGGATCAAACCCTGGGCTGAAATGGCAGCAGCAGAGCTGTCAACAGGTTCATGGTCGTTGAAGGGGTCTGCCGGCTTGTCCAGGTAGTTCCCCATTTCAACCAGACCGGGAGCCCCTGTATCCCAGTAGGGAATGCCGTCAACTGGCATCTGCTCAAGGTAAAAGTCCGCTACAGCCTTTGAAACCTCCAGGAACCGCTTCAGTATCTCGGCCTTGCCTGACAGGGAGTCAACAGACAGATCGTTGAACTGCTCTGCAGAAACTGAATCCAGAAACTCCAGTTGTTCAGGATACCCTGCCAGAATCCATGAATGACCACGAGTCCAGGTAGTAAAGGGAGAGTACCCCTGCTGAGTACTGGCACAGCGATAGGAACCGTTATTGACGTTGAATATGGACTCATGGACGACCCGGCCGCGAATATCCCAGGTATCCCGACCTGTTCCGTAATAGACATTGTACCTGGCAGTGGCTTCGGCGTGCTGCAGGCCGCGCTCGAGGAGATTGATTTTATGGTCCTGTTCCCCCATAAGAATGTGCCCCAGTTGGTGCGACAGGCTCAAGGCCCTGACTGAACGGATGGTGTCCGAAAAAAGAGACTGTGGTCCATTGAATGAGTGGATATACCCCAGGTCACCAGGCATTTGCGTCCAGCGAGCGGCCTGGATGGCGCCGGAGACCTTAAGCGCCATTTCGAGAAAGTTGAGTTCCCCTTCATCTTCCGGAATTAGCCCTTCTCTCATCAAACGGCGTAGGTTCCCGTATGTGCTGACATTGTTGAATCCATGATCATGTACCCCGATATGGCTGACATGAGGTGCCATCAGTTTTATGGTCATCTCCCTGCCGTAGTCCAGAAACTCCTGGTCTCCAGTCGCTTCAAACTGGATGATGGCGCAACCAAACTGGAACCCCTGCGTCCACTCGGTCCATCCCCGGGTTGTCCAGCATCCTTTCTCGGTGTAAACCGGAGTGCCCTTCTCCGGGTTCCAGTGCTCACGTGTCAGGTTGATTTTCTGCCCTGCCATCTCAAACAGGTTTTTCAAGTCCGGCAGCAGCGATTGGGGGGTAATTTTATAATCAATGTTTAGCATAACGTTGACTCTCTGCTTGGGTTGCTCTACAGGCTTCGAATACTGAAGCCGCCGTCAATATCGATCACGGTCCCGGTTGAAAAGGGGAAATGTCCGTCCAGGATGGCCGTGACTGCCAATCCCATGTCCTCTGGTGTTCCCCACTTTTTTTGTGGGATCAGGCCCTCTTCAATCAGTTGGTCGTACTTCTCTTTGACCCCCTCGGTCATGTCGGTCAGCATGATGCCGGGTCTCAGTTCGATAACCTGGATCCCTTCTCCAGCCAGTCGGTCTGCCCAGAGCTGGCTGGCCATGGAGAGGCCTGCCTTTGACACACAGTACTCCCCGCGGCTGACTGAGGAGGTGTAGGCTGAGATGGAGGTGACAAACACAACCACAAACCCGCTTTTTAACAAGGCCGGTGGTTTTTGCTCCGTCCAGTAGCGAGCGATGAGCTGGGTGAGAAAATAGGGGCCCTGCAGGTTCACCTTCATCAGTTTTTCGAATGAGGCTTCGCTGGCCTCCAGGATATCGACCCTTGAAGCGGGGGCAATCCCGGCATTGTTTACCAGACCGTCAATCCGCCCTAGTTTCGACATAATAGTAGCGACCATGGCTTCCCGCTCATCAGCCATTCCGATATCTGCATTAACAGGGAGGAATCGCTGTCCAGGATCTGAAGCCAGTCTTCTGCACTCTGTTGCGGTTTCGTTGGCAGCTGATTCGTTACTGGCGAAGTTGATTGCAACTGAGTAACCCGCTTCGGCCAGTTTCAGGACGATTCCGCGGCCCAGTCCCCTGCTGCCACCCGTGACCAGTACAACCGGAGCTTTATTCTGCATTTACCCAGCCCTTAAGTAGTTTAGTCCTGCGCAACCTGCTCCTTTTTGGGTCGAAGAGGGGGTGTTTTAATGATAGGCACGTTTGATAGTTGAACCTTTATTGCGCCGTAATTGGGGGGTCTCTGTCAATCCTTTTCTAGTAATAGCACCGGTTACACCCGCGTTTCCTTTTCTGTTTTCAGTAGATTGTCGGGTTTTAGTTCGTTATGAATCAGAGATAGTTACGGATTTTACCAAAACATGGGGTTACATTGTAGATAGAAGGGTGTGTTGCAGCGCCATGCAAACGTCAGTGATGCTGTTAAACACGGGTAGTCCTGCCCGGCGGAAGAGTCGAAACATGTCCGTCTTGGCTGCTATGTGTGTGGCGTGGTGTTCACTGAAAGTGGTGATGATCGGGTAGACCGGCTTTCTAAACTGTTTCAGTCGCTCCAGTACGGAATCAGCATCAAATTCTGGCTCAGTGGGGTAGATGCCAATTATAAACTGCGGGATCAGCAGGTCCAGATTATCATCTCTATCCATGATTTCCATGATATCCAGCAGGGTGAGATAATTGTACCCGAAGGCACCCAGATCCACAGGATTGGCAAAACTGGTATTGACGTCAGCTGTTTTCTCCCGGATTTGCCGGGATGTCTCAGGGCTGATGGGGGGCATGTTCAATCCGAAATTTGAACAGGTATCTGCTGCAATCACTGAAAATCCGCCGCCACCGCCCATATACCCGACCCTGTTGCCGGTTGGCTGTTTTAAAGTGGTGGCTGCCATGACGGCGTCCATCATCTCCTCAAAACTTCCAACAGCAACACAACCCGCCTGGCGCAGGGCAGACGGAAAAACATTCCCTGTTTGCATGATGGCCCCGGTATGACTCTGGGCAGCCCTGGCTCCCTGCTGGGTGGAGCCCCCTTTCATCACGAATACCTTTTTTTGGGTTGCTGCTTTCTGCATGGCGGTTAAAAAGGCTGTTCCGTCCTTTATATCCTCAACATAGGCCGCAATGACTGTTATTTCGTCATCATCGGCCAGGAACGAGAGGTAGTCCTCAACTTTGAGGTCAATCTGGTTGCCATAGGAAACCGCTTTATTCACGGGTATGTTCCTGGCATTGGCTACTACCAGGAAGAGGTCACTGAGGCTTCCCGATTGCCCCAGAAAAGCCACCGAGCCGTTCTCGGACTGGTTGACCCGAAAGCTGTATGTCAGCCCCGATTCCCAGCAGAAAGCGCCAAAGCAGTTGGGACCTACGATTCGTGTTTCCGTTCCCCGGATGAGCTCCTGCATGTCAGCTTCAAGCTTGCTGTTGCCCATCTCTGAAAACCCTGACGTGAAAAAATGGACAAAGGGAATTCCCATATCAACCGCCATTCTCAGGTTCTCCAGTGCCAGTCGTGCCGGGACGGAGATGATCGCATAATCAACAGTTTCCGGAATATCGGACAGTGAGGGGTAGACCGGCTCTCCATTTATTTCTTGGTAGGCAGGATTTACAGGGTAGATCCGACCCTTGAATCTGGTTTGGATAATCTGGTAGTAGGGTAGCTTGCCGCCACCCAGGTTCGGGGACGCGCCTACAACGGCTATGTTGCGGGGGTAGAACAACTGCTTGAGATCCATGTCATCTCCATGTTGACAGGTGTCTGATGTTTTCGTTCGCAAGCGACGTTTCAGGTTCCAGGACAAAGGGCTGGGCGACTCTTGACGAGCCCTGCAGATCACTTTGGAATAAAATTTGTGCTTTGTCACTTAAATTTTGTGATTCAGCTGCATGGGTTGGGAGTTGTGCGCCCTTTTTGATTGAAATCTGGTTGAAGGATCGATAGGCTCGAAGGCAACATTAGAGCAGAATGATCATTCACGATCTGTTAAGCAAGAGAGGGGCTTCAGTGAAAACAGTTGGACGGCCGTCGATGTATGAACGGATTTATAGTGTGGTAAGCCGGATTCCGGTGGGAAAGGTAACAACCTACGGCCAGGTGGCTCGACTGGCAGGAGGATGTTCTCCCAGGAATGTAGGCTATGCCTTGTCGGCTCTACCTGAAGGTCTAGATATACCCTGGTATAGGGTGATTAACCGCTTGGGTCGCATCAGTTTACGGAGTGATCTGGGAGGCGACCTGATTCAGCGCCAGTTACTGGAGTCAGAAGGCGTGCTGTTCAGCGATAAGAAGCAGGTGGATTTTGAGCGGTTCGGCTGGATATCAAAAAACGAAAGCGATTTTTGGGGATAAATGTGCGCTACTCCAGGCCTGTGAGCAGTTAAGCTAGGTTTTCATAAAGTGCTGATTTCAGACCGGAACTTCTTTCAGTTTGGCGGTTGACAGACTTCAGGAAAATGTCGTCATTGCTCCAGATATCAACAGATTCCCTAGCGCGGGTGATAGCAGTGTATATCAGCTCTCGGCTTAGAATGGGGGCATCCTGGTTGGGGAGGATGATCAGAACGCGATCAAATTCGGATCCCTGGCTTTTGTGGATCGTCATGGCGTATGCGGTTTCATGCTCCGGCATTCTGGCCGGGCTGATTTTTCGGTATACATTTTCACCGCGATCAAAAAAGACCTTCGGGCGATCGTTGTCTTCGTTGTCGGGCAATACGATTCCAACATCACCGTTGTAGAGTTCCAGCTGGTGGTGATTACGGGTAACCATTACAGGCCGGCCGATATACCACTCCCTGTTCTTGGGGATGAGTTTTTTTTCGATCAACAACAACTCAATCAGGTGGTTAATTGCGATGGCTCCATAGGGGCCGCTGCGAAGGGCGCAGATAACGCCGAAGCGGGAAACCATTGAGAATACGCTTTCGGTTGTAGGGGCATTGAACCAGTGGCGGTAAGTCTCCAACAATGCTTCCTCCAGTGACGGTCTGACATCTCCCGGACGAGGAGTCTGTTGCCAGCTGATATCGGTTGAGGGGGGCTGGTGCAACATTTTCATACTCTCTCTGGCCAGTCCATTGTTAATCAGATGACTCAGCCTTCCGATTCCGCTTTGTTCATTGAACCGATAGCTTTTCTCAAGATTAATGATATTGTGATGTGCTGAGTTCTCCGGTACATCACAGATATCTCCCAGCACAGAGCCGGATTCAACCGAGGAGAGTTGGTTCTTGTCCCCCAGCAGGATCAGTCGCGTATCGGGTCTCAGGGATTCTATCAGCTTACTCATTAGCGCCATATCCACCATGGAGACCTCATCGACGATGATGCAATCGTATGGCAGTGGGTTGCTCCGATCATGACGGAAACGAGGCGAGTGACGAATGCTGCCAAGCAGTCGGTGGATGGTATATGTTTCTTCCGGGATCTGGGACAACACCTTTTCAGTTGTGAGCCCTTGCTGGTCAGCCTCTGTTCGCGAAGAGCGGATAGACTCTCCAAGCCGGTTGGCAGCCTTCCCGGTTGGGGCGGCGATGGCCAGTGATATGGGGTGATCAGCTGCCTGTTCCAGCAGCAGGATGATGATTTTCAAGACTGTGGTGGTTTTTCCGGTACCCGGGCCACCGGTAATAACGCAAAACCGGTTCTGCAGGGCAGCTCTCGCTGCAGTGGCCTGCTGGTCGGGATGTGACCGGGCTTTTGGAAAAAGGCGCCTGATTCCCTCTTCCAGGAGCGGCATATCCAGTCTTGGCGGGGAGAGTTGTCGGTTCTGGTGGATAAAATCGGCCAGTCGCTGCTCGTATTGCCAGTACCTTAGCAGGTACAGGCGGGGCGCGTCACTGTCGGTATCCAAGATCAGTGGTTTTCTCTCTCCCGGGACACCGATTACCGTGATGTGACGGAGGGTTTCCACCCAGCTTTCCAGGGAGGGAGCCCGGCTGTTGTTTGATGGACTTTCCTGCGCTCTCAAGACAGATTTGTCCGCATAATCAACCAGGTTCAGGCAGACATCACCCTGTTCCGCCCGGTGGTTGACCAGTCCGCAGGCCAGAAAAAAACCAGGATCATCACTGCCGGAAAGCTTCTGCATGAAATCCGCAAAATGGCGGCTGAGTGCACTGAATTCAGGTGATCTGAAAAGGGAGTGGATCTCTGTCAGTTTCATTGGACCCCCTTTGCATGACCGCCCAGGTATCGGGACAGATCCTCGATCATCCCTGTACACCCTTCCAGGTTGTCCCGGAATATGCCAACTGGTTGTGTTGTCTCTTCTTGTATTCCCCTCAGGAAAAAATAGGCGATTCCACCGAAATGGGATGTGAACTGGTAGTTCTTCAGTTTTAACTGCAGCATGCGATGAAGAGCCACGGAGTACACCATATACTGCAGTACAAACGAATGCGAGATCATGTACTCCTGCAGGTGATCTTCGTGGTAGTCTGCCAATTCAGGTCCCAGAAAGTTGGTTTTCCAGTCAACAATATAGTAACGGCCTTGATGGTGAAAAATCAGATCGATAAATCCCTTCATGAATCCGGGAATTTCATTAAAATCGAGGTGCTCCATGGTTTTCTGCAGCAGTTGGGCGCTGCGATGGGCCAGATGGGGCTTCAGGATATCAGACAGATCAGTAGAGTTGATCTGCTGCAGGGGAAAGAAAAATTCCATTTCGCTGATCCGGTCCATGGGGTCCAATTCTCCAAGGCTGAATCCCTTCTCCTGGTTCTCTTCACGGATCAGCGGAACTGAGAGTACCTGGTGAATCAGTTCCAGAGCCACCGGCTGCCAGTGCTCCTCGAAATCGTATTTTTTCAGGGTTTTCTCCACCACTTCCTTTAGCTTTTCCGGGTCTTTTTCGCGGAAATCCAGGTGCTCAAACAGTTCGTGAAAACAGTTTCCAGTATTAGCACCACCGGGAAGCGAAAGCATATTTCTGAGACGCTCATCTGGCTGCCGGGGGTTGTCTACCACGATAGCTTGATGAATGCGGTCACGATCCGGATTTTCACTGTTGGTGGCGGTTCTGGTGGAGAGCTTGGTAAAACTGGATATCCCCCAGTCAAGAGACTGGTTACCCTTGAACGTCAGGCACCGGAGGGGGTCTTTGGTTTGAGTCTCCGGGGTGAAAGGGGTCGCCTCACCCTCAGGCATCTGTTGAAGATTGATATGACCCGCCCCGTTTTGTTCCAGTGTCCGGAGGTCGTCAAGTATCTGCTCAGGTTCCGGATGACCATCATGAAACAGCCAGGCTGGCGGGGAGTCCGTGGTTTGTTTGATATCCCCCCAAACCAGGTAGCAACGATGCCTGGCCCGCGTCAGTGCAACATATAGCAGGCGGATCTCCTCCGCCAGAGCTTCCCGCTGGGCCTGGGCTTTGTGGGTATCGAATGCTGTGGAACCCAGATCAAGGGTCAGGGCATTTGCGTTATCCGCATCGTGGAAAAACACTGTCTCTGTTCTTCTGGTTCCCCAGGCGAAAGGAACGAAAACAACGGGGAACTCAAGTCCTTTGCTGGCGTGAACGGTCATAATCTGAACTGCCCTGTCATCTGTTTCCAGCCGGATTTCGGCGTCGTCCGTCCCCTTTTCAGGAAATGCCAGCTGTCGTTCTGCCCACTTCAACAGCCCGTTGATGCCAAACTTGTTTCTGTTCTGAGCATCGTGCAGCAGTTCGAGTGCGTGCAGGAAATTGGTCAGTCGTCTCTCGCCACCCGCCTTCCGCAGCAGGCGGGTTCGTATGTTTTCCTGTCGGGTAAGTAGCCGGACCATGGCATAAAACCCCGTCTCCTGCCAGACCCGACGATAGGTTTGAAACTTCTCGAGTTCAGCTTCCCACCGGTTTTCATCTGCCAGATATTCAAAGAGTTGTTCTCCACTGACCCCCAACAGGTCAGTGACGAGCGCGCGCCGGACCTGTTTCTCGGAAGAGGGGTCGCCGACCGCTTTCAGCAGCGTGATAATGTCACTGAACGCCTGAGATTCATAAATAGTCGTTCGTGTATTGATGACGCTCGGTACTGATAGTCGTCTCAGCGCCTGCTGCATCGCCTCGGCTTCCTTATTGGTCCGGACCAGGACCGCAATATGCTCCGGGAATAACCGGTGTTGACCATCCGGGGCCTCGGTGTTTTTTTCCAGGATCGTGGCTCTTCCCTCTCGCCCCAGATTGAGAAGACGGGCGATTTCAGCCGCTACTGCCTGGGTAACCCTGTCGTGGGCGATCTGCTTGGGTATACTCGCTTTTTCGTCGATGAGGGTCCAGAGATGAAACGGGACCTCTGGTTGGTTATCGATCAGCAGTCCACGGGTCGGATTCCTGTCTGTTCCGGAGGAGGGGGAAAAATCAATCCCCTGAAACAGGAATGGATTTGTCCGGAAACTGAAAATGGTATTGATCGCCTGAATCAGGTCCCTGTCTGAACGCCAGTTGGTCCTCAGTGTATATGGGTGTTCCGTCAGCTTTTGTGCTTCCAGGTACGCAAAAATATCCGCGCCTCGAAAACTGTAAATGGACTGCTTGGGATCACCGATAAAAAACAGGGGGTGTTGGGGTGGGCTGAAGATCCTGTTGAAAATTTCGAATTGAATTGGGTCAGTATCCTGAAATTCGTCGATCAGGGCTACCTGGTAATTGTCGCGGACCTGTTCGGCCAGTTTTCCTCCAGCAGGTTGTTTCAGAGCGTCCCGCAGGTTGAGCAGGAGGTCGTCGAAGGAGATGAGACCCTGCTGCCGCTTTCTGGAGGTCAACTCCTGCCGGGTGGTTTCGGTCAACTGGGTGATCAGCTGGATGGAGATGTCATTCAGGTTCGATGTCAGTTCACTGCAAATATTAAAAACAGGGTGACCGGGTGGATCTGCTTTTCCATTACCCTGGGAGGTCACGGTCTCCCGGGTAAAGCGGAACAGGTTCTTTGGACTGGTAAACGGGTTGCCGGCATCGAGGTACTGGTCCAATTCCGTTATCCAGTTGGGGACAAAGCGCTTGCTGTAAGATTTGTGCGAAAGGCCGGGATGAGTGATGAGAATCTCTTCCAGGCGATCCCGGTTGTCTGGCCAGCTGTGGGAGAGGTCAGCATACAAAGATTCAGCCCGCCGGGCTGCCGGGGGTATCAGTCCTTCGCCGGTATTGATAGTGCCTGCCGGTTCTATCTGATCCGGAATGATTCGGGTGACAGGGCGGGTGAGGATCGATCTATATTTTTTCAGCAGTTGATGTGGTCCACCAAACGCTGACATCAGGAAAGCAGTCCAGTTATCGTCAGCGGTATAGATGTGCTGGCGCCAGAAATCCTGAACAATTTCCAGCAGTAGCTCCCCCTGGTCCTTGATAAATTCGGTATCGAATCGTGAACCACTCTCGAAGGCATGATCCAGCAGTACACGGTGACAGAAACCATGGATGGTGAAGATCCTGGCTTCGTCAAACCGGGCGAGCGCGGCTTTCAGGTTTTTAATCGCCTCCATGCGGTCCGGCTGATGCTCAATCAGGAATGCCGTTAACGCTTCATCGCTCCTTCCATGTTCAAAATCGCCCAGAGCGGCTCGGATGTTGTTGCGAATTCGCTCCCGCAACTCCGAGGTGGCGGCTTCGGTGAAGGTGACAACCAGAAGTTGCTCCACCTCCATTTTATTCTCGACCAGAAGGCGCAGGTAAATTCCCTCAATGGTAAACGTCTTCCCGGTACCGGCGCTGGCTTCGATCAGATTTCTGCCGACAAGGGGTGACTGTTGAAGATCAAATGGCTGGATTTGAGTGGTCATCATTTGCCGGAATAGTGAGAAAAAATTGGATCCAGAATAGCGCTTGAAACGCGTCTAAACTCATTGTCCAACGGATGGATGTGACCGAAACAGCGGCTGTACCAGGGGTCATCTTTTTCCCGATACCAGTCACTGCCTCGCCACTGCTTTTCCGCTTCCTGCATGGCCTTCTCCGGCTTGTCTCTCAATGTGTGAACGTATGCTTCCGAGGTTAACGGGAAAAAGGGCAGTGGCCGTGTCTGCCCTTCCTTGTATAAGGCCAGTAGATTTGACAACTGTTCCTTTGGATTTTCCACTGGTTTAGCAAACAGGACCTGACCGCGGCCTTTTGCATCCAGTCCGGCCAGAACGCATTGGGTGACTGGCAGCTCTGTGCTGGACAGATTGAGGAGTAACCAGCTTATCCAGCTGGCGATGCGGTCCTTTGTTTTAATCCTGGCCATGCGATAGTGAACCAGCCCTGTCGGGTAGAGATGGTCAATGGTCCCGCTGAGACACCAGCCGTCAATATCAACCTCGATTGTCAGCGGAGGGGATGGCTTTTCCTGTAAATATGGGCGAATGCTTTCCACAAAACGCTCGCTGCTCTCAAGCTCCTGTCTGAAACAGGCGTCTCCCACAGCTTCAGGTGGGAGGGCCCCCGACGCCAGGAACTGCTCCCGGACCTCCTGCCATGGTTGTTCTGTAAGCCGGTTTTCGACCAGCATCCGATCCAGCTGGTACCTCTCGAGTCGGTCCAGTGAAAACGGTTCAGCGTCTTCGATCTCTTCCAGGCGCTCTTCCAGAGATAAACCCAACCGCTGGCTGAGCAGAAACTTACAGGGGTTACTGAAAAAGCTGATCAGCTGTTGGATATCAACAGGCTGCTGTGGACCCACAGGTTCTGGTAAATCGTTGATAAATCCCACTGGGGTATCAGTGGGGTTGTCTGCCAGAATTTGGGCTGCTTCCAGGTTGTCGGCAGAAAAGCTGGAAGGCCCGGCTGCCGTACTGAAATATTGAGGATTGAAAGCCTGCAGGCGGTGCCTGACGGTGATTGGGCCTGAAATCTCTTCCGGCGGCCTCTTCTCTGCTGCTTCGAGGTATTGAAGCAATTCGCTGACCAGCACCGATGGTGGGATGCGGCTGTTATCCTTTATATTCTGTCCGATATAGCTAATATATAGATTCTCCCTGGCTGAGATGATGGCCTCGAGAAACAGGTAGCGGTCATCTTCTTTCAGCGACCGATCCCCTGGACACGGGTGGGCCGCGATCAGGTCGAAACTTAGTGGTTGGCTGCGACGGGGAAAAGCCTGTTCATTCAGGCCCAGCAGCGCCACTACCTTGAAAGGAATGCTCCTCATCGGCAGCATGGAACAAAAGGTGATACCGGATCCGAGAAAGCCGAATCCGTCAGTGCCCTGCTCCATTGTCTCAGAAAGGTGATCCTGAATCACTTCCAATTCAACCCTCCCACTGAACCCCTGCTCGGAGCCGAAGGTTTCCAGCTGATTGATGGCATTTTTCAAGGTCTGCAGCTCTTCATCCCATTGCTCATTTTCATCAAAGAAGGTCTGAACCAGTTGTTGCAAGTACTGGCTCCACTCTGTAAGCGGTCTTGGAGTATCAATGGGCCGATGTCCGGATGCAGCCGCCTCGGCTGAAGGCTGCACCAGCTTTTTGAGGTTGGAGAAGAAGGAGAGGAATTTTCCAAACAGTTCGCCCTGGCTCCCTTCAATCCGATCAAAGGGCAGAATGCCACGGTAGGGGTGTCCATCATCATCGGGCATGGCCAAGCCGAGCAGAATACGGTCCAGGCCGAATTCCCAGGTGTTCTGATGAATTTCGGGCGTCCCAGCGGACTGTTTGTGAGTGGTATCGATTCCCCAGCGGATATTGACGGATCTCAGCCAGTCCTGCAGGAGGGGGATATCTCTTCTGGCAATCGCGTACCGGTCAAGAATCGCCTCTGACTCCAACAATTCGAATATCTCGGAAATGCGAAAACGACTGCGAGAAAGAGACAACAGCTTTAAAAACCACTGAATAATCCTGCTTTCATGACGATAGTTACGATCGGCAATGGAAAAAGGCAGGGGCCGGGCCCCCGCCTCAGACACTGAAAACACTGCTTTGATAATCGGTGCATAAATATTAATGTCCGGCGCCATCACCAGAATATCCCCAGGCTTCAATGTCGGTTGCCGGGTCATCATCAGCTTCAGCTGGTCGTGCAGTACCTCAATCTCCCGCATCGGACTATGGCAGGAATGAATCTGGAGCGAATGATCATCGGCATTGAGTGACCTTACTGGATAATCGCTCAGAGCCGGATCTGCCAGACGAAAAATGTCTGACTGGATGGCGCTAAGCTGAGTCTCATCAACAGGTTTTCGGAAGAAATCCTTGTCCAGTACTGTATTAAAGTCATTTTGCTGCAGCAGTTGAAAAAAACTGCGGCCTGTTCTTCCAAAAGAAGCCAGCAGCGGATTTCCCGGGTCCATATGCAGCTCCGACTCGGTCAGATCCGGGTCGATCTGCCGTCTCATCTGTCGGGCTACCTCCTTTCCAGACATGATATCCCCCCAGTATTCAGGGGATGGGTTCAGGAAAAAGAGATGAATATCGATTACATGGGACAGGGCTGCCAACACTTCGATATGAAGAGGCGGCAGTGATGTGATGCCGAAAACCGTGATACGTTCCGGGAGGAGTTCACTTTGGAAGCCGGGATCCCGGATACGGTCGAAAAAAGTCTTGCGCAACGCAGGCAGGTGGCTGACAGGACCATCTTTTCCAAGGGTACGCCAGAGGTCGGCCTGCCAATGCTTGCCCTGACCACTGTCCCACTCCATGATCATCTCTGGTCGATACATACAGTATTGATCGAACAGATAGGCGATCTTTCGGGCCAGCTGCCAGGTCTTGATCTGGCTGAGACTGCCGGCTTCAAACAGATAGTTTTTTAAACCACTGAACAGATCCTTCTCCAGTTGATCTGGAAGTAGTTCCATGATTTTCCAGGTCACGATCTCCCGGTCAAGGAGATTCCGCTTCCTGAATTCGGGGACGACGCATTCGAAAATATCGGTCAGCAACTGGTTGGGAAACAGGAAAGAGCAATTGGCAAGGATACCAAGTTGTCCAGCCAGCTGCAGCGATATCCACCGCTTCATCCCGGTGCTCTGCACAACGATCCGTTCCGGTTCCAGCACCCGGGTCAGGTGATGTTTCCTGAACGTCTTCCCCAGGTTGGAAGCCAGTGCTGACTGGTCGTTACTTGTGTATAGATGAAATCCGGCCATCTTGAAAAATGAGTAGTGAAAAAGGTGTGACGTGATGAAATCAGGGTGACCTGAACTCAGGGAGATCAAGGCTATTGCTATCTGGTTCCCAGAGCCCGTTCCCAGTATATCACATCCTGCAACGGATTGTGGTAATAAGCGCTGGTCCGTCTGAATCCCATGGAATGATAGAGCCCCATTGCCTCTGTCAGCGTTTCTAGTGTGTCCAGGCGCATCAATCGGTATTTTAAATCTTCAGCCTCTGAAATGATGGTTTCCGCCAGTTCCTTTCCCAGCCCGAGTCCCCGGCAGGATGGGCGAATGTAGAGCCGTTTCATTTCACAAATACCTGTTTCCAGTGGCCTGACAGCAACACAGCCTGCAGTCTCCTGATCCTTCAGGGCCAGGAACAGTGCCCCGTCGGGAGGAGCGTATTTCCCGGGGAGACCGGCCAGCTCCTCTTCAAACCCCTGGAAGCACAAATCGACATTCAGGAACTGTTCATATTCTCGGAAAAGGGTTCTGATCTGATCCATGTGGCTGGATGTCTGAGCTCGAATGATCTGCATGCTTACCGAAATGTAAAAACCGAAAACCGGTGTTGAATGGGAGCGGGTGAACGTGTCCGGCTTGGATTTTACCACCAGCTTACTCACGCTGACAAGATCAATCGCCGGTTTTATTGCCACTTGCCAGCCATCGTGGGCTGGTGCAAGTTGCTTTTGACCGTTTCTCAATAAAATGAGACCATTCGGCAATGCTCTTTGAATGGTAATATGAAAAACACTCACCACAGAGGTACGGAGCTCACGGAGATGAATAAGCTGTATAGAGTGTCTGTCGTTAAGCTTTCTCTTGATAAACGCGATACGATTCGAGACGTGGTATTTACCTTTTGCGCCCGCATGGCTTGTACAAGAAGATTGATCCTGTTCGCTCTGATGTTCACGATCCAGCTACTGTTGGTTGAAGTCCCGGCATCTGCCATTGAACTATACAGCATCATTCATAAGGGGTGCGAAGCGCAAACCGGTTTGATCATTCATGTAAATGATCATGAGGTTTACCAGATCAATATCGAAGGGAAACTGGTGGTTACTGCCCGGTCAGGAATAGAGCATATCCTGGTCTATAACACCATCGCCAACCCTTTTTCTGATCTTGATCTGGACAGCGGGCTTGGGGCCTATATCCGGGAGGTCAAAGTCGCTGTGGATGATGAGCACCGTTTCATTGGCTGGCCCATTCGGTTTATTGAGGAGTTGATTGTCTTTTTTGACCTTAACGGACGGACACACCTGGTTCAGACAGACAGCATTCAGAAATTTTCAACCCCTGTCTACGAGGGGTTATCGACGAAAAAGATATCCGATTTTCATCGGATCTCCTTCGGCTTTGGCCGAAACCTGCCGGCCTGTTCGGAAAAAGCCTCATCCTCAACATCTACGGTTCAGCCAACCCGGATGTTGAGTAACCAGATGAAGATCCAGAAATTCCTGTCCATCTATCACGACGGTTTTACCCGGTTGAACCGGCTGCAAAAGCGGACGATCTTTTATGCCCGACCTTACCTGTTTGATACTAAAACCAAAATCGCACTGGTGATCGTTCGGGATGATTTTCAGGAGGAGTTTTCCTCAGGGTTTCCGCTCTATTTTCAATGGCCCTCCGGAAGGACATTCGGCCCCCAGGGGTTGCTGGTCGCCGGGCTGAAGCCCATCGAACACCTGCCCAGCGTTGAGCCAGTATTTAACCTGCGGTTTGATGGGAAATATCATTTCTTGAGCGCGTCGTTTGCCGGAAACCCCTTTGCTTTTTCCGCCGGAGGCGATTTCCTGATCGAAAACCGTTTTTTTATGAAGAATTTTTTCAACAATCGGAACGCCAGCGACTATCTCTTTCTGCCACAGTACAATCAGGTAGCTCTGACTGGATTGGAATGGGAGGCTTATTCGCTTTCCGTCGGTTACTACTATCCGCTGTTCGGCATTCAGGCCAACGGTATATTCAGGGAGCTGCTTTCGGACAGTGCGTCACCGATCTTGAAAGCACAGATGACAGGAGAGGATACCGTCATCAGTGTGGTCGCTTCCAGCATTGAGATGGGGGCGGGGAGTGCCGACACGGAGAACATCAACCTGATCTACGCGGACGAAATGTCGCAGGGGAACTCCCGCACAGCTGCATCAGTTCTGCTGGAGACGCAACTCTCTGAATACCGGTTTGATGCCAGTTTCATCCGCTTGAACCTGGATATCGATCTGGCACAGGATACCCGTGTCGGTCTTAGCCAGGTGATTATTCTCGGGGACTATCGGGAAGTGATTTCCGGGACGGCCTACAAGCTGAGTTTTGAACATTTTATCATTTCAGCCAGGGCCCAGCGGGAGTTTGGTGAGAATGTCGCGTTGAAGGGATATCTGAACTATTTTTTAAGGAATTATCATTCTGAACAGGCTCAGGATAAAAACAATCATGAAGAAAGCAGGTTCTCATTTTCCATGGCGATCGAGTTTATTCTCTAGGGCGATTTTCTGGCTGCCGATCATTCTGGCCTGCGCTCCTATTGGATCGAACCTGAAGGCGATCACCATATCAGCTGTATACACATCAGCCTGTCAAAGGGATCTGGGGGTGATTATTGATGCCGATACCTCAAAGATTCGCCTGCTGACCCTGGACGGCGATATTAAGCGAATTGACCGCTTCAGTATCATTTATATTTCCTTCTATCCGGTGGAAGCGCTCCCCATTTCGCAGGTGCACATTGATGAACAGACTGAACTGACGTTGATTAAAACCATCTATCAGGATGAGGTGGTGGAGCTGGTAAGGGGCTGGATGATCGATGCGTCAGAAAACCAGTTTTCTTTTCTGACGGTTAACGGTAGTGAACATGTACTGGACAATGAGGATATCTGGGATATCAGAAAAGTTAAACCGGAAGAGGCTATCCATTTTCCTTCAGGGCAACCCAAGGGTTATCACTTTGTGCATCCCTATCCGTTCATACATTGCAACGGGGAATCTGATAATCCTGAAGGTGGACACCTGATCTATCCACAACACCTGCTTGAAGACCCGCTGCTGATCAAAAAAGAACTCGATCGCCTGAACGACGGATATGAACGTCTGAGGGCCTATCATTCAGACAAGGTATTCTATGCGAAGCCGCAGGTGTATGGTAACGATGCCCGGCTGGGTCTCTGGGGCAGTTTCGGGTCCCGGTACGGGGCGTCCAGCAAACGGAACAATAACTTTATTCCGGAGATCATCAGCGAGTACTCCAATGGTCCGTTCGGATTTCAGCATATCCTGGTGACAGGGAATGCCATGATGCCCAGTGGGCTGCATGAAGAGCCTCAGATGCACTTTTATTACCGGCTGAAGGCTGACTATATCCATTTTTCCATTATGGTGGATTTCAATCGCTATGTGATAGGGGAAACCCAGTATCGATGGCATAAAGCGGACCTGCTGGAAAACGACCACAGAGAAAATGACACCTTCAATATCTCTGTGGGTTTTGACTACCGTTACTTTTCGGTGGATCTTTCCATCTGGAACCGGATTCAGTACGGTGTCAGGTCAGGGGATGACTTTCATGCCGGTGCTATTGGTCTGAATAAGGCCAGCCTGGTATTCGAAAACCGGGCGTTGAAGGCCGAGCTCAGTTATGGCTTTGGCGACGATAAAAAGAAGGACCCATTCCCAGTCCCGGACGGTGCCACCGTCGGGGAAATTGATTATATTAATTGGTTAAATGCAGACTTAGCCCGGCAACCGGATTTTTCCACGGATTATGCACTCTACCGACTGAATCTCACTTTCCTTTCCTGTGGCCAATACCAGCCCAGGTATAGCCTGATATATCGGACCATCGATTTTCTAAGGAAACCAGATCTCCAGGATGAGGGTGCTTTCAAGTATCGGGGCGCCTCACTGACAAACGCTTTTTACATGGATTACCCTCTGGATGATGAGATCAGCTTGAGTGGATTTTTCTCCTTCGAACTCCTGGAAAACAAATACGGGGAGCCAGACCTGAGTGATAGCTCCAGCCGCATATTCCCCAAAGGTGGGGTGAATATTGCCCTGATCTTCTGATGAGGCCCTTTGGCAGATAAAAAGCCCGCCGGGCGGTCCCTGAAGGGCGGCTGACGGCTTGCAGCACCTTGTCTTTCCACTGAAATCCATGTACATCTCAATGTTCAGATCCATGCATCGCAGGCAGGATTTTTCATGCACGCAAACTCGTCGGTTATGTCCAGCTTGGCATGTCGGTATCCTATACCATTATCACCAATGGCCATCACGGCACGAGCGAGGTTGAATCTGCTCCCGGTAAGAGGGAGAAGTGCGTCCCTGAATTTTGTCAACCCCACTGATCGAAACCCATGCCAACCAATTTACCGCCTGATTATTTAAAGATTGAGAAGCGGTACAAGTCGGCAACCTCTCAATCAGAAAAAATCGCGATCCTGGAAGAAATGATGGCCGTGGTTCCAAAACACAAGGGAACCGACAAGCTGCGGGCTGACCTGAGAAAACGGATCTCAAAACTCAAGGCTGTCCCACAGGGGAAAAAAAACAAGGCCAAAACCGAGTCCGCCTACCTGATCAGCAGGGAGGGTGGAGGGCAGGTCGCAGTGATCGGGCCGCCCAATGTGGGAAAGTCGGCGCTGGTGGGTGTGTTGACCAATGCCAATCCAGAGGTCTCATCCTTTCCACACTCGACCTGGACTCCATTGCCGGCCATGCTTATGCACAGGGACATTCAGATTCAGCTGATTGATACCCCTCCCATCAGCGAGGAGTATATCATGCATGAACTGTTTGACCTGATTCGTCGTGTTGATTTGATACTGCTGATGGTAGATGTTGAGGCTGATCCCTTTTCACAACTGGAAATGACACGGGTGATCCTGGAGCAGCACAAAATAGCGCCCCTGCGGTTGAAAGAACGGTATGACGAACCGCGGGGAATGGCATTTGTTCCTATCCAGGTGGTTCTGAATAAAAATGACAATGAAGAGACCAATGAGAACGTGGAAATCTTCTACGAACTGGTTGAGGGTGACTGGCCGGCAACTGCCATATCAGCAGAGAGTGGGCGAAACATGGAGACATTAAAGGAGGTGATTTTCAGCCGCCTTGAGATTATCCGGGTCTATTCTAAAACACCTGGAAAACCGTGTGACATGAAAGCCCCTTTTGTACTGAAAAACAACTCGACTGTGGAAGAGTTTGCCTTGAAAGTCCATCAGGATTTTGCGGAAAAACTGAAACATGCCCGCATCTGGCGTGCAGGGGGTTTCGAAGGACAAATGGTTCAGCGTGATCATATCTTGCACGACGGGGATATAGTCGAACTGAACATTTGATGACAGGCTCTCTTATTAAAATTCGTTCACATAGACACCTGCGCCATACAGGCACACCAAAAATGAGAAAAACGTGTAGTGCAAACCCTTACCAGCATTTGATATGACCTCTGAGATCTTTTCACCGCCCGTCTATCTGAAAAACAAAACCCTGCAGACGATACTGGCCAGCAGCAAACTGCGGAACCTCCGTCAAAACCCCATGCAGTCGGTTGCCGTCGAACAGATCCTGGACGTGGGGAGCGGTGTCCGGTTGCAGGGATTTTATTCGAAAAACGAGGAACCCGCTAAGGGGCTGGTCATTCTGATTCACGGCTGGGAAGGTAGTGAAAAGTCAGCATATATCACCAGTACCGGCCGGTTTCTATTCCGGGAAGGGTATGATATTTTCCGATTGAACCTGCGTGATCATGGTGACAGTCACCACCTCAATGAAGGTCCTTTTTTCGGAACGCTTCTGGAGGAATCTTATCATGCGGTTCAATCCATCGCCAACCAGCATGACGATGTGCCCGTATTTCTGATTGGTTTTTCCATGGGCGGAAATTTTGCGATCCGTATTGCCCATCACTGCCGGGACCATCCGATTTCCAACCTCAGGCAGGTGTTCTGTATTAATCCGCCACTGGACCCGATGCAGGCGACTCTTAACATTGACGCTACCAGCATGTTGAAGACATATTTCCTCAGAAAGTGGAGGCGGTCTCTTCTGAGAAATCAGGCGCTCTATCCCCAAGTGTATAATATTGCTGATGTACTGAAGGAGGACAACTGCTGGACTATGACAGAAATTCTGTTAAATCGCTACACCAACTACCGGGATCCAGCCGTCTATTTTGGAGAGTACACACTCAAGGAAGGCTACCTGGACAACATTGACCTGCCGTTAACCATTATCACAGCTGAGGATGACCCTATCATTTCGGTGGATGATTTCAAAAATGCTGATCTCTCCCCATCCGTCGAACTAGCCATTCAACCATTTGGTGGGCATTGTGGGTATATCGAAAATCTGCGGCTAACGGCCTGGTACTGGCCGTTTATTTTGAAGCGTCTGAGGCTTTCAGCTATTTGATGCGTCGGATAACGCTTCGATAATCCTTTTCCTTTTTAATTTCAAACGGTATGGTGAACTATCATTTTTGCCTGAGATCCAGGTAACCGGTGTCTGCTAAACCAGGTTCAGATCACTATGGAAAAATTCTACCGACATGAATATGCCATCCCTTTTGATGACAGCATATTGAATAAAAGTAACCTTGAGATCATTCACTATCTGAAGGAATATACGATTCTGTTCAAAGAGGTTGACGAAAAAGTCATCGAACAACTGGTGCCGCTTTCGGCAATATACAAGTACAGCAAGGGTGACAAAATTCTGGTGGAAGATACGCCGAACAATAAGATCTATTTTTTGATGCGGGGAATTATCGGGATATACAAGCAGGGCGACCATATTTTAACCTTGCAACGGAAAGGTGATATATTTGGAGAGATGAGCCTGATCAGCAATAAGCCCGCTTCTGCGTCTGTTATTTGCGAATCCGAAGTGGAGGTATTCACAATTAATGTCAGGGAGATGAGTGAATTGGGGCAGATCGATGAAAAAATAATGACGGATACCCTCTATAAACTCTATGCCGTCATTCTGGCTGACAAACTGGCTATGACCACCTTCAAGGCCATCGGTCTTGAGAAGAAGGTCCATGAAAGAACCCTGGATCTGGAACGGAACAATGAGAATCTGCAAAAGGCCAAGATTGAAGCGGAGAGAGCCAACCGGGCAAAAAGCCAGTTCCTGTCGAATATGACTCATGAATTGCGTACCCCGATGCACCATATTCTGAGCTTTGCCCATATAGGCATAAAGCATTTTAAGACGGCCCGGGACAGGACGCTGGAGTGTTTTCAGCAGGTGATTAGCAGCAGTAACAGTATGATGGAGATGGTGGATGATCTGCTTGACCTGTCCGAACTCGATGCCGGCAGAACAAAATATACCTTTGCGAAATATGATTTTTCAATTATTATCCGCGAAATGTTAACAGGGTTCAGTCAACAGCTTGAGAACAAGGATATCTCCGTCGAGATCGACCAATCTGACATGTCGACAAATATCATCTGCGATACGAACAGAATCAGCCAGGTTGTCCGCAATATCCTGCAGAACTCCATCCAGTTTGCGCCAAAGGGCAGTGTCATTTCCATTTTTCTGGAGACCGGACATCTTCCTGCTGATATAGAAAATAGTAGCGACTCCCCTGATCTCTCATTGTCGGTTTCCTTTAAAGATGAAGGCCCGGGCATTCCGGAGAATGAACTGGATTATATATTTGACAAGTTCGCTCAAAGCAGCACGACAAAGACAGGTGCAGGTGGAACAGGTCTGGGCCTGGCCATATGCGAGGAGATTGTCAGGGCTCATAAGGGGAAAATCTGGGCGGAAAACAATCCGGGATGTGGTTCGACATTCAGTTTTATGCTGCCTTACGATCAGAAGAAATAGAGGTGAGTCAGGTCCGTTTTGACGGGCAGCCCCCTTAAAGGACGGCAGAATGTTGGGGCTGGTTGTTTGCCTGGAGATGTCGATCAATCGCTTTGATTTTAGCTGCGAGGTTGAGATCATATGCCGGCTCGGGCAATTTCGGTTCAGTGGATGTTTCGTACTCTTCAGCCTTGATGATCCGCCCTACCAATCCGTGATTGTTGTCGTGTTTGGCCAGAAGTTCTTTTATCTGCTCCCTAAAACGCTCGGTCTGGGCGATGGCATCTTCGAAGTAACCAGCTGCATCTTCACCATCATAGACAAAACGATGTGCACATAAAATCCGCTCGAACGTCAGACCGGCCAGGCGATTGATGGACTGAAAATAGGCGTCGTAGTCCATCAGAAACTCTGAGAAGATATGCCCGTTGCCGGCTGGTACACCAGCTGCTTCCGATGGGATCAATGTCTGAAGCTTCGGCAGGTGAAAACTGGTCATATCGCGGGTGTGACCAGGGGTGGAAAAGACCTGCAGGGGACCATTGCTTCCCAGGTCGATGGTTTCACTGTCGTATAGTACTTTGTCGATGGAAAACGGGATGAAACGCTGGCTGGCTGTCATGCCCGGGATAGTACTGAGCTTGTTAATGAGCAACAAGGCACTGGGCTTTGATACTATTTCAGCCGAAATTGGTGAGGCGCAAACTGTCAGTTCCGGAAAGGTTTGTTTCAGGTAGCCGGTTGATCCGCAATGGTCGAAGTGAACGTGGCTGATAAACAGGTAGCGCAACGGTCTTGACCCCAGAATGTTGTGAATTTCTTTGACATAGTGCTCCCCCAGAAAAGACATTCCTGCATCAAACATGGCCGGCATCTCTCCATCCAACAGGTAAGTCGGCATCTCTTCCGGCCCCAGGCAGTAAAGATTATTCGCAATTTTCCCGGTGATGCTTCGTCTGATCATCTACAACTCCTCACCATCGACCGGACAACAGCCGTTCTGACTGTTGATGGGATTGGCAAAACACTGCAGAACCACCTGCCTGACCTCGGGCTTGAGGTTATCATACGGGGCCAGAAACTGCGCCTTCTCATCACTGCTGTACTCATTTGAGTAGGTGCTCTCATTGTAAACCACATCATGGGCGATATAGTTGCCGGGCCAGAGGCGATATTGGCTGTGGACCGCCTCATCAATGGCCTGGGCTACCTCTTTTTCATTCTCGAACGTTTGGTCCAGCGGTTTTCCAAAGGCGACATGCACTCGCCCTTTGTGGCCTGAAATACCAGCGGCCATGGCGATCAGGTCTTCATGTTTCCGCTTTTTGTGCTGCCCGGACTTACCCTTTCGGTAAATTTCCCACCCCTTGAGGCGGTCGCAGGGGTCTTTTTCGTAAGACACGGCTACCGGGACGATGTTACACGACTGTATAAAGGCGCCAAAATCCGGCTGTGCTTTTCGTTCACTGAGGTAAATCATCTTGATGATGGCCGGGTTGGTCGTATCAATCCCGTCCTTAGCCCGTCCTTCCCGCTGAGCAATCCAGAAATGGCTGCCCTCGCTGCGAATGTGGTTGATGTAAGCCGACAGATGCTTCAGCGCTTTGAGCTGTTCCCTCGGTGACAAATCACGCCTGACGATAAAGGCCTTATTGACGCGGATGAGGTCGGAGACTAGCTCATTGACCAACAGGTTGTCCCCAAAAGCGATGTAGGGAACCTGATGACCGGCATCGTTGAGAGTGTAGTTCAGGAGAGCAGAGTCCAGGACTATATCCCGATGGTTGCTGATGAAGATATAGGAGCGATCCGTTTGGAGGTGTTCGAGGCCCGAACTGCTCAGATGGTCGATGGAATGTGAAATGACCCATTTCAACAGTAGTTCCCCTACGATTTTCAACTGAAATTCATGCACTGTCCGGATGCGTCGCAGCTTGTGTTTCAACACCCATTTTACGATATAATTAACGGGGCTGATCAGAAAAGCCGGACACTTGGGCCAGACAATCATACGGATGGTTGAAATCAGAAGATCATTTCTGACCAGACGTTGCATGACCGCCGGCAGTTCATCATCGCGATAGGGTCGAATGTCCTCATAAGAGTCCACAATAGCTCTCCGTTAGGTTTTCAGCTTGTCAGCGATTTTTTCCAGTGTGCTCTCTCCGTCCTGGATCATCTCGCTGAAAATCTCTTCAAGGGTCTGTGTTTTGTTCACCAGACCGACACTCTGGCCCGCCATCAGCGAACCCCGCTCGATATCACCATCCTTCACTGCACTGCGAAGCGCTCCCATCCAGAATTTCTCCACCTCGTACTGGGCCTCTTTTTGGGTAATCTCCCCCTTTCGTTTTTTCAGGATCAACTCCATCTGCATATCTGAAAACTCGGACATCCCCTTGTTTCGAATGGCACGCACTGCTACAACGTTGAGTTCGGAACCGACTCCCGGTGTGGCAATAGCGTCACGTGACCGGGCTTTGATAAAGGACTGCTTGAATTTTGGATGGACCTCGCACTCTTCGGAAAGGATGAACCGGGTACCCATTTGCACTCCTGCAGCCCCCATCAAGAGAAGATGTGCCATCATTTCTCCGGTGGCAATGCCACCGGCTGTAAAAATGGGAATGTCATCATGATTGAAAAGCACCTGTTGCAGTAGTATGACCAGGGAGACATGGCCGATATGTCCACCGGCCTCACTGCCTTCCAACATCAGGCCGTCTACCCCCGACTGAATCATCCGCTTGGCGATGGACTCGTTGGACGCAAATGCAATAACTTTAGCACCACCTTCTTTGGCGAGCTTGATCTCTGATGCCCGCGGGAAACTACCAGCAAAAATCAGGTAGGGAACCCCCTTGTCCAAGGCGATTTTCAAGTGCTCATGATAGTTGGGGGAAATGGTGATCAGGTTGGTACCAAACGGTTTGTTTGTCGTGGCTATTGTCTTGTCAATTTCCTGTGCGAGTAACTCCGGTGGAAGATTCCCCGCTGCCAGGCAACCAAATCCACCGGCGTTTGCAACATGAGCGACAAATCGGTGATCAGAGATCCAGGTCATGGCGCCTGCCATAATTGGATATTGAACACCGAGAAAATCCTGCCCCCTCTTCCATAACTTGTTCAGACGGTTCATGCTGTTCCCCCCTTACAATCGTTTGGTTTCTGATGGCATTGGTAATCTTGATGTCAGAAAAATATCAATGCAATGTGTTTCCAGTTAATCCCTAAGTCTAGGATATTCCAGAGGGGAATGCAAATTTGGGGAATGTCCTGTAATCACTCAATATATCAGCCATTAAAGGTTTTTTAACGACTGAAAAAGAGCTGGTTATGGCTCGGAATGTGTACCTCGTCCCTGGTGCTGCAGGAAGCCTGAAAACGGACAGAGATGCCTGATCACTGTCTGCTTACCGGTCCATCTCGTAGAACTTCCTGATGTACTTTTCCTGGAATTCGAAGGACCAGTGGACATCCTGAAGTAATCTTGCTGCTTCTTTCGCATTACCGATTTTCAAACAGTCGATGAAGGACTGGTGCTCACCACAGTTTCTCATCTCCCATTCACTGTCATAGTTGTGTCGCGGGAAATCGTAGAGCCGGTGTTTAATGGGAAGGATGAATTTTGTGAGGAGTTCGTTACCTGAAATGTTGATATAGACGTCATGAAATTCAAGGTTGGTTTTAAATAAACGCCTGAAATCATTCTTCTCAATATCTGATATCATGGTCTGGTTGAGCTTCTCCAGCTTTGAGATGTGGGATGGTTTGATCCTGTCAAAACAGCTCAGTACGATGGACGCCTCAACCATGCCAATGGTGTCGTAAGCATTTTTAATATCCTGCAGTTCAAGTACGTTTACCCGCACGCCCCTTCTGGGCAGGATTGTGACAAACCCTTCAATTTCCAGGTGGATCAGGGCGTCTCTGAGGGGGGTATTGCTGATTCCCAGATGACTGGCAATTTCCTTGATATTGATAGTTGACCCCGGCGTGAGTGTGCCCAGGTTCATCTGCTTTCGCAGGTAGGCATATACGTGCTCCCTCAGGGGTGCCACATCAAGCTGACCTTCCATAGGTGAACTCCTCATCAATCTGGTTCAAATCGGGGTGTTTTTCTAACTATATGGACCTGAAAACCGGTCGTCCGGCAGATCAGGTAACAGGGAAGAGTGGTGGATGATCCCCATCCTCTCCCATGTACCGTTATCATTTGTCAGCGACCTGGTTAACAGGGTTGTGTGATTCAGCAGAAGCTACGGAAATTGTTAGCTGAACGTTTTTTCAATGGCGGTCGCCACAGCTGCCACGATGGTATCTATCTGCTCTTTAGTGATGATCAGGCAGGGAGCGAAGTTCATGATGTTGTTCAACCCATCAAAACTGCTGTTGGTTCGGCCAACAATCACGTTTTCTGCCATGACATTACCCATGAGTTGCGCCATCTGCTCTTCTGAAATAGCCTCTTTGGTCGTCCGGTCTTTTACAAACTCGAGACCGGCAAAAAGTCCCTGTCCCCGGACATCTCCGACAACATCATATTTTTTAAGGGTTTCCAGTTGCTCATTCAGGTAGGCGCCCATCTTGGCACTGTTTTCAACCAGGTTTTCATCCTCAATAATCCGCGTGCTTTCGAGAGCTGCGGTCAATGCAGAGGTACATCCTCCATAGGTCGAGATATCCCTGAAATAGTTCAACCGCTTTTTAGAATCCGTTGGATCATTCAGGAAGGTGTCAAAGACCTTTTGTTTCACTACCGTGGCAGACAAAGCTTCATACGAGCTGGCGAGACCTTTAGCCATGGTGATGATATCCGGATCAACATCGTAGTGATCATGTCCCCAGAAGGTTCCAGTTCTACCGAACCCGCAGACAACTTCATCCATGATCATCCAGATGTCATATTTGTGGCAAATCTCCTGCAGAATGGGGTAGTACTCGGGGACAGGCTTCAGGATTCCGCCACCAGCTGTAATAGGCTCTACGATCAGACCGCCGATGGTATCAGCACCCTCTTTGAGGATGATATCCTCAACCTTTCTGGCGCATTCGATGTCGCAGCTGCCATACGTTTTCCCATAGGGACAGCGGTAGCAGGCACAGTGGGGAAATTCCACAAAGCCTTCGACGAAAGGACCAAAATCCTGTTTTCTCTGTGCCTGACCGGTGGCGCTCATGGTGCCGATGGTGGTGCCATGGTAGTCTCGGTCCCGGTACATGATTTTGTATTTCCCCTTACGAGCAGGATCGATATGGGATGCCTGGCGGATAATTTTAAAGGCCTTTTCATTTGCTTCGGAACCAGAGTTGGAGAAGTACACCTTGTCCATTCGTGGCAGTTTTTCCAGTAGTTTCTGAGCGAATTTAATGGCCGGAATATTACCAAACACACCGGCAAAATATGGCATTTTTTTCATCTGAGCGCAGACAGCATCCGCAATGGAATCTCTTCCATAGCCAACCATGACACTCCAGACACCGCCGGAGGTGGCGTCCAGGAACTCACGGCCGCGAATGTCTGTGACCACCAGCCCCTTGCCTTCAACAATGATCATCTGCTCCTGGGATTCAAAAACTTTATGAGGCTTTAAATGGTGCCATAAAGCGTTCTTGTCACCCGCCACCATCTCCTCAACATTGTAGTCAAGCCAATTGGTTTTTTCTTCCATGGGTTAGTTCCTCTTACTCATTTGTTACGTGGATCAAATGCCGGGGCAGATAATGCCTGCCCCGGCTGTTAACTTCGGCTGCCGTTACAAGCGACAGCCTGACAGATGGTGGAAACCAACGCCTCCTTATGCACCTTTTTGAGGTTTCAGATCGGATTTGCTGATTCCGGCAACCTCAACCGGTTTCTTCATGGCATCACGGCGGAACGGTTCGCCCAATTCCATGTTGGTCATGACTTCGATGAAAGTGGTCACACCGTTTTCCATCTGGGCCTTGACCGCTTTATCCAGCTCAGCTGTCAACTCATCCATGGTGAAAACCTGGACACCTTCAACACCACACGCCTTAGCGATGGCTGCGTAGGATGCGTTGCGGTTCAGCTCAGTTCCCACAAAGTTGTCATCATACCAGAGGGTTGAGTTTCGTTTTTCAGCGCCCCAATGGAAGTTTCGGAAAATAACCTGTGTAATGGCTGGCCAATCTTCCCGACCGACGGAAACCATCTCGTTCATGGAGATACCGAAGGCGCCGTCACCGGCAAAGCCGACAACAGGAACGTCGGGTTTTGCAATCTTGGCACCGCAGATGGAGGGAAATCCGTAACCACAGGGACCGAACATGCCTGGAGCCAGGTATTTGCGGCCCTCTTCGAAGCTTGCGTAGGCGGCACCCAGGGCACAGCTGTTTCCGATATCGGAAGAAATAATGGCGTTTTTGGGCAGTGCCTTGCCGATCGCTCGCCAAGCCATGCGAGAAGTGATCTTATCGGGATCAGCCTTGCGGGCCCTTTCGTTCCATGTGGTGCCAGCGTCATCTTCTTCATGATCCATGGTAGCCAGCTCAGCAGCCCAGTCCGACTTGGTTTTTGCGATGGTTGCCTTGCGTGCTTCGCGATCAGCATCACCTGCTGTTGCGGACAATTTTGCCAGAATGCCCCTGGCTACTTTACCTGCGTCACCGATGATTCCGACTTCAATTTTTTTGGTCAGCCCGATTCGGTCAGCATTGATGTCAACCTGGATGATGGATGCATTAGCTGGCCAGTAATCCATGCCGTATCCGGGCAGGGTTGCGAAGGGATTCAGGCGGTTACCCAGGGCCAGAACCACATCAGCCTTGGCGATTAGCTGCATACCCGCTTTAGAACCGTTGTAGCCCAGGACACCCGCATGCAGCGCATGGCTGCCAGGGAAGGAATCATTATGCTGGTAGTTACAGCAAACAGCAGCGTCAAGCTTTTCGGCCAGAGCAACTGTATCCGGGATGGCACCACTGATCACAACACCGCCGCCACTCAGGATCACTGGGAACTTAGCATTGGAGAGCAGTTCAGCTGCCTTGGCAATGGCACTTTCATCACCAGCAGGTTGCTCATACTCAACAACAGCTGGCAACTCAAAATCAAATTCCTGGGTCCAGAAATCACGGGGAACGTTGATCTGGGCAGGAGCAGATGCGCGTTTTGCCTGCACGATCACACGGTTCAGAACCTCGGCAATCCGTGATGGATGCTTGACCTCTTCCTGATAAGCCACCATATCCTCGAAAACGGCCATCTGGGGAACTTCCTGGAAACCGCCCTGTCCAATGGCCATGTTAGCAGCCTGGGGGGTTACCAGCAGTAAGGGCGTATGGTTCCAATAAGCTGTTTTCACAGGTGTAACAAAATTGGTGATACCGGGACCGTTCTGAGCAATCATCATGGACATCTTACCGGATGCACGAGTGTAACCATCGGCCATCATACCGGCGTTGCCTTCATGTGCATTATCCCAGAATGTGATTCCTGCCTTGGGGAACAGATCGGAAACTGGCATCATGGCTGAACCAATAATACCAAACGCGTGCTCGATGCCATGCATCTGCAGAACTTTAACAAAGGCCTCTTCTGTGGTCATTTTCATTTTTCTACCTCCATCAGTTAATCTCTTTCCCCTTCTTATGAAGGGAACGATATCCGCAATGAATTGCGGGAAACTTGTGTACCTCTTTTTTAACTGATATCTGATGCATCAGATATCTGTCAAGGGATAAATATTAAGTTACAAAAAATTTTAATATCATTAATAAATCAATAGTATAAAAAATATTGTTTGCGGGTGGGCAGTGTTGGCGGTCCGTATTATTCCGGTTTTTTCCGTGAACGAATCCCAGGAATCCCAGAGCCCTGTCAGCTATGCACCTCCTTTATTAAGGGATTGACGTTTCAATGGAATCTGGTAATGTTCTATGTGCCATTATAATTCGGAGAAACGGTTATCAATTCATTCTCCTGGATTGTTTTGAAAGAGATTGATGGCGAAAAATCACCAGTTGCATCAGCAGTCCTTTGAGGTATCTGGTTGACCTCCCGGAGCCCCATTCTTTGGTTTTTTTTCAGTGCACGATTAATCAGGACGGAAAAATGTGTTTTTTTCGCAGGCTGACAGGGCTGTTGGTCACCCTCATCTGTTTTATTCTGGTTGTTGGTTGTGCACCGGACCACTCCAGGAAAGAGCTTCCCCGGGTTGAAAAGGGTATGCTGGATTTAACGGATTGGGATTTCGATAAAGATGGGTCCATAACACTTGATGGGGAGTGGGCGTTTTATTGGAATCAATTCCTGGAGTCAGCTGATATGCCGGGGAGGGTGCAGCAAACCGACACGGATCTAATTCAGGTTCCCGGGAACTGGAACGAGCACACAATCAATGGTAAACCTGTGGGGGGATATGGCTACGCTACCTATCGCCTGTTAATCAGGGTAAGCCCGGAAGCGGATTGTCTTGCTTTGAAGATGCTTGAAGCAGCCCATGCCTATACGCTCTGGGTAAACTCGAAAGAGGTAGTCAGGGTTGGAACCGTTGGGAAGGATCGTGACTCCATGAAAGCAGCCTATCGCAGCAAATTGGTAATTGTGCGACCGGAGAATGGGACCATTGAATTGCTGTTTCATGTGTCTAATTTTATGTACGAAAGGGGAGGGCTGTGGAACGCCATCGAATTTGGCACCGTTGACCAGATGAATCAGGAAAGGGAGGAAAATCTGGTCATTGAATTCCTCCTGTTTGGCAGTATCTTGATTATGGGGTTGTACCACTTTGGACTGTTCCTGCTGCGCAGGGAGGATCGGTCGACCCTCTATTTCAGCCTTTTCTGTCTGCTGATTGCCTTGAGAATCGTTCTGGTTGGCGAAAGGATGATGCACGCATACCTGCCCTGGATCGGGTGGGATATGTTGATGCGCCTGGAGTATCTGACTTTTTATCTGGGTGCTCCGATGTTTTTGATGTTTCTGTCGAATCTGTATCCGGAACACACCAGAAAGCTGATTCTCGCAGTGGTGGGGGTTTGTCTGGTATTCTCCGCTATCGTTATGGTGACGGACCCGGGTATTTATTCCCAGACGTTGCATACATTTCAAACCATGATTCTCCTCTCCGGCTTTTTCATCCTGGCTCTTCTTGTACGTGCCCTTTTTAACAGACGGGAAGGGATTGTGCTGGTCGTATTCGGTTCTGCTTTTTTGCTGTGCACGCTTTTCTATGATGTGCTGGTGACAAATGGGATCATTCACAGCATTGAGATTTCGCCGCTCGGGTTGTTTGTATTCATTCTGGTTCAATCGGTGATGCTATCCATCCGTTTCTCAAAAGCATTCAAAATGGTTGCAGAGTTGTCGACAAAACTGGAGCACAAAGTCGATATGCGAACAAAATGGCTCCAGGATGCCAATATTGCGATCAGGCAGTCTAACCGGCAACTCAGGGAAACACAGTCTCAGTTGATACAGTCTCAGAAAATGGAAGCCATGGGTACATTAGCCGGTGGTATTGCCCATGATTTTAACAATATCCTGGGGAGCATCCTGGGATATTCGGAAATGATGCTGAATGGCACAACCTTGAAAGATCCAGAAAGGGAGTATGTCAATGCCATATCCAGATCCGGTGAGCGGGCCGCTGATCTGGTTCGACGGATTCTGACCTTCAGCCGCGGTGATTACCAAGAACTCAGCCCAATGCTGATCCAGACCCCACTGACTGAGATCATTAAAATGATTCGGGCCACACTGCGTGTAACTGTTGAGATCAGGGAACATATTGATCCGGCTTGTAGGGAAATTTTTGCGAATGAAACCCAGATATCACAGATAGTGGTGAACCTCTGCACCAATGCCGATTATGCCTTGAAGGAGGTGGGAGGTGTTATTGATATCAGCCTGAAGGAAGTAAACCTGAACCGTTCAGATTATGCTGAAGTGGCCGGGGATGGGGTTGATTACCTCCGGTTGAGTGTTCAGGATGACGGTATCGGGATTCCTGAAGGGATCAGACTGCAGGTTTTTGATCCATTTTTTACAACGAAAGGAGTCAGCGAAGGCTCCGGGCTAGGGCTGTCGATTGTTCATGGGATTATTAAAAATCATCAGGGTTTCATCAGGGTTGAGAGCGAGTTGGGAAAAGGCGCCCGTTTTGATGCCTTTTTTCCAATTACAAGTGAGAAACAGGCGTCGAAAGCAGAGGTCAAGAATACCTTGAAACATGGGAAGGGGAATATTTTGGTTGTCGAAGATGATCTGGATTTGGCAGCCTTTTACAGGGCAACACTTGATCAGATGGGATATTCGACGACCATGGCCCATGAGGGGCAGGAGGCGCTGGACCTCTTCAAAGCTGAACCGGACCGGTTTGACCTTGTTTTTTCAGATCAGGTTATGCCAACTTTGACCGGGTTGGAACTGAGTGGACACATTCATGAGATCAGGCCGGATATCCCGATTATTCTGGCGACTGGTTACTCTGAAACCCTTACCAAGCCGGAAATGAAGCGGCAGGGAATCAGCTATTTTCTGACTAAGCCCGTTCAACTGGCAGATTTAAACTTGAAAATCAGGGAACTGATCGGATAAACGGCTAACGCTGGAACCGGTTAAATCCGAAAGTGAAAGTGATTAAAAAGGCAGAACTCTGTATAATGTATCAGGAGAGATCAGATGCACCGGATTTTGATTATTGATGACGACAATGAATTCAGGAAAATGCTGGCTTTAAGGCTGACTAAAGCGTGCTATGAGGTGGTGGAGGCGTTAAATGGCCGGGAAGGGTTGCGTGCCTATCAGGCGGAACCTGTTGACCTGGTTGTAACCGATATATTCATGCCGGTGCAGGAAGGGATTGAAACGGTATTCAAGTTGAAGGAGATCAGTCCGGATCTACCCATTATTGCGATCTCAGGTGGGGGATCACGGCAGAATTTCGACTATCTTGATAATGTCAGCGACTTTGGGGTTGATAAAACTTTTCAAAAACCGTTTGTGATGTCGGAGTTTCTGGATGCCATAAAGGAATTAATCGGGTAGGGCCGGGTATCTGTTAGCAGCCCTACCTGTGCATCCCGTTCAGATTTCCTCATAGAAAGAGACGGCCTTCTTTCGTATGGTGATCTTGTCGATTTTACCACATATTGTTTGATCTCCTCAGAGATCCGGTCCCCCATTTGAACCCCGAAATCCTCCTTCAGCCGCCAGGCAAGGTCAGCTACCTTCTGGTAGACTTCCTGCTGGGTGTAACGATTATCACCGTAGGCCAGAAGATCAAATGGATTCTTATCCAGGTGCTCGATGTACAGGTCATGCATGTCTCTTGATTATTGGCGATTGGGGTCTTAATGAGCTTCGCTCTGCAACAGGTCAGCGGCTTTCACCATGTCGCCCTCTGCTGTCATAATAGCGGCAACCAGCTTTTCGCTATCCTGTCCAGCCAGTAGGTACAGGTGCATCATCATTTTAGCATAGTCACTCTGGATGCCTTCGATGAACAGGTCCCGGTTCAGCGCCAGCCCTTCCTTCAGGCCCATGTCGCAACTACCGTAAACGATTTTTTTAATCAGGGATAGAGCCACCGGCGGTTTTCCAGCCAGGGTCATGGCAAACTGCAGAACTTCTGTGTCCAGTTGGTCCGGATCACAGGCACGAGTAACCAGACCCATCCGTTCCGCTTCATCTGCAAAAACCCGTCTGCCGGTCATGCAGAGTTCCAGTGTTTTATCCAGACCGATCAGTTGAAGCATGCGGGGAATACCGTATCCCGGCGGAAATCCTACATTGACCTCTGGTTGCCCAAGGAAAGCGTCCCTGGACATGAACCTGAAGTCGCAGTAAAGAGAGAGTTCACACCCCCCACCCTCCAGGGGACCATTGATGGCACAAATCACCGGTTTGGTGGTGAAATCAGTGGGGACCTTTATCTCTTCGGTCGCTTCCTGAATGGTGGCACGTTCCTCTTCACTGGCTTCATCCATTTCCTTTGACCAGTCAGAGATCGTCGATACATCAAAGTGCTGGATGAACTTACCCGGGGTGGCACTGGTGATAATCCCCACCAGCAGTTCCGGATCGTTTTCAAACGCTTCCAGCAATTGGTGGTACTCCTCCATGGTTTCGACCGACGCCAGGTTCCGCGGCGGGTTGCTGAACTTCCAGACAACGATGGGTCCATGTTTTTCAATCACATGAAATCGTGGTTCCATAGCCATATGATCTCCTCTGTTATGGGTTGGCCCTGCCGGTTTTACGCACCGTTTCCAGAAAATCGCTGATCGCCTGGATGGTTCTGAGTGGGTCCTCGATAGCTGTCATATGTCCGATGCCGTCAAGGATAACATGCCGGTTGTCCGGTATCTCCTTTGCCATGATTTCACTGGGCTTGATAAACAGGATATCAAACTCACCCAACAGGATCAGGGTAGGACATTTGATCTGGCGCAGTCCCACCTCCATAGGGTTCGTATCAGCATAAAAGCGCTCCATGAAGGTTCCGACGGCTATGGGATCCTGGCGTTTAACAAAATTTTCATAGATTTCCCACATCTGCTCGTTATCCGGATGCTCAGCCATTTTAAACAGAAATATGCCGGGGTTGGCTCGTGTGTATGTCTTCCGCTCTTCAAATCCTGTATTTTTAATAAACTCGACCCCTGCCATGTGCATCTTCCGGTTCTCCTCGGGATCAATCTCGCCAAACTCGGCGGGGGGTTCTGGGACCGTGGCAGATCCGGTATCGGTCAGCATCAGGCTGATCAAGCGATCTGATGAGGTCATGGCATAGCGCACGGCTGCCATCCCGCCTGTGGCATGGCACAGGATATGAAATCGCTCCAGGCCCAGTTCATCTGCCAACAGACCGAAATCACTGGCCATCGTACCCACGTCGTAACCAAACGGTTCCCCGTCGACGGTTGTTCGACCATGTCCCCTCATGTCCATGGAGATCACCCGGTAGTTTTCAGCCAGTCTGGCTGTAACCCCTGTTTCACTCCAGTAACCACAGTCTTCTGAGAGGCCATGGTTGGTGATAATCGGCTCCCCTTTTCCGACATCTTCATAGTAAAGCCTGACATGACCTCTTTCCAGGTATGGCATTGTCCTCTCTCCAGGTCTGCGGTTTAAAAGAAACCGGCTGAAATCGATCTGACCATGTCAGCTGGTGGGTAGATGTTAGATCCTACTTCTTCATTTTGATACGATGCATGGCGTATGGGAATGCGCCGTGGGGTTGCCAGTTGTAGTCGATTCGACTCGAATGGGCATATATCATGTTGGTGCCAAGCAGGACCGGTCCCCCTGAAGGTTCTCCCAGCAACTTATGAATCTTTTTCAGAATCACCAGACGCTTGTCCTGGTCCATTTCCCTTGATTGTGCCTCAATCAGAATGTCCAACTCCTTCTGTTTGGGTCGGGAGCGCCAGGAGGAATAGGGACTGCCGCTCTTGATGCTCATCTGCAGACGAGTGTTGGGGTCCATGCCGCCCCCCCAGGAATAAAGGGTCATATGGCCTTCCCTGGGATCCAGTTTCCTGTTGTAGGTGGCCTGCACGCCAGCCTCAAGCTGCTGTAGCTTGATCGTGAAGCCGACCGCATTCAGGTAGCGTTGTACCATGGCTGAGATCATCTGTGCATTAGGCACAGCACTGGTATAGGATAGAATGATGGGGTCTCCGGGCTTGTAACTACTCTCTTTCAGTAATTTTCTGGCCTTCTCCGGATTGTAATCATAGGCGGTGTCCGTATTAAAACCGAGCTCTGATTTGGACGCATAAAGATAGAGTGGATAGCCCTCTCCGAGGAAAACACGGTCGACAATCTCCTGGCGATTGATGGCGTGGGACATGGCCAGGGTGACGTTTCCGTCTTTGAGGACTGGGAAGTTGTCCGGTTTGGAGGCTAGTCCGTACAGGCTGGGAACCCGGGATTCCCTTTTGATCACCACATGTTTATTTTTTTTCAACCGTATCAGCTGGTGGGGCAGAATGTCGCTGACCAGATCCAGTTCTCCGGTCTCGAGCATGGCCAGGCGAGTGACCTCATCGGGGACAATCATAAAACGCAGGGTTTTGAAATCCACCTTGTAGGTGGGGTGCTGGGGCCAGGCTTCGAGCTCAATGTACTCCCCGGATCTGCGTTTCACAAACTTGAAAGGGCCGCTACCCACTGGATGCTTGCGGAAGGTTTCAGGGCCAACCTTATCATAATATTTCTTTGAACAGATACCAATCCAGAACAGTTCCCGCCAGGGGGCGAATGGCTCGTACAGGTGAACAATCAGGTTATAATCATCCAGGACCTCGATCTCCTCGATCTCATCCATCACCCCTGCCATCATGTTGGCGTTTTTGGGGTTTGTGACCTGTTCATAGGTGAACTTCACATCATGGGCTGTGAGAGGGTCGCCTGTGTGAAATCTGGCGTTCTTGCGCAACCTGATTTTGATCGACTTATTGTCGGGCAGAATCTCCAGCGATTCTGACAGGGAGTCTCTTATTGTCCGTTCGCCAGATATCGGATCTACAGCCATCAGGGATTCGTGCATCGACGTCACCACCGGGATGTCGATCCCGGTTTTCATTTCCGTCATATTTACTGTCTGAGGCTCATAGGCCAGTGCCACACGTACCTCGTCTTTGGGATAAGCCAGCAGGCTTCCGGGAATAATCATATATAACATGACAGCTGTCAAAAACAATAGTGTTCCCTTTTTCATCCTGCATCTCCTGATAACGGTTGATGTGTTAGATGGTTCTGCAACATTGAATGACGGTGCTTTTTCGACTCAATACTCCTTTTTTTAAACAGGGTTCATGGGGCTTGCCTGCTGATGCTTAGGGATCGCACAAAAATAACTTGGCATAATATGTCCGCAAAAGTCCCATGGGGATCGTTAAAAGATAACTTCACTTTATCTATTTGAAAAAGTCCAAAAAGCTGGACATTTTACAAACAGAATGTGAACTAATCTTTTAGCCGACCCTGAAAAACTGGACATTTTGCAGACAGAAACCCAAGTAATTTTGAGCCAACCCTTAATCAAAAAACAGCGAAGCCAATCGCTTGCGGTGGTGATAGGCATCACCAAATTGCTGCTGGGACCATTGGGCGCGGCGAATGTGAAGCTGGGCATCACATTCATAGGTAAATCCCATACCGCCATGAAACTGAACATCGCGGTCCCCGGCGAAGAGGAGAGCCTCGGTGGCCTGGGCCTTGGCCATGCGGCAGGCGATTTCCATGTCTTCACTCAGGGGTCCTTCACCCATAATGGTGGCAGCATGGTACAGGTGGCTGCGGGCGGCCTCCATTTCATTAAGAATATCAACCGTGGGGTGCTTGAGGGCTTGATAGGATCCGATCAGCTTGTTAAATTGCTTACGGGTTTTCAGATACTCTACAGTATTATCCAGTGACGCAGCGGCTGTTCCTGTTGCCTCTGCAGCAGTCAGCAGGGCCCCGATCAGGAGGATGTCCCGAATAGTGTCTGCCGCCAGTGTCGGATCGAGCAGACAGTCCTTTTCCACCTCAACACCAGAAAAATCGATCTTGAAGGCACGTTTGGTCTCATCAATCAGGGTATGCCGTTGGATGGCTGACTGGGATAGGTGCCCGGAGCTGACCAGCAACAGGGCCGGATTTCCCTGAAAGGTTGCCGAAACAACAAACAGCTCAGCCACTCCAGCATCACCCACCAGCCATTTTGACCCGGTCAGTTTCAGCTTACCTCCTGATTCGACGGCTGTGCATGAAATGGTATCTGCTCCCCAGTCCTCGCTGTCCAGGAGTGCAACGGTGGCAATCAATCCATCCGCAATATGTGGCAGCCACTTCTCCTTCTGGGACTGTGTGCTTCCCCTTAGCAGGGCTTGTGCCGCCAGCGTTGAGGAAAAGAAGGGCGTGGCCAGCATGTAGCGGCCCATGCTCTCCGCGATGGGTATGAGGGAGCCGACGCCAAGTCCTATTCCCCCCAAAGATTCAGGAATCGCAATCCCGGGCCATCCCAGTTCAACCATAGCCTTCCAGATTTTTCTGTCATAACCGGTATCGCTGTCAAGCAGTTCCCGGACAGCCTGGATGGATGATTTTCCCTTGCAGAACTCCCGGGCTGATTTCATGATCATGGCCTGCTCGTCGTCGAAGCTCAACGCATAGTTCATTTCTCTTTTCATAGCATCCTCCTTAACTTTTTGGGAGCCCGAGCACATGCTGCCCGATAATGTTAGACTGAATCTGGCTTGTGCCACCGCCGATGGTGGCAGAGAAGTTATTGAAGTAAGCACGCTGCCAGAATCCTCCCTCAACGGCATCACTGTCACCAACGTAAAGGCCCCCTCTTCCGCCCTGCAGGCTGATAGCATACTGTCGCATGCGGCGAAAGTACTCAGTTGCTCTCAGTTTGCCGCTGAGGGCCAGGGAGAAGGGATAGTCCTGGCACAGGGCTGGAATTTCGGCTCGAGTGGCCGACAGTCTCAGTGATGTCTCTTCCATAATGAATTTTACCAGGTTGTCACGAACAATAGGGTCTTTAAGCAGGGATTGCCCATCCCTGACAGTGTTCTGCGCTGTTTGTAGCAGATCCTTCATGGTAACGGGCGTAAAGTTATAGCGGGTGGCCTGACCGCCTTCGGCGGTCCGTTCAAACTGCAGGGTCTGCATGGCGACACGCCACCCCTGCCCCTCTTCTCCCATCAGACAACTGGCGGGAATGCGGGCGTTATCGAAGAATGTCTCAGTGAAACCATATTCTCCGGTGATTTTCTGGATCGGGACAGCTGTCACACCAGGTACATCCATAGGCGCCAGGAAGAAGGACAGCCCGTCATATTTTCGCTCTGTATCAGGATTGGTACGGGCCAGCAGAATCATGTACTTCGAGTAGTTTCCGAAAGTTGTCCAGATTTTGATACCATTGATCACATATTCATCCCCGTCTTTGACAGCACTTGTCTGGGCGTTCCCCAGGTCCGAACCATGGTCCGGCTCTGAGAACCCCTGGCACCAGATATCTTCGGCTGTAAGTATCCTTTTCAGGTACTTCTGCTTCTCCTCCTCTGTTCCGGATTTCAGTACCAGCGGACCGGCCCAGCCCAGACCGATCACGTTGAGCATGATCGGAACCCGTTCCAGGGCCATTGCTTCATCTGCGGCCACCTGGTACGCCTCAGGCAATCCTTTGCCGCCATACTCCTTCGGCCAGGTCAATCCGATATACCCTGCTTCGTAGACCTTGCGTTGCCAGCTACGCAGGAATTCCAGGACCTCTTCGGTCCCCACCTCCATGAAGGTCTGGGGTAGCAAAAATCCGGGATCTGCAGGTTTGTTTGCTTTCATCCAGGCCGACACTTCGGCTCGGAATTCGTTCAGGTCCTTTATCTCGGCGGTCATTTCGTGTTCTCCTGTTGATTGACGTATGTGATACCTGTACTTAGGATCGGGCTCTCTCGAAACAAAAGGGGTTCCCGTAATGTTCTTTTCTCAATGAAACTGATTGAACCCCAGATAGATCGAATGACAATTTATGGGTGATGGGGTAAGTGTGTGTCAGTGATTTTAATGAAATAAACTCTGGATATGATTAGGGGGACAAATGTTGGAACGACAACTTGTCAACCCCCTGCTCGTTACTAAATTTACCTAATCATCCTGATGTTCTGCAGATTGAATATATAGGAGTTGTGGGGCAGCCATTTATAGTCAATCCGCTTTGAATGGGCGTAAATCATATTGGTCCCCATCAGGATGGTTCCTGCGGCATCTTCTGCCATGATGGAATGTAGTTTGTACAGCAGTTTGATCCGCTTCGCTTTGTCCATCTCCCGTCCCTGTGCCACAACCAGGGCATCCACCTCTTTCTGCTTTGGTCGATTGGAATAAGAGGTGTAAGGGGCGTCACTGGGGATACTCAATGGCAGGCGCATACTGGGATCCCTGCTGCCGGGCCAGGAATAGAGCGTCATGTGTCCTTCCCGTGGGTCTCGATTTCGCGTATAGGTGGCCTGAACACCAGCCTCCAGTTGCTGGAGCTTGACCGTAAAACCAACCTGTTGCATATAGCGCTGCACCATGGCGGCTATCATGCGTGCATTTGAGACGGCGCTGGTGTAAGTCAGGATCATGGGATCACCTGGTTTATAGACGCTTTTCTTCAGGAATTCTCTGGCCATTTCCAGGTCGTATTCATAAAACAGGTTGGGGTCATGTCCCACCTCGGACTTTGATGCATAACTGAAAAGCGGGTACCCCTCGCCCAGGAAAACCCGATCGATGATTTCCTGGCGATTAATGCCATACCGCATGGCTTTGCCAACGGCAGGGTCTTTGAATACCGGGTAATTGTCAGGCTTGACGGACAACCCGAACAGACTGGGGACCCTGGACTCCCTTTTAATAACAATATGCCTGTTCTGCTTCAATCGCTTGACATGATGGGGAAGTATCCCGTCGACCAGGTCTATATCTCCAGTTTCAAGCATGGCCAGGCGGGTCACCTCGTCCGGAACAATCATAAATCTCAGGGTTTTGAATTCAGGTTTGGCAATTGGATGCTCCATATTCGCTTCCAGCACAATACTCTCTCCCGACCTGCGCGAAACAAATTTAAAGGGGCCGCTGCCTACCGGATGTTTGGCGAACTGCTTCCGTCCCACTTTTTCGTAGTATTTTTTAGAACAGATACCGATCCACATCAGCTCTTTCCAACCCGCATAAGGCTCATACAGATGGATGATAAAATTATGGTCATCGATGATTTCAAACTCTTCGATTTCATCTACGGCGCCTGCCACCAGGTTGGCATTTTTGGGATTGGCTACCTGATCATAGGTAAACTGGATATCGTGAGCTGTCAGAGGGTCACCGGTATGAAAGACTGCATTCTTCCGGATGCGGATCTTCAGTGACTTGTTATTGGGCAGGATTTCAATGGATTCTGAAAGGGAGTTCTTGATTCCCCGTTCTCCGGTCTTTGGATCGCTAAACATCAGGGCATCATGTAAGGCCAGAACGGGCGCCAGGTCGATCCCGGTTTTCACCTCGAGCATGTTCAGCGTGGTGGGCTCGTATGCCAGCGCCACCCTGACCTCGTCTTTCGGAAACGCCATCAAGGAAGCGGCTGAAATAATCAATCCTGTCAGTGTTGCTGCGAGTATCTTTATTCCTCTACCCATTCCACCTCTCTTGTTTGTGGTTCAAAGAATCAGTAATTCATAAGCCCTTTAGCCCTTCTCCTATTTCCTCTTGAGTTCCAGATCCGGCATTTCAGCCTCCCGGTCCCATGTACGCCCTGTCACCCCCTGTTTCTTCATAGCGGTTTTCTGCACCCGCAGGGTTTTCGTGCGGGGAATCCCCTCAACGATGTCTACATAACGGGGGACCATGAAGTGGGGCATGACATCGGCACAATGCTGCATCAGCTCCTCCAGGTCTAGTGTCAGGCCAGTTTTCGGTCTCACCCAGATCATTACCTCATCCTCGGCCAGCTCTGATGGAACCCCGAAGGCCGCGCATTCAGCCACATCATCGTACTTTTCCACCAGGTTCTCCACCTCCCATGAGGAGATGTTTTCGCCCCTTCGTCGCATGGAATCCGTTTTTCTGTCAACAAAATAGAGGAAGCCCTCTTTATCAGCAAAGAACAGGTCTCCAGTCCGTATCCATCCACCCCTGACCTTTTTGTTGGAGGCCTCCGGGTTCTTATAGTATTCAACCGTACTGGCGGGTTGGTTTTTATTCTTCGTGATCAGTTCTCCATATTCTCCCTGGGGGACATCATTTTCGCTGTCATCCACCAGTCTCCACTCCACCTCGGGGGCTGGTTTTCCGACTGATCCCACCGGGGCGTCTCCATGATTGGTGATGGCCAGTCCTCCGCCGTCCACTGCACCGTACCCCTCCCAGATTTTAACATCGAACCGCTGTTCGAACGCTTCCCAGAGGTTGGCGGGACAGGCCGCTGAATTAACGATCCGCACCAGGTTGTCCGGGTCACTCTCCTTTTCAGGTTGTTTCATCAGGATGGGGATCATCGCCCCCAAGCCGTTGAAGGTGGTTGCCTTATAATAGCGAATGCGATCCCAGAAACCGGAGGCGGTGAAACGCGTATCAAGCCCAAAGGGTCTGCCGCCGGCCATTGCAAAGCCCGCCGTCAACATCAACGCGTTGGCATGAAACAGCGGCAGGCAGGTATAGAGTACATCATCTGGTTGAAACATCATAGCGGCTCCCATTTTCCACCACAGGGCAACGCCGGGTTGCTGTCTGCCAACCACTCCCTTGGGAAGCCCGGTGGTGCCGGAAGTATACAGCAGCTGGGACATGTCCCCTTCCTTGATGGTATGGTTCGGTTTCTCGGAAGATGCTGCCAGGAGCTCTTTGATATCCAGGGTATTGTCTGGCAGGGGGGCGTCTGTGGTTCGCCGTACGAAGATCTGCCTGATGGTCTCCACCGGCTTCCCAAGGTCTGAGATTTTTGAATAGAGCGTATCGTCAATGACCAGATACGTTACATCCGAATTTTCCAGGATGAAGCGAAGTCCGTCGCCAAACAGCGCCACATTGATGGGAACACTGTACAGTCCGGCTCGTGGTACCCCATAAAAGGTATAGAGGAACTCGGGGCAGTTTCCCATCAGGATGGCGATACCGTCTCCAGGTTTTGCACCGTGGTCCAGCAACCCGTTTGCAAAGCTGCAGGCAGCCCGATTGTATTCGGCGAAGCTGATGTGCTCCTGATCGAATATGATGTAGGTCTGATCGCCCAGGGTTTCTGCCTGGTATTCGATGAGATCAGGGAAAAACGAAATCTGGGACTCTTCCATCTTGAAATGCTCCATTTATGTATACGTATTTGTGTGCCGCCCCTTAAGGATCGTTAAAATGTAACACCACGTAGTCTGTTTGCAAAAGTCCTAAAAACCGGACATTTTGCAGACAGAACGTGATATAGCATTTTAGCCGACCTTTGGGGATCGTTAAAATGTAACACCACGTAGTCTGTTTGCAAAAGTCCTAGAAACCCGACATTTTGCAGACAGAACGTGATATAGCATTTTAGCCGACCTTTAAATCTTGCGAACAATCTCGTTGGCCCTGAGGATGGCCTCCTGTATCTCCTCGATGGCGGAGCAGTCTCCTATTTTATGAATCTCTGGAACCTTGCCTTCCAGGGTTTGATAGAGGTCATCGTTAGGGGTTCTCTCCCTGGAGACAATCAGGGTATCATAAGTAATCGTCCGTTGGGTGCCCTCGTTGTTCACCGTTTTGATCTCGTTGTTGGCGATCCCCTCTACATTAACATAGTAAAGCACTTCCGGATTGCTGAGTCGCTGCCCTTCAGGGGTCACCCGGGGGACCGGGATGTCGGTCAACTGCCTGAGGATATAGTACCTGCGGCTTGTTGGATAATACTTGGCCAGGGTTTCCACACCGCCTCTTCCCATCAGGATAACATCCTTGCCGGATTTGGCCAGAGAGATGGCAAAGTCTGCTGCCACCAGTCCCCAGATCACGACCTTCTGCCCGATGGCATCCATTCGTTCCAGCGCCTCGATATGGTGCATCACACCAGGTTGTCCCTTGGCTTCTGCGGGAATCTGCATGGTGGATCCGGCGGAGAGCAGTACTACCTCCGGATTCAGGGCTTCTACCTCAGCGACACCTGCTTCCTGGTTCATCCTGACATCCACATTCCGTTTATCCATCTGTATGGAGAGGTACTCCACCAGGTTCCCGAATTCTGTGGTCATGGGGCTTTTCGCAAGAGAAGCCACCATGCCACCCAGTCGGTCCGACTTTTCCATCAGGGTCACCTGGTGTCCTCTGAGAGAGGCTATTCTGGCGGATTCCATGCCGGCAACACCGCCACCGATGACCAGAACCTTTTTTGCCGTGTCAGCCTTTGTCAACGGAATATGCTCCCGGTGAATCTCGTAGTTGACCGGGCAGGGGCCACAGGCCATGTTGCAGGCAATGCATTTACGAATCTCGTCCGCCTTGCCATCCAGGTACTTGTTGGGCGTATCGGGATCAGCGGTTAGCTGTCGGCCCATGTAGATAATGTCCGCTTTTCCCTCTTCAATAAACTGATCGGCCATGTCGATGTCCACAATTCGGCCCACACCGATCACCGGAAGCTTGGTGACTTTTTTCACCTCTGCGGTCATATCGATGAAACAGCCCCTCTTATAGTACATGGGAATCAGAACCCCCTGCTGGGAACGGGTCATATCCCCCTGGGTGACATCTATACAATCCACCCCGGCCTTTTCCATGGACGGGACCACATACTTGAGGGTGTCCTGCAGTGTGATTCCCTTGTCCCCAACCAGCTGGTCGCTACTGATTCGGACAAGGATGGGGTAGTCATCGCCCACCGCTTTTCTCATCTCAGCTATGATCTCTCTGGATAGCCGTAACCGGTTCTCCCAACTGCCGCCATACTGATCGGTCCGGCGATTGTAGTATGGAGAAATAAAAGAACAGTTATAGGTAGCACCACCATGGGCACAATGGAGTTCCACACAATCAGCTCCCGCCTTTTTGGCTCTGAGGGCAGCATCGGCAAAGTATTTTTTGCTTGCCTCGATCTCCTCAAGGGTGATCTCAGTGACAGGCACATCAAAGGCCATCATGATCTTCAGGTAGTCATCGGTGGCCTCTTCCGGATTCGGATATGGGGGTAACGATGGGCCTCTACCCGACATGACACCACCCACCGCTTCCAGCTGAACCCCAAACTTGGCCCCATGGGCATGAACGGCGTCAGCGATCCGCGAGAAACCTTCGATAAACTTGTCGTCATAAAGACCCACCCGGGTCATTTCCAGCATCTTCAATATGGCGAAGTCAGGCTCAGGGCCCGCCACCACAGCACCGGTCATCACCAGCCCTGCTCCGCCTTTGGCCCGGTCCTCAAACCAGCGGACGGTCTGGTCATTGATGGTCGCATCCTCATTGGCGGGCATATTCAGAAACGGCGGAAACCCCAGCCGGTTCTTCAGCACCATCCCGTTTATTTCAATCGGTTCAAATACTTTCATAGCCATGTCCATCTCCCATAGAAGATTTTCGGTCCTGTTTGTACAAAAAAATAGTGGTTCATAAAGAGTGTCACATCTTTTCCAGCATATGAATCGCCATCGCAGCCTCTCCCATCCCCAGAGTGCCGCCACCATTTTCGGCCATGGCAATTTTCGGGTTCTTGACCTGTCGTTCACCAGCCTCACCTCGAAGCTGAGTGACCAATTCGTTGATCTGAGCGAGTCCAGAGGCCCCAATGGGATGTCCGCGGGAGATCAATCCGCCGCTGGGGTTAACCGGTATTTTTCCGTCCAGGGCAGTCGCCCCGCTCTCGGCCAGCATACCGCCTTCACCGACGGGGCAGAATCCCATCTGCTCGGTCTGGTACAACTCCCCAAAGGCGGTGGCGTCATGAAGCTCAACCACACCAATATCTTCAGGTCCAACACCGGCGACTTCGTAGGCTGCCATGGAGGCTCGGCCGCAGATATCATTGTCTCCAACCCTGGATCCGGATTTGATAATGGAAGCACGGATCTTCACCGCCCGACTGGTAGGATGCTTCTTCAAAAACCGGTCCGAGCAGACAATAACAGCAGCTGCCCCGTCTCCGATGGGAGCACACATGGCTCGTGTCAGCGGGTAAGCAACCTCATAGTCGTTCATCACCTGTTCGACGGTTTGCGGAAAGGTATACTGGGCCAGAGGATTCATGGTGGAATTGTTGTGGGCCTTTGCTGCGATAATGGCCAACTGTTTCTGGGTCATTCCGTAGGCTTCCATATGGCTGCGTGAACCCGCAGCATAAAAGTCCATGAAGATGGAGTGGGGTTTCCCCTTCTTGGGCTCAATCCCCTTGGACGCGTTTTCTTCTTTTTTCTTGCGGGCTTCCGCCTTCATGGTTTCGATCCACTTCAGGGTCTCCTCCACATCCGTTCCCGAGATAAACCCGTCCATCTTCGGTTTGACTGGTTTCCCATCCTTATCTACCGGAGGTATATAGTACATCTTCTCCACGCCAATCGCCAACGCGCAGTCGTATACACCAGCCTTGACAGACATCCAGGCCGAATGCAGGGCTGAACTGCCACTGGCACAGGCGTTCTCCACATTGATGATGGGTATTTTGTCCAGGCCATTGGCTGACAACGCCACCTGTCCACGGATGCTATGCTGAAAATCAGAGATCCCCCAGCCTGTATTGGAAAACCAGGCCGCTTCCAGATCACCCATGCCCAGATCACAGTCTGCAAATACCGCTTTAAGTGCGTCACCCGTCAGAGCCTTAATGCCCTTTTCTATATGCTTCCCAAACTTGATCATACCGGTTGCATATACATATATGTTATCGCTCATTGCCACTCTCCCTATTTATTAAAAATACACAAACCGATTTACCACAGAGGCACGACGTTCACAGAGAAAAAATCTCTAAAGATATTCGGCCGCTGCCAGTCCCAGGGTTTCATTCACGCCGTCCTCAATCATCGCTGCCCGCGCATCACGGAACATTTTTTCCACCGGATACTCCTTTGCCAGCCCGTTGCCTCCGAAGATCTGGATCGCCTTGCTGGCCACCCAGGTCGCTGTTTCGGTTGATAAACACTTCGCTGCCACAGCATGAGCTCCTGATGGCATCTCGCCCTTAGCCTGCTGTGCGGCATTATAAAGTGCCATGCGTCGTGAATTGGCGCGAGCGGCCTCAACTTTGGTGAACATCTTGAACAGGTCCAGCTTGATATTCTTGTGCTCGAAAATGGGTACGCCCCCCTGCACCCGCTGCTGGGCATAGTTGAAAGCTTCGTCATATGCTGCCTTGGCCAGACCCGCAAAGGTGACGGACATACCACCATTGGCACCTGCCAGAATCATTTCCCCCATGTCTACCATCTGCTCTTCAACCGGCACAATTACCATGTACTGCTTGGGAATTTGGGCATCCTGAAAAACAATAGACCCCTGGTTCAGGGAACGTTGCCCCATCTTGTCCAGCGGCTTTGCACGGGTAATCCCGGGCAGGTCCAGGGGAATAATCGCCAACCCGGATCCGGCCATGCCCCTGGAAGCATCAAGGCCCACATGCAGAACTGCGTGGGTGGCGATAGTGCCGTTGGAAACCCAGGCAGCCTTCTCACCATTAACAATGTACTCATCTCCCTTCAACTCCCCGGTTACCGACGGCCCACATTTCGGGTCATCCTTGCCCAGGGACCAGTCTCCCCCATGCTCGGGCTCGGTAATGGCCCAACAACCGATCATCTCACCCTTCTCGTCCGCCACATAATCGTGAACCATCTGCTCCAGTTCCGGGACGAACGGTGCGAACATGGCTGCAAACCCGAATGGCATCGCTGATGCTCCCAGGCTGATGGCCAGACCAGCATCTCCATAGCCCAGGGTCTCCGCTATCAGAAAACTGGCCATGGGATCCAACCCTTCAGACATCCCTCCGTAGGCCTCCGGTATGCTGTTCAGATGGAGATCCAGGTCCCTGGCTCCCTTAAAGACCGTCCATAGCGGTGAATCCGGTGCCGAAACATCCGCCGGATTCGCCATCTGGTCCAGTTCTATCCCCACCGGACGCATTACATCCATGGCGAATTTCTGCACCTCCTTTTGTATTGCAAGGGTTTCAGCACTGAGATTCATGTCAATTTCCCGATAGGCCATCTTTTGTCTCCTGAATGACTGTTTTTGAGTTTGATCAGGTTGATGATAATTGCTGGTGCATAAGCATAATGAGTACAGTAAGTAAGTAAATGGTTACTATTTGTCGTGGGTACTTTTTTCCATACTTAAATAGAGGCTGTCAATCTAATTTTTCTTTTAACCCATTAATGACAGCAATGGATGCTATTACCGATTCAGCCGTATCCGGCTCACTCTTTATCCTGTTTGGTCAGGAAATTGTCCAGGAACGATGAGTCATAGGCATTCTCCGGGTTTTCGCGCACGGCCAGGTCCAGGCGATGCGCGTCATCTCCCACCAGAATTCGCCATTGCTTGTTGCGTACACCGTTCAGAATGATACCGGCTGCCTCTTCTCCGCTGAGCGGAGCGTTGTTGGTGAAGTCATCCATATGCTGTTGAATCAGGCTTCTGATGTCATCATCACTGATATCTTCAGTGGGAATTTCCTGTTTTTCAAGCCATTCCCGGCGGCTTGCCAGTTCTTCCGAGGTCATCTCGGCGGGCAGGTTGGCATCCAGTATTTTATGTGTATTGGCAATGATCGATGTTCCGATGTGTCCGGGCATGACGACTGAGACATTCACATGGGGGGCGTTCATGCGCAGGTCTACGAGCAGGGATTCAGAAAACCCTTTAACTGCAAATTTCGCTGTACTGTAGGCTGTGTGAGTGACAGCGGGCCCCAGACAGGCCCAGAATCCGTTGACGCTGCTGGTGTTGATGATATGGCCTTCCTTGCTGGCGATCAGCAGCGGCATAAAGGCTCTGGTGCAGTAGTAGACCCCGAACCAGTCGATACCGAAGGTTCGTTCCCATTCCGCCCGTTCTCCTGTCACAAAGCTGGCCCCGCCACCGATACCGGCGTTGTTGAACAGCAGGTTGATGTGATCGGTTTGATGTTGGTCCCTGACCGCTTCGCAGAAGGTGATTACCTGGCTCTCGTCTGCCACGTCACATTCATGAGTAGTGATCACGGTGTCTGCAGGGGCTTTTTTTTCGCAGATCCGTCGGGTTTCCTCCATGTTTTCTAATATCACGTCGCAAATGGCGACGTGGCAACCCATGGAAGTCAAGTGACTGGCCAATCCCCTGCCGATTCCGGTTCCTGCGCCGGTTATGACGGCGATTCTTCCATTGAAATCTTTCATCAATCCCCAATTGTTACGTGTAGAGTACAACGTTCCATTTTTTCCTGAGGCAACGTAATTGGCTGCCAAGTAAGTAGTCAGTTACTTAGCGCAGTGATTGGTACTTTTCACAATTTATAGGGATTGTCAAGACTTGATTTGTTATGTCTGAGGGAGTCTGGTATTGGGGAGCATCACCCACACAAGCGGTCTACCGGGCTTCGTGAGTGATGTTATTTGAGGTTGGTTGTTAGTTGGGAACGAACTCTTCGGGTCGGACCTGCTTCATGGTAATGGCGTCATCGTCGCAGGTGATGGCACAGAGGCCGCAACCCATACACTTTTCCTGATCAATGACACTGACCCCCGTGTCCAGGCTGATGGCATCGAAGTAGCAGCGTTCCAGGCAGTTCTCACAGCCGGTACAGTTCTCCGCATCGACGAAGGCGGCGAATCGACTAGGAGCGGTAAAATTGGTTGCTGTCTGGCCATGGTTGACCCAGTTGATGCAGCAGTCATCGCAACAGTTACAGATAATATGGCCCAGGCCTCGTGAATTACCCACCACATGAACAAGGCCCTCTTCACCGCATTTTCTGAGCATCTCAAGGGACTCCTCTTTGGTCAGTTGTCGACCGGACCCTCTCTCGAGTGCGTAATCTGCGGCCTTATCCACCTGAATGCAGACATCCACTGGTTTGCCGCATTTTCCATCCACAACCCGACAGGTGCAAGCCGTCACCGCCAGGATTCTGGCCTTTTCCACCACCTGCCGTACATCATCGAAATAGGCCACCTGGAGATCCGGTTTGATGACTGCATCGATGGGGATCACTCTCATCGCCGACCCGGGGAGCATGGCCTGGAATTCGACCATGTGTTTGTCGAATTCGGTATGATGGTACTCCTTCCACAGGTCGAAGAACTCCTGGGTCATTCCCGGGGCCAGAATGGTGGCATCATGAAACTGGAGCATGTATTTAACGCGGTAATAAACTCCGGGTCTGCTGGATTTGTAGAGCAGGCCTTTTTTAAACAGCGGATCAATCAGCTGCTCAACCTTTTCAGCCGGTACGCCTGATCGTTCGGCGATTTCTGCCACTGTTCCTGGTGGTGCTGCTGCAAGTATGACTCGGGCTTCGTCTTCATCCGCCAGCATTTTGAAGATTTTGGGGATAATGATCGATTCCGATATGCCAATGGCGTTGGTGAGTTGTTGATACAAGTCCGTTTGAGTAGTCATAGCCTGCTCCTGTATGGTAAATTACCAAATTTCCAAAACCTCCGGAACACTGACCTGCCTCCGGAATTTGCTTTTCAGAGATTCATATCCGAACATCCGATTATCTGTCAACCAGCTTTATTATGAATTAAGACCAACAGTGTCGTGCTTCGGCCGCGTGCTGCCGCAAAAAAAACCGCTTGACACCGACCATTCAAATGCTTATTACCTGAACAGGAAAAACAGTGTTATTGCCTCAAACAAAAACGGGAATACTTCAGCAGATGTGCGGCAAGTCAGAGTCGGAGGCAGTCTGACTGCTTCAGTAGCCCCTGGTTCCCCGCAGAGTTGAAATTCTTCTTTAACTGAAACAAGGAAAACTAATGGCACGAATCAAACTGCTCGAAAAACATGAAGTCGAACCCATGGCAGCCGACCTGTACCAGAAAGCTGAAGACGGTATAGGACGGGTGATTAACCTGTTCAAAGTACTTGCCCACAGTCCGAAGATCCTCCGGGATTGGAACCGTCTGGGCACCACCCTGCTGATCAAGGGGGAAACATCACGGAAGCTGCTGGAACTGGCCATTATCCGGGTGGGGGAAATCAACCAGGCTCCGTATGAGCTGGCTGCGCATCGGGTGATTGGACTGGATTGCGGGATTTCCCAGCAACAGATCGACGACCTGGGTGACTGGCAGGGATCAACGTATTTCGACGATCTGGAACAGGCTATTTTGCAGTACACGGATGAAGTGAGCCGGGATATTCGTGTGTCGGACGATGCTTTTAACAAACTGCGTCAGCATTTCAGTGAAAAACAGATGGTGGAGATCACGGTAACCATCGGATACTATCACATGGTATGTCGCTTCCTGGAACCGATGCAGGTGGATATGGAAAAGGCTTAGGGTCGGCTCAAAAATTACTTGGTATTCTGTCGGCAAAATGTCTGGTCTTTATGGGAGTTTTGCGGCCAGCTTATGCCAAGTTATTTTTGTACGATCCCTTAGATCCTGCGGACCCAATCACGGCCGGAATAGGAAGATCAATGGAATAGCGTGACAGTGTCTACAAATCGGGGACCCCTTCTGGTTTGATCTCGATGCTGTCAACCACCCACTTGAACTCCTGTAACCCCTCCAGACCTTTGCCTGTAACCTGATAAACCCCGCGCTCCTTTCGCTCGAACCAGCCATAGTGATTGTCCCTCATGATGTTGCCTGCCTTGTCACCTGCTCCCAGCTGCTTGATAAGCGAAATCTTCAGAGGGCCATGCATTTTGAGTAACTGGGCACATCGCAGGGCTTCCTGCCTGTAGGCTGTTATGATGATCTTTTTTGATGAGCCCCCAAGGTTGTGATCCCCCTCCCGCAGTTCAAACTCCTTTTGCATGGCAGCGGTCTTAGCCGTGTTCTTTCGTGGCTGATACAGGCCAGGATCCAGATGAATCTGGGCGAAGGGCTTTTTTACCTGTAAAATGTGCACACCTATCAGCCCAATACCTATTCGGCGGCATAATCGCAGAATTGATCGCTTTTTTCTGTTCCAGATCGAATTTTTCTGGGAAATCCCAGGTAGAGGAAAGGCGAGATAAACCTGGTCAGATATGGCCAGACGGTCTATGCACTGAAGGAACAGCTCGAGATTGAGGCCTTTCTTCAGTTCCACCAGGATCAGTGGTTTTCCCTCGGCCCGTGCGACAAGGTCACAGTGATTTACCTCCCCTTTGACCGTATATCCCTTTCCTTCAAATAGTCGTTTTACCGGCAGATAAAGATCTCTCTCGGTCAGGTCTTTCAGCTTCATTGTTGATGCCAGAGTTGTGCGGGGTGTTGTTCAGCTGTGATTGTTTAAAACAGATGGTTTGACAAGGTGAATAATGCATCTTAAGCCATAAAAAAATCCTTGACAACCGAACTGAATTCAGAAAATATTTATGCGAAAATGTTAAGTAATTATTTACTTAGCTGGGAATGCCAGGATTTTAGAACTTTGTGTGATGCATTCGGCGCATTAAGTTGGCCCCCAGCAAGAGCTCAGCGGTAATCAGGGGTAAAACGTATGATGAAAAAAAAGAGATTGACGGCAGAACAGAGGCGGATATCCATTATTGAGGCGACCATACAGGTTGTGGCGAAGTTGAACTATGATCGTGCGACAACCGCTCTGATTGCGAAGGAAGCCAAAATAAATCAGGCTTTGATATATAAGCATTTCAAGAGTAAAGCGCAATTGCAGATAGCCATGCTGGATCATATCCGCGGAATTATGAGCAAGAACTATGATTCCAATCCGGAATTGGCCAAAGAGGTTAAAAAAACCAGCTTTTTTCAGGCGATTACTGCCCAATACCATAGCAGTCTGAAGGCAGAGGTATTGTTGAGGGCCTGTGTGGTAAAGGCAATGGTGGCTATCGACCCCAAGATACGAGCGAAAGCCTGGGAGATTGTAAAGGAAAACCACGAATTTCTGCGGACATCCCTGGAACAGGACTACCGCTCCAAGGCCGGTCATGCTGAATTTGATGCAGAGATGATGGCCTGGTCTGTTTTTGCCTCTGATATTCTTTTTACCAGCCTCTCCTTAATGGGCAAGATGGATGAGGTATCGAAAGAGAAAATTTTCGAATCTGTTCAATACTCAGAGAAGATGTTATTTGGGATTGAATAGGTTTGTTGGATTGGAGAGAACCGATGCGGATTGAAGGGATTAATAAAGTCTGTTTTGTAGGAGCTGGGACCATGGGGTGCTTCAACTCTCTGGTGTCTGCCATAGCAGGTTATGATGCATACCTCTATGACCTGTATGAAGAAGCTCTGAATGCCTCTGAAGAACGGCAGAGAGAATGGGGGGCCGTTCTGGTTGAGATGGGATTTGCATCCGAGGTTGCGGTACAGGAAGGGTTGGCTCGTATTACGCGCACCAGTGATGCTACTGTCGCTGCTGTCAATGCGGATCTGTTGAGTGAATCTGTTTTTGAACAGCTTGAGCTGAAGCGAGAGACGCACAGAAAGTTTGAGAAACTGCTGCCGCGTCATGCCATTATGACCACAAATACCTCAAGCATCCTGTTGTCTGATATCGAACCGGTAGTTGATCATGGGGACCGATTTGCGGCCATGCATTTTCACCAGCCCACACGCCTGGTTGATCTGGTGGCAGGTCCTAGAACCAGGCCGGAAACCATTGACACATTGAGCCGGTTTGTCCGCAGCCAGAATCAGGTGCAGATTGTGCTGAAAAAAGAAAACCCTGGATATATCCATAATAACCTGTACGGTTCCTTGCTGGAAACGAGCCTGCTTCTGCTTCACATTCAGGCAGGAACGGTTGAGGAAATCGATCGCGCCTGGATGCTGAACCAGCGATCATATGGTGAGAATGCGTCAGCATTGGGGGAGCGCGGCAATGGCCCATTTGGGTTGATAGATTTTGTAGGTCTGGATGTGGTTCATGATGTCACAGTGGCTGCAGTAGAGAAAGCGCAACAAGGTGGAGAGGCGTTGCATGAACAGAAAATGGCGATCACAACTGCTATTATTACGACCCTCAGAGATATGATGAACCAGGGCGAGCTGGGAATGAAGGCTGGAAAGGGGTTTTATTCCTACCCTGACCCCGAGTTTTGGCAGCCGGAATTTCTGGAAGGAGCCACGGAAAACAAGACGCTTAGTGATCCCATCATCAACGGTATCTTGAAACAGGCCATCCTGCTTGTGGCTGATGGGGTTTGTGACGTGGAGGATGTTGATCTGTCCTGGATGCTGACCCACAGCCCTACCATCGGTCCGTTTGGTATTATGGATGATCGGGGAATCGATCTGGTGACAGGTCAGTTGAAGGATCAGGCAGTGTTTTTGACAGCCGTGTTTGGTGAGGATGATCCGGATCTTGACGAGCTGAAGCGAGCCACTGATTATCTGGACGCCTTGATTGACAAAGGAATTCTGGGTAAAAAGAGTGGTCGGGGTTTTTATGAATACCCTGATCCTGTGTACACCAAACCGGATTTTCTGTTGTAGAGAAGGGATGCTGGCTCTTTTGACCTTCTGCCAGCATTGTTTCAGGTGCGCTGCAGAATATGAACCAGGCAGACAGCACCCACACCCACCATATGGGCCAGTCCGGTTTTGGCGCCGGGTTGCTGACGGTTTCCCGCTTCTCCACGGAGTTGTCGGACCACTTCGGCGATTTGCCCGACGCCTGTCGGGCCGATGGGGTGCCCCATGGATAACAGGCCCCCTGAGGGACTAAGAGCACAGCGTCCGCCGATATCAAAATCCCCGGCCGCAATATCACGACCCCCTTTTCCCTTTTCACTCAGACCCATCGCCTCGGTGTATATAATCTCCTCAATGGTGAAGGCATCGTGCAGCTCAACCACATCAAGCTGGTCGGCTGTGATACCCGCTTCACGATAGGCCTGTTCGGTTGTTTCCCTGGTCAGGGCCACGTCCCAGTTTTCTCCGGGCTCGTATAGTCGTTCCGATCTTGACGCCGATGCCATGACCCGGATGCTTCTCTCCGCTGAAAGCTTCAGACGCTCCATGGCATCTTCACTGGCTACGATGACAGCTGCTGCCCCCTCTCCAATGGGGCAGCAGTGCAGGCGATTCAGCGGCCCGGACAGGTAAGGTGGGGCTTTTACCTCCTCGAGGGTTCTGACCTTCTGCCGTTGGGCAAAGGGGTTTTTGGAGCCGTTGCAGTGGTTTTTAACAGCGACTGCAGCCAGTTGCTCTGGTGTGACTCCGTATTGCTCACGGTATTGGTCTGCCAGCAGGGCAAAGTGGTGAACGGGGGCCAGCATTTTGCCGATCAGGTCTCCGGGAGAGCCACCGTCGGCCTGGGGTATCAATGCCGGTTTGTCCACCCCTGCTGCCATGGAGATATCGGTCAGGCCGGAAGCGACATCCAGACAGGCCTGCCTGAAGCTGGTGGATCCCGATGCAGAGGCGTTTTCTACCTGGGTAATAGGGATACCCGTGGCTCCCAGGTGTTTAATCATGGCTCTTCCAGGCGCCATGCCCATCATCGCCGTTCCCAGGTAGAATGATTCAATTTCCGGCCATGGGATGCCCGCGTCAGCCAGGGCTGCCCGAATGGCAATCAATCCAAATTCGATGTACGACCGCTCACTATATCTCTGGTAGCGATCCAGGCCGATACCGATGACGTAGACGGGTCGCATATCCCTAATAGTCTTAGCCATCAACCCTCCTGAACCGAATACCCGGCTTGCCGTCGATGGTTGTTCCGAACGCCTCCAGCAAGTCACCGGCGGAGGGAGTGTCCGGATCTTCGATGATACAGCCCAGAACAGGGCCATCATCCAGCCGAATCATGGCCAGCGTGAAATTGCTTGTTCCCTCTGCGACCTCGACACGGGACAAAAGACGACCGGTACCCCTAAACTCTTTGTCTATCAGCTCCTCGCCGTAAGCACCGCAGCGCTCACATCCAAATGAAAGAGCAGGAAACCAACGGTGCCGGCAGGACTTGCATTCGGTACCCAGCAACAGGAGGGTGCCGTTATCTGTTTTGAAAAGTGGTTTTTTCATTTTATCCAGTTTGGTTTTCGTTTCTCACGGAATGCTGTCATGCCTTCGCCACCCTCTTCTGAAGTGAACATCCTATAGCTCCACTCCGCCGTGACCTTGAAACCCTCTTCTATGGAGAGATCCGGGACGGTCTGTACGAGTTTTTTCGATTCTGCCAGGGCGTTAGGTCCACCACGTTTGAGGGCCTCTATCTCTTCTTGAACCGCTGCCATCAACTGATCTGCGGGAACTGCTTTATGCGCCATCCCATAAACCACTGCTTCTTTGCCGGTGAAGCGTTCCCCAGTTAAAAACAGTCGCATACCGTTATGTGTGCCCAGTTTACGAAGGCAGACAACTGAAATCATGGCGGGGATAACACCGATATGCACTTCGGAAAAGGAGAATTTTGCGTCTTCGACTGTGATCGTGATATCAGCCGCGCTCACGAGTCCCAGTCCACCAGCAAAGGCGGCACCATTGATGGCGGCAATAACAGGTTTGCGATTATTCATAATCCGGGTCAGCACTTCCGGATAGGCAACGGCCTGCTTTCCATCCACTATAGATCCCGGCGGGCTTTTCAGGTCTGCTCCTGAGCAGAATGCCGTTCCATTTCCTGTAATCACGATGCATCTTGCGGCATCATCGGCTTCGGCGACTTCCAGGTGTTCGTAGAGTTCGTTTACCAGACCGGCTGACAGCGCATTGCGTTTTTCCGGGCGGTTCAGGGTGATCCAGGCGGCACCGTCCCGGACCTCATAAAGCGTACTTTCTGTATTTGCCATTATATCTCCAGCTCATGGGTTACGTGGGTTCTGTAAAACATAGTGAATGATCAGGGTTTGTTTATAACAGCTGCTGTCCTTCCAAACGGGAGTGAAGCTGATGCTATCCAGAGTACCTGTTTAGCCTATTTTAAATCAAACCGCAACCACTCAGACTGGGTATTCACTCTCTTTTTGAGGCCCCCGGTTGTTGCAATATCATGACCGTATATGAGTATCAGTGGCGTTCCACATCAAACCTTGACTGATCTGACTGAACCCCATATCGTTTATGTATAGCAGCACAATAGCCAACATCCAATGTGAGCCCGCTTGAAAGTCTCTGAGATCAATCGACCGACACCTGAAAAAACCGCTCGACTCTACACACCACAATTTTCCTGCTCTGGATTGCCAACTTTTTCGTATTCATGAGTTTGAGCGTGTTTTTTCTGTTTCCGCTCTTTATTATGGAGAATGGTGGCAGTAAGTCGGACATTGGTATCATGATGGGGGCGATGATGTTCTCATCGGTTCTGTTCCGACCCTGGGTGTCACAGATGGTTGATACTATCGGGCGGAAGAGAAGTTACTTTCTGGGGACCCTGATCCTGATCGGTGTACCGCTGTTGCATATTCCCTTCAAGGGGGACATTTCCGGTTACTACGGATTACTGCTGTTGCTGCGAGTTTTACACGGTATCGGCATTGGCATAGGGTTTACGGCGGCTTATACCTTTATCTCCGATATTGTTCCTGACAGCCGGCTGAATGAAGGCCTGGGTATATTCGGACTCAACGGTCTGATCGGCATCGCCGCCGGACCGGCCATCGGCGAGCCTATTATTCAAAACTTCGGATTTACGGCTTATTTCATCACATCGGCCGTCATGGGTCTGGTGTCACTGGGCCTGCAAATCTTTCTGCGAGAGACGCTTCAGCTCAAACTCTCCAGTGGAAAGGGCCCCTCTTTTTTTACCGTTCTCAAACGAAAAAAGGTTCTGGGTATCGTGATGATCACCCTCTTTTTCGGTATGGGGTTGGCGACACAGGGTGGTTTTGTTGCTCCGTATGTTCAGCACCTGGGGTTGCCGACTATTTCGATTTTTTTTCTGGCCTATTCAGGAGGGGCTATCCTGACCCGGGTGTTTGGCTCCCGGATTGCTGACCGTGTGGGAGAGGAGAGGATTGTGCCCTGGGCGATTGCCCTGAATGCAATCGGCTTTCTGTCGATGGTCGCGGTAACCAACAACGGATTGCTGATCGTGTCCGGTTTCATCACCGGAATGGGCCACGGCTTTCTGTTTCCCTGCCTGAATGCCCTGGCCGTCCGAAATGAACCCGCGGAGATCAGGGGTAAAATAAGCGGTATTTTTACGGGATCCATTGATGGTGGCAACCTGATAGGATCGGTAATGATGGGCTACATTGGGGACTGGTTCGGCTTTAAGATGATTTTCATAGTGACATTTTTACTTCTGATGACCGGACTGGCAGCTTTTATGGGATTTCTGAAGCGTGTTATCATGCAGAGCCCCAGGTAGGAACCTGTTATAATTATTATCACCAGATTGAAAACCTTCTTCCAAGTAAGCGTATGATAAAAGCAATATTGTGGGATTTTGGTGGCGTGATCACCTCCAGTCCTTTTGAAGCGTTTAATCGTTTTGAAGCTGAACATGCCGTTCCCAAAGATTTTATTCGTGGCATCAATGCCACCAATCCGACAACCAACGCCTGGGCGCAATTTGAAAGTGCTCAGGTCTCCATCGATGAGTTTGACAGCCTGTTCGAGGCAGAATCAAATGCTGGCGGATATGCCATCAAAGGAATAGATGTGCTTGCCCTTCTGGCAGGAGACGTGCGTCCGGAAGTGTTGAATGCGTTGAAAATCTGCAAGGCGAATTTCAAAATCGGCTGTATTACCAATAATGTCAAATCTGATAAGGGGACGGCTATTCCCCAGTCAACGGATAAACTGACCCAGACAATCGAGATCATGGGACTGTTTGATGAGGTGATCGAATCCAGTGTTGAAGGGGTCCGCAAACCAGACCCTGAGATATACCAGATTGCGCTGGATCGAATGGGTGTGGAAGCTGATGCCTGTGTGTTTCTCGACGACCTGGGAATTAACCTTAAACCAGCCAGGTCCATGGGTATGAAAACCATCAAGGTGTTGAACGGACCCCAAGCCCTGAAAGAGTTGGAGCAGTTTACCGGTCTCAGCTTGCTTTAGGAGGCCGCGCTTGCCAGCTTTCTATCTCAGGAGCTTTTGATAACCCATCAGGACACCCCGGCGGGTAATCTGGCCAGTTAGTTCCCCGGCCTCCATTACCGGCCATCTACGGTGAGGGGAGTCTGAAAACAGTTTGGTTAACTCGGCTATGGGCGTGGATTCGGAGACGGCTTCCGGGGCCGGGTGCATATACTCTTTAACAGTTCCCAACGGCATCTGGTTGTACCCCTTGTTCAGCAATTCCCTGAGGCAGTCTTTCTCGGAGAGGATACCGATGGGCTGTTCCTGTTCGTCGACAACCAGCGCGGCAATGAGTTGCCGCTCAATCAGGATATTCAGGGCCTCACTGAGTTTTAGTTGCGGATTGAGCCTGGTACAATTCCTTTCCATAAAATCTGAAACAATTGGATTTCGTGACATGGTGGGCTCCTCTCTGAGTCATTCAGTGCTTTGAAAGTCGAAAAGTAAATAGGGCTACCTGATATGGATTGAGTCCAATTTCCTACTTTCAGCCCAGTTCTCGAACGGCCTTGACTATGTCCCTGCGGGTAATCTGGCCGATCAGCCTGCCCGAATCGACAACCGGCAAGCGGCGGAATTCACTTTTGAGGAACAGTTCCGCGGCCTGGACAACCCCCAGCGATTTGGAAACAGTTTTAAATTCAGGGTACATAATCTCTGTGACCTTTATCTCTTTGAGTGGGCGGTTGACATTTCCGCTCCAGCTATCCTCGTAAAGACGTATACAGGCTTTTTCCGATAGAATACCGAGTACCTTGTTCGCCTGGTCCACGACACAACCGCCAAAGAGTTTACGCGTCCGGAGAATTTCCACGGCTTCAGTGACAGGCATCTCGGCGGGGAAGGTCAGGAACTGTGTGTCCATCAATTCATTGACTGTTAGCGAAGGGTTCATGGCTGGCTCCTTGCTGATAAGCGACACAGTGGTCGCCCAGTTGGTATTTATCGTCAAGTCCTTCAATGAGTGTTAAACCATTGTCAATGAATTGAGGATGGTCAGTCAAGAAAAACCATTTTTCCATAGTGACTGATCAAAGGCTTGTATTCTACAGTGTTTTGGTAGACTTTCAGGTGGGATGCATAAAAAAAACGCTTGTCTTGTTCTAAATTCGTTCCTTGCGCACCAGATCCCTCGGGTAATCAATTGACAAATTATGAGCATATGCCTAAAATAGAAGTCAGCAAGGTTCACATGACATCGTTCAGTTGTTTTTCGTAAATTATTAATGGGAGCAGTTGATGAGATTTGTAATTATAGGTGGTGATGCTGCCGGAATGAGCGCTGCGAGCAGGGCAAAGAGAAGTCGACCGGAAATGGAAGTGGTTGTGTTGGAGAAGAGTAGTGATGTCTCATACAGTGCCTGTGGAATGCCTTACAATATTGCAGACCCCGAACGGCCCATAGAAGACTTGGTGGTAAGGGAGGCAGATGTGTTTCGGCAGAAACAGGATATAGACCTGCGGACGGAGCATGAAGTAACCGCTATTGACCGGGCTGCCAAGTCGGTGTCGGGCATTAGATCTGATGGGGAATCGTTTGATATGTCGTACGACAAACTCCTGATTGCGAGTGGGGCGTCACCTATTATACCGGATAGCCCCGGATTTGATCTGGAGGGAGTGATGGCTTTGAAAAGTCTGGCAGATGGTCGTCGAATCAAGGCGTATCTGAAGGAGAAACGCGTTGAACAGGTCATTATAATTGGTATGGGGTATATTGCCTTGGAAATGTGCGAGACGATGCGAAGTCGAGGTATCGATGTCACAATGGTTAAACCTCGCCCGGTGTTTCTGCCCTGGGCGGATTCTGAGTTGGCAGAAATCGTCAGGGCCGAGGTGGAACAAAATGGTGTCAGGTTGCATCCGGGTCACACCATTGAACGGATCATCACTACCGTTGACGACCGTTTGCAGGTGGTGTGCAACGACCTGGAATTAACTGGTGACATGGTACTGGTGGCCATTGGTGTGAACCCCAACACCGACTTTGCGCTGCAGGCCGGATTGAAAAGTGATATCAAGGGAGCCATTGCTGTGGATCATCGGCTGCAGACCTCAGATCCGGATATCTATGCTGCTGGAGATTGCGCGGACGCCTTTAATGTATTGACCGGGAAGAAAAGCTACGTTCCCCTGGCTCTGCGAGCGAATCGAGCCGGATGGGCGGTGGCGGACAATATTTGCGAGAAAGTGACGGAGTTGCCCGGAATTATGGGGACATCGGTCTTCAAGGTTTTTGACCTGGCCGTTGCCCGGACCGGTTTGAACAATCAGGAAGCAGAGGATAATGGCTTTGATCCGGTTTCGGTGACAATCAAGACCAGATCACGGGCTCACGCCCATCCGGGTTCGACGCCCATTCACCTGCAAATGGTGGCAGATCGGAGTAGCGGCAAGCTGCTGGGCGCACAAATGGTTGGCCGGGAAGGGGTTGCTCAGCGAATCGATGCGGCTGCGGTTGCACTTCATGCTGGAATGACCGTTGAGCAGTTCAGTCAATGTGATCTGGCCTATGCCCCACCGTTCAGTCCGACCTGGGACCCCTTGCTGACAACGGCTAACCAGCTCCTGAAAAAGATTGGTTGACTATCTTTATCCTGAACGGTTCTACCAAACTCTCTTTTTTAACCCCCGTTGTCTGGGGAAAGCGTGCCATTGAACACTCAAATAGACTTGAAAACAGATGACTGAACAAACAGACAGGAACTTGCCGCAAAACCCAACTCAGGCTCAGGGGTTGCTGATCAAGGAGATGTATAAACAGTTTGGAAATGAGGCCCTGCCCGTCATTGAGGATGTGTGTGGCAGGCAGGGGCAGGCGCTGGGTGCGAAAATCCGGAAAAAAGTGTCGGATAATCGACTCTCCACGGTTGCAGAAGCCTTTGCCAAAAGCTTTGATCCCAGTGGCACCGAAGTGATCTCCGTTTCAGATGAACGGTTTCAGATCAAGGGAACCAGTTGCCCATTCGGTCTCGAAAACACCTCGCGGGAGCTTTGTGAAGCCGTGATGGCAATCGATCTGGAATACTTCCGGGCCGCCGTCAGTGACCGGATTGAACTGGAGATCACTCAAACGGTGGCTGAGGGAAGAAACTGTTGTGATACGATCTACACTCTGGAAAAAAAGGCGGAATAGCAGACCGTTCAGCAGATCACCACGTGACCCTGGGCAGAAAGTCCAGGAAGGCCTCGTTAAACGCTTCTGTTTTCTCTTCGTGCGGATTGTGGCCTGCACCACCGATCACCACAAGCTCCGATCCGGCAATCTTCTCTTTCATGATATCAGAAGGGCGGATAAACCCTGCATCTTCCTCGCCCAGGACGATGAGGGTGGGTACCTTGATTTCTGATAACCGATCTGTCACCGGGGGCCAGGCCATAAAACTGTTACTGACATGGATAAAACCGTTCACTGAGGTGTTCAGCACTTTCTGTCTGGCAACCTCTTTGAGTTCCGGGTGTTTTCTGAACTTCTCAACGCGGGCCGGATTATGGGTGGCGTCATACTCAAAAGCAGCTTCCAGGCCTTCAGTCCGGGCCAGCTCATGTAGTTTGTTTTTGAATTCTGCATATCCGGGCACCACATCCCACTCGCCACTGGAAGTGTCCACCAGAACAAGTCCGCGGACCAGTTCGGGGTGATCGAGGGTCAGCTGCAGAGACATGAAACCTCCCATACTGTGTCCAATCAGGCAGCAGCGATCGATCCCCTGTTGGGTAAGGACCGTATGCACATCATCGGCAAAAATCTTGATGGCGTATGCTTCTGAAGCTTCTGGTGCACCTGATTGTCCATGCCCTCGGTGATCAAAACCAATGGTCCGATACAGGTCGCTGGTCACAGCGACCTGATCCTTCCAGTCGGCATGGCTTCCTGTAAAACCGTGGAGATAGACAAGCACCTCCCCGCTACCGGCATCAACGACATTGATATCCACTCCGTTCACATTCATGCATGTCATAATTCCTTTCCGTTGAATTTAAAAAGCTGATTATTGAATTTCGACCTTCAAACTTTCAACCACTTCCGCTAGGATACCATACCTGAGAATCTTCGGTTTTTAAAGTAGAGATCAGTGATTTGTATGACAACAGTATCTGATACGCTTATCACCAGCGGATTTCAGCTGGGCAGACAAGGTTAATCAATGAGGGAGGTGTAATGGACACAATCTTTTATAATGGCAGGGTCAACACATTGGATTCAACCGGTAGCGTGTATTCTGCCGTTGGCGTCAAACATGGGCGAATTGCCGCCCTGGGAAGTGATGCGCAACTCAGGAAGCTGGTTTATAGAGGAACAGAGATGGTAGACCTGAAGGGAGCAGTTATGTTTCCAGGTTTTATGGAGGCCCACAACCACCTTTCCATTTATGGGTACCTACTGAACGGGATTGACCTCTCCGCTTCCCAGGTTAGCTGTATGGATGATGTGCTCGTTAAGGTCAAGGCCGCTACCGAGAAGGTTTCCCCGGGGACCTGGATTAAGGGATCCCGTTATGCGGAGTACTTTCTGGCGGAAAACCGTCATCCACAGCGCCATGACCTGGACCAGGTCAGTCCGGAGCATCCGGTTATCCTGTTTCATACCTCGTTTCACGCCTGTACGCTCAACAGCCGGGCACTGGAAATCGCCAATATCGACAGGGACTCGCCGGATCCCCAGGGAGGTAAAATCGAAAAGGATCCATCTTCTGGAGAACCGACCGGGGTGCTCCATGATCAGTCCATGACGACGGTTTTCAATAATCTGTTCCTCAGTGATATGGCCGATATGGGTCTTGAAGAGCGAATCAGCATGATTGAGGCTGCTTCGCTGAAATTTGCGGAGAATGGGCTGGTTTTTGCGGGTGAGGCCCTCACCATGCCGGGTGTACTGAGTATGTTTCAGGAAACCCTGGCAGCCGGTAGGCTGCACACCCGACTCTACACGATGAATTATGCTCCTCTGGCGGACGGTCTGGCTGAATCCTGCATCCGCACTGGGTTCGGGTCCGACATGCTTCGCATCGGCCCCATTAAACTTTTTGCTGATGGGGGCATGTCCAACCGCACGGCAGCTGTCGTGAAACCCTATCTGACACCCCCCTATGACAATGGTCTTAAAATCTACCCCCCGCAAGAGCTGAAAGACAATATTAAACGGTTTCACGACCTGGGGTATCAGATTGCGGTCCACGCACAGGGTGATGCAGGACTGATCGACACCCTTGACGCTTACGAGGCCGTGTTGGGCAGTCAGTCGGATAATCTGTTGAGACATCGAATTGAACACGCCGGGTGTCTGTACCCGGAATTGTTGAAACGGGCGCGGGGTATGAATCTGATGATTGCCGTACAGCCTGTTTTCTTCGGTGAACTCGGTGACGGGTTTATCGAGGCTTTTGGCCTCGAGGCGGCCCATAGCCTTTATCCGTTTAAGAGTATGTTGCAGGCGGGTTTGATACTTGGTGGCAGCTCTGACTGTCCCGTATCGGTTCTGGATCCTAGAAAAGGACTCAGCGGAGCGGTATTGCGGCAGTCGCCATCCGGAGTCGTTCTCGGGCCGGATGAGGCATTGACCATGGATGAGGCCTTGCGACTGTACACCCAGGGGGCGGCTTACCTCTCTTTTGATGAAAAAGACAATGGGAGCATTGAACTGGGAAAACGGGCAGACTTTACGATCATGGAAGAGGACCCCCGTCTGGTTCGGCCGGAAGAGGTCCCTGATATTCCGTTTAAGATGACTGTGGTGGATGGCCGTATCGTCTGGTCGGGATAAACTGCTCTGGGGATCGTACAAAAATTACTTGGCATAATCTGTTTTCATAGGGATCGTTAATAAATAACTTCACATAATCTGTTTGCAAAAGTCCTAAAAGCTGGATATTTTGCAAACAGAATGTGAATTAATTTATTAGCCAACCCCTGGTCGATTATCCACAGTGAAACATCATTTTAAATGGGGGGTGGGAGTGGTTGTTTTTTTCCAAAGGACCACTGATCCCTCATCCCACATTTGCGTCTGAATCAAACTTTTTCGCGACATTATTTTAATGATTGTCTCTTTAAAAGTAACCTAGAAAACAGGACCTTGGTAAAAACAGTTCCCACGTTCACGACATCCATCGGCACACCCGCTTCATCCCTGAAAACTTTAAATTGACTTTCGGAAAACAGGTAGATTAATCTGAACCCTGCCGTGTAAATCGCGCTCTGGAAAAGTGGGGTGAGTCGATTGGAAATAGTCCATTGGCAGGTGGCTTCCAACTGGATGGTTGCCTTGCTCTCGGTAAAAAAGTGAAAGGTTATCCACGTTTAGATATGACAGATTCCATTCGTATTAAGCAGTTTTTGAAGAAGGGAATTCAAGCTGAGATACTGTCTGCCGGCCAGTTGCTTCAACTTCGGGCTGAACATCTGGCGGGTGTGGCTGAACTGAAGGGTATCGATGAAGCAACCATGTCCGAAACCCTGGAGCAGATTCAATCAAAAATGCGTTCCAGCCCCAATCAAAAAGGTCCCGCTCAACCCAAAAAGAAACAGCCGCAACAAATGTCTACTGAAGACAATATTATGCAGCTGATTGAAAAAAGGGCTGGTTTACATCTGGCGGCAGTCAAGGATATTTTCTCCCACTGATACGCTGTCAACACCTCCTCGACGTCACCTCCGTGCAGTACCTTTTTGACCCGCACTGCCATTTTCAGTCTTTGCCGTAATGCGCCGCAGCCTCACCAGCAAGCCACCCCGTTGAAAATGCCGCCTGTAGGTTATAACCGCCGGTGTGCGCCTGGATATCCAGAATTTCACCTGCCAGGAAAAGCCCCTTGATTTGACGAGAGGCCATCGAGCGGGGATCAATTTCGCGGGTATTGATACCACCTGCTGTGATGATGGCTTCAGAAAAAGGTCGGTGTCCGGTGATCTCCAGTTGGAAATTTTTCAACCAGTTTTTTAAGCGGCGACGTTCAGAGGCAGAGATAGTAGCGCCTGCTTTTTCCGTAGGAATATCCGTTGTTTCAAGGCAGACAGATACCATCTGCGGGGGCAGCAAGCCGCGTAAGATACTTGAGACAGGTTCCCGTGCACGTTTGGTAAAGTCCCTTATCAGTCGAGCATCCAGCTTCTTCTCGTCCAGAGCGGGTTTCAGGTCGATGGAAATACCGACATGATCCCCCTGAATCAACGCATCAACAGCCATGCCGCTTAATTGCAAGGTTACGGGTCCTGTGATGCCGAAATCGGCAAACACCAGCTCTCCGAAACCGTCGGCTTTCTTTTTACCGTTTATCAACAGGCGGACACCGACATTGCGCAGGTTCAGGCCGGACATTCTCAGGGCGCTGTCGCCTTTTGTTTCAAGTGGAACCAGTGCCGGTCGAATGGGGACGATCTCATGGCCAACTAATTCAGCGAATCGGTAACCGTCTCCTGTTGATCCAGTGGCCGGATAGGAGGCGCCACCGGTGGCTAAGATGACCGAATGGCAGGCCAGATCTTCTCTATGGGTCCTGACGCCGATGACCTGATCACCCTCCAGCAGGAGCTTTTTGACAGATGTACCGGTTTGAATGGTGACCCCGCAGTTACGGACCCAGTCAACAAGCAGGGTAACGACTTCCTGTGCTTTGCCGGAAGCAGGAAAAACCCGTCCCCCTCTTTCCGTGACCAGTTCCAACCCTCTTTTCTGCATGAATTCCATCAGGTCGTCGTTAAAAAAGGACTGGAACGACTGCCGCAGAAAGCGGCCGTTTTTACCGAAATGGAACAGGAACGCATCCATGTCCGCAATGTTGGTCAGGTTGCAGCGTCCCTTACCCGTGATAGCCAGCTTGCGGCCCGGCTTTTTCATCTTTTCCAGCAGCAGAACCGGAAAACCGCTTTCTGCTGCTTTCCCTGCAGCCATCAGGCCGGCGGGACCACCGCCGATGACAATGATCGGTTTTTGAGTCATGATCGGTCTCCCATGCCCCAGATGAGGGCCAGTAAGGCTATAAATGTAAAGAGTGCGGATTCGATGGCGATCAACTGCAGGCCGCCCTGTGACCAACTCCACCCCCCCATGAAGGCACCAATGACCCTGCCGAAACCGGAGGCAGCATAAAAGGTCGACATCATGGCCGCTCGGGATTCAGGGACCAGTTCGGTACAGAATCCGATGGAGGTAACGAGCGAAAACTCGAAAGAGAGGAAAATAAAAAACAGCATGGAGAGAGCCACTGTCAGGCTACCGGTGGGGATCAGTAGTATCAGGAAACTGCCGGTTGAGAGGCAGAGTCCGATGATCACGCTTCTGCCGAGGCCGATCCGGTCTGCGAAAAGAGCCGTCAGTGATTCTCCGCAGATTTCAGCGGCGCCGATTACCATAGTGCCGATTCCCAACGCCAGAATACTCAGGTTAAAAGAGTCTTTCAGCCAGATACCGTATACGATAAAGATATTGTCGTTGGCGATGCTGATACACATGATGAAGACCAGCGCACCCAATGCCGGCCGGTTGCTGGCCAGCTCTTTCCAGAATGAATGAAGCCGCTGTTCCTTGCCTGGGTGCCGCACAATATTCCGTTCAGCTGGAACCCAGATCAGGATACAGACCAGGGCGATTATTGACAGGATACCGAGGGCCAGAAAAGGCGCTTGCCATCCCCCTTTTTCGATCAAAAAGCCGGCGAAGGGGATTCCGATGATGGCACTTCCGGCCCAGGCGATCTCCATGATTCCGATAACGGTTCCTCTTTTTTCATAAGGGATGTGTTGACCGGCAAACGCCTGGATTGCCGGATCGAATATGGCTTTTCCAAGTCCAGTCAGGAAGAGGGTCAGCAACAGTACGCCATAAAACGGCAGAACACCGGTGGCAACGGTTCCGATAGACAGGCAGAGCATACCGGTCACCAGCATCAGCTTGTAGCCGAAGCGGTCTCCCAGCGGTGCGATAAACATCCCTAAGATGGATGTTGCCTGATTCATGGCGATCAGTGAGGTGATCGATGTCAGTGGAACCCCTAGCCCTTTTCCAATGGCAGGTGCGAAGGTATAGATGAATCTACGGGCTGTATTAATTAGCAGGCGGCTGAGTGTTGCCACCAGCACAATGGTAACGATTTTGTTGGGCAGTTTCTGCACAGCCGGATCGTCTTGGGAGAGCATTTTGTCTGAAGCTGGATGGTTCATGAGCCGGTACGTTTCCAAGTTGGGGTTCGTCCGCGCGCAGCTCTCTTGAGCCGAAGTGTTGTTCATGCAGGAGAACCGCGCGCGTGTATAGGCTAATCTACCATTATTCCGACTGCAAGGCGAGATGAGAATAGCCGCTCCTTTGACGGGGATAGTCCCTATGGTTTTATTTATACAAACCAACAGACAGTCGAATACCGACTCTGCTGCCGGTCAGATTCATTGGGAAAGGCATACCCCGGATGCAGGATCGACAGCTATTGGACAGGGTATTAGGAATGAATTACCCTTGTCCAGACAGGTTGATTCGATGTGTATCAATGGAAAAAGCGGGTTTCTGATGGCTAAAAAAATCTTGTGGGTGATGGGGGTGGCATTGATTTGCCTGGTAGGTTATCTGGTCGCCATCAAAATCAGGAGCCTTGATTATGCCGATAGTGGTCCGGGCCTGGCTGTTCGCTGGGAAGGTTTCTACCATGACTACAATTATCGTGATGTGGGGCAGAGCCTTAACAAGTGTCTTGGGAAACAGGTTTTTGAAACGGGGCTCCTGTTGCGTTCGGCGGGCTGGTTTTCCGGCTGGAGTTGTGATGGTGTGGGGAATCCTGACACCATTTTTTCATTGAATTTCGCCCCGAAAAAAGGAAAACGTTATTTCTGCCAGGGAGACCAGGGTAAAACAATCGGTCGTTACACCAACCCCGACATTAAACTGAATGATCTGGAATTCCTTACGTCATGGGATAATGAGCGCATGAGGCAACCGGTGTGCCGCTTTCTGGAGGAGATTTTCGAGGAGATGCGGCTCCGGAGAAAGAGCCTTATCCACTGCGATGCAGGCCGGGATCGGACTGGCGCTGTCACTGCGCTGATTGTGGGGCTTTCAGCCGAAGCCAACCAGATGCTGACCCCTCGTATGCTGGATGCCATTGAATGTGACTACCGAAAAACCCGCTCTCTGGACGAACACAAATATGATCGGATGAAGCATTTTATCGAGGAGCTTCAGGCCCGCGGGGGTGTCCGGGCATTTCTGACCACACAGTGCCAACTGGATACCGATCTGATGATGCAGGTGGCAACCGGATTCATTCGCTCTGATTATCGGTATCATCCGCAATCTTCCTCCCTATCAGCTGATAAGACACGGTAACAAACCGCTGTTTTCTCCCGCCACCATCAGATTGCCTAAAACAACTGTAGCACAATTAGTATCAATCTGTTACGAGAAAGACAGAACTATTATCCAGCATCATGACTGCCATCGCCTGATTAAGCCCGGAAAAAGCATGTTAAACATTAAAAAAATAAAAGTCTGCAATGGTATTTACTGGGTTGAAATACCCGCTGCCCGTCTGTTCATCCTGTGTGGCTGCCCTCCCGACAGTGTTAAGCATTTGATGAAGCGGGGACTGATCGTTACGACTGAAAAAAAAGGGGTTTCCTGCGAAACGGGTCCGAATGCCATCCTACTTTCTGATGTGCTACTGCAGGGGGAAAATATCGCCAATATGGCTGAGTTTCCCGTGCTGCAAATGCTTTATCGACAGGGGTTGATCCTGCCGGGACATCCAAACAATGAGGGAACCAAACCCTTGCTGATTGGAAGCGAAGAGCAGGTGCGATCCCAGATGTCTTATATCCATCGTGGGAATTATGGGCTGGTTTCCGAAGAAGAAATGCTGGCGACCGGGGCTTCTAAAACTGAAGCCAAAGAGATGATGCGGCTGAAGTTGAAGTTTGCCTTTGGACAGATTAAAAGCAGTGAAGAACTGTTGGATACGTGTTTTCTGCACAATGCCCCGGTTGAAATCAAAAAAGGGGTCACGGTTCAGCGTCTGCGGCTGAACGTATTTAAATTCCAATATAAGAAAGAGTCTGTCGAGGTTGATCTCAACCTTGAGATCGGAGAAAGCTACGATGTGCCCTACCCCCTTGGCTTTCACCATATTAACCGTGAATACTTCGGTGTCATCCACGCAGGTGAGGGGGATGGTTGGGATGTTAACCGTCCCTGCATGGGCAGTGCGCTGATGTTTCAGGGGCGGATTTTTTTGATAGACGCCGGCCCCAATATAGATAAAACACTGCTCTCACTTGGAATCGGTATCAGTGAGGTTGAAGGGATTTTCCATACCCATGCCCATGACGATCATTTTGCTGGTTTAACCACTCTCATGCAGGCTGATCATCGGATTCGCTACTTTGCCACCCCACTCGTGCGGGCCTCCGTTATTAAAAAATTGTCCGCACTGATTGACATTGATGAGCAGAGTTTCTCCCAGTACTTTCAGGTGGAGGACCTGGTGTTTGATACCTGGAACGAAATTGAGGGTCTGGAGGTAAAACCCATTTTCTCACCCCACCCGGTTGAAACCAGTATATTTGTTTTTCGAACCCTGTGGGACGACGGATACCAAACCTATGCACATTTTGGCGATATCGTCTCCCTCGATGTGCTGAATGATATGGTTGTCGGTGGAAAAAAGAAGCCTGGTATTTCCCGGAACTTCTTCAACAGGGTTCAGAAAGCTTACCTGGAACCGGCAAACCTGAAAAAACTGGATATCGGTGGTGGGCTGATACATGGGCAGGTTGCGGATTTCAGCAGCGATCAATCGGACAAAATAATCCTGTCCCATATCGCGGAACCCCTGAATCTGGAGCAGAAAAAAATTGGATCAGAAGCCAACTTCGGCACCATTGATGTACTGATTCCCAACACCCTTGACTATACCCATCCCCGCGCCCTGGAATACCTGAAGACCTGCTTTCCCGAGGCGTCAGCGACCACCATTCGGATTCTGCTGAATAACCCGGTGATTACCTTGAATCCAGGAACCATCCTGGCGAAAAGTGGGCAGATTGCTGAACGCATATACCTGGTCTTGACGGGATACGTTGAGAAAATCGCGGAAGCGTCGGCGTTGTCGAATACCCTGAACGCGGGAGCCCTGATCGGAGAATTTTCCGCCCTGTACGGTAGAGCCTCCAATTCGACCTATCGTACTGCCAGTTATGTGCAGGCCCTCTGCTTTCCAAGCAACCTGTATAAGGTGTTGATGAAGCAGAGCGGGTTATTTGAATCCAGCGAATTCCTGCGCCAAAAACGAAAATTCCTCCAGGACACCTGTCTGTTCGGAGAGGGTATATCGTCCATTATCCAGACCCGGCTGGCAGAACAGATTGAACATCACACATATCAAGCCGGGCATGAATTTGCCGTTGAAAAGACCACTGATCTGTTTCTGGTCAGACAGGGACAGGCACAACTGTTCATGGGGCACAGTCTGCTGGAAACTGTATCGGAGGGCGGTTTTTTCGGCGAAGATGGCTTTTTCGGTATGCCCTACCTGTTCAGCGTTCGCTCAGTCGATCCGCTGGAAGTATTCCAGATTCCGGAAGAGGCCTTGCGCGATATTCCTATCGTACGCTGGAAACTATACGAAACGTTGAGGCGACGGCGACGGATGCTGATTGCCCCAGAACGGGATGGAGACAGCCTCCTGATCTGGAAAGAGGCCTACTCAGTTCTGCATGCAGAGATGGATGAACAGCACCGGCTGATTTTTAAAAATGCCAATCGCCTATATAAGGCCATTGACCATGAACGGGATCCGGATGAGATCGATGCGGTTCTGCAGGAGTTAATTGAATGCACCATCAGCCACTTTAACATGGAGGAGGCCCTGATGGAGGACAGCGAATTTCCGGGTCTGGAACGGCAGGTGGAACAGCACCAGGATTTTATCGCCCGTATTTCAGCTGTCCAAAGAGGGATGGCCGATGGTCATGACAGACTGGAAATGGACTTTCTGGATTTTTATAAGGACTGGTTTATCTTTCATATTCTGACTGATGACAGGCAATACACCCACTATATCAATGAAGATGACTGATTCTTGCTTGCGAGTTGTCGAGACTATGTCGAAGGGGCGGGAGGTAACTGCTGACATTATGGGGCTTGTGGCTGAGAGAGGTTAGCCGGGCTCTCCCTACGTGGGAATACCGGCAGAAGACCCTCTCCTGAGACTATTTTACCAGTTGTTGTAGTGGTTTGAAGTGGTAAACTGGTTATGCATGGCGGTACGGATCGTTCGTACATCTTTTTGACGAATCTGTCTGATGCTGTCAGAAGCATCCATCGTCTGCGTCAGGATAGTGACAAGAAATACCATTACGGCAATAATAATTCCGGTTGATGTCGGTCTGAGTATTTTTGATTTCATCTGTCGTTAGTCAGTTTTGTGTGAGCGCTTCAATGTAATGCGTTTCGATTCACTTTATCCTATCTATTGTATACAAGTAGAGTGCCACGGCGAATAATAATGTATAATTCATTGTTATTTAATAAGAATGTTTGTTATAGCCACTCTGTCTCCAACCGAGACTGTTGAAATATAACCATTTAAATGGTTATATTTCAACAGTCTTTCCCTGAATTCTTGTTTATGGTGCTTCTGCCTGCCATAAGCAGGAAATCCGCTGTTTCTTCCCCCTGTTTTCACTTTCATTATCAGGTGATATCTACCTTCTTCAGGAGTAACTATCGGTTGTCGTGGCCACTGTAGTTTGGGAAATTCTCACTTTTACAAAGATAAATAACTGTAATAATAAGAAAATATTATTCTGGCGCTATCGTTTTGGGAAATGTGTTGATATTTAACCGGTCACATGCTGAAATGGTGAAATATAAACACTTCGATCTCACCTTGCAAACAGAGCAGACAGCTCGAACTATAGAGAGACATATTTGTGGAGATTTCTCAGCTGACACCAACTCAATATCGATTTTTGTCAATCCTGGAGGCTTTTTCCGAGGCAATCCCTGTGGACATCCTGGCGGATCTGTCTGGAATTTCGGCAGGGGATTTACATCGGCTGATGCGGCAGTTGCTTAAGACTGGGTGGTTGGAGGAGACCGGAGATAACCTGCTCGGTTTCTCCAACCGACTTCCGGAGGCGTTTAGAAAAGAACTTGAAAATAAAAACAGACCGGAACATTTGGATGATCTGCTCAAGCAGGTAAAAATCAGTGGAATGGCTGACCTGTTGCCGCCTTCAGCCTACGAACGGTTGCTGGTCCGGTGCAGCCAGAATGAGGAGGAGGTGGCGGAATTGTCTTATCAGTCGGCTCTGGAGGACATGAGTCATACCCGGTTTGATTCGGCTTTTAGTCACCTGGACAATTGTTTGAACCGGTTGGAGGGACACCTGGAAAACCCTAAAAATGCCGGACTCTATATTAGGGCAACCCTGCGGATATCTGGTTTGATTGTGCCGCGTCACCGGGCGTTGGATATTCTGGAGCCCAGACTGATTAAGGCTTGCCAGATGGCGGATCGTCTGGGAGATCGGCGGAACCAGGCTTTTCTCAGCATGTACCAGGGGTTCCTGGCCCAGGACCGGCAGCAGGTCGGTGAAGCCATGGATTACCTGGACACAGGTCTGGCTGTGGTTAAACGGCTCGGTGACGAGGAGATCACAGCTCGTGCCGCAGAGTTTTATGGTTATTACTATTACAGTCGTGGTTTGCTGCGAGAGGCTTCTATCTGGTTTGAACGGGCCCGCTCCAATGAAACTACCCTGGATTTGAAACAGTTCCGGACCTATTTGAATTTTCCCATCTATTTTGCACATGCAGCCGCTATGAACGGCCAATTTTACAGGGCGATCGGGATTCTTCATGCACTGTTACATACCGCAACTGACAGCGATAACCAGGCGCAGGCCCGGTTCTGTCGGGCGAATCTGGGCAGCGTTCTCCTGATGATGGGCAATCACAGTGAAGCCTATACCTATCTTCAGGATAGTCTGGAAGAGGCCCTTCAGGAGGAGGACCTTTCGACCATCGCCTATTCAATGAGGGCTCTGGCCTGGTATTATTTTCAAGAGGGTGATGTACGGCAGTCTTTTACAAATCTGCGGGACAGTCTGGCTGTTGCAGCGGAGATTGGTGCTCCGCAACCGTTTTTTGCCTTTCCCTGGAATCTGGAGTTGTTTTTCGAGTTTCATAAGGCAGGTTACAAGGCCTTGAGTCATGGGGTGTTTGAGCGGGAAATGGCGTATGCGGAAAAGGGGATCAACCTGATGATGCGGGGGGTCGCCTTCCGAATCAGGGCCAGTCTGGCTGAGATAGTGGGGGGGGATACCAGCGAGGTGCGGGCGTTGCTGGACAAGAGTATGACCGACCTGATTCAGTCCAATAACCCCATTGAACTGGCGAAAACACGGGCCGAAGTGGCCAGGTTGTATCTCAAAGACGGGGATATGGCCCGTGCGAGGGATGAGGCGCTGCAGGCATCCATGACAATCGGTTATGATGGTTTTTCGGAGGAGTTGAAGCAGCTGATAGGTCACATGGACCTGACGCCGGCCATGGGGGATTTTCGGAAAGACTGGCTGACAAAGTACATAGAGATGATGAGCGGTCTGATGCCTCTCATCAATGAGAAAGAGATGATGTCCAGCCTGATTACAGCTACCAGTCGCTTTTTCGAGTCTGAGCGTGGGGGTGTGTTTCGATTTGAAACTGACAATAATTTTCCGAAGCTGGTGATGGGATCGAACTTGACGGTGGAGGATACGGAAAAGAAGCAGTTTCTGACGCAGTTGAAGGTGTTGCAGGGGGCATTTATCGCGGACCAGCCGCTTGTGGACACGGTACTGGTTGATGATAAAGCGGGTGAAAGCAGGGAAAGCCAGATTCTCTGCCTGCCTTTTCATACCCGGAAATTGCCCCAGGGGTTGTTGTACTATGATAATACGTGGTCAGAAGGTGTGTTTAAAACGCTGGACCCTGCCGTCCTGAGTAAACTGGCCAAGCATCTGGGGGCCTACCTTGACAGTATCGACAGTTTCAGTAGTCACATGAAGGAGAGCTCACGGCAGGCTATCGTGCAGACGGTCAAGGGGGTTGCTGAAAAACATGAGATCGTGTCACAACATCCTGTAATGAAGGAATTATTGAATAGGGCCAGGCAGGTAGCACCATCAGAGGCCCCGGTGCTGATTCAGGGTGAAACAGGTGTGGGGAAAGAGTTGATGGCCCGTTTTGTTCACAACAACAGTCTAAGGCAGGCCATGCCGTTTATTGCGATCAACTTTGCCAGTATTCCTGAAAACCTGCTTGAAAGTGAGCTGTTCGGACATGAGAAAGGGGCCTTTACCGGAGCGGTGAGCCGTAAACCTGGGTTGATGGAGCTGGCGGACAAGGGCACCCTGTTTATGGATGAGGTGGGGGATATTCCGAAATCTATCCAGGTAAAACTTCTGAGGGCTCTGCAGGAGAAGACATTCATGCGGGTCGGAGGTGTCAGGGAATACGGCTCTGATTTCCGCATTATCGCGGCTACCAATCGGCAAATGTTGCAGGAGGTGGCTGAGGGCAATTTCCGTGAGGATCTTTACTACCGGATCAATATTGTCACACTGGAAGTGGCTCCGTTGCGGGAAAGGGGGCATGATGTGATCAAACTGGCGAAGCATTTTCTAAAATGGTATGCCCGGGCCTACAATCGAGAAACACCGGATCTATCAGAGACGAACCGGGAGCAGTTGATGGCCTATCACTGGCCTGGAAATGTTCGAGAATTAAGAAATGTGATCGAACGGGCGGTATTGCTCACAACGGGTGAGCAGCTTGAATTTTCCATGGCATCTGCTTCTGTAAAATCTGTCGGGCAGGTGGTTGATGGGGTGTCCTTTCCGGACGACCTGACATTGGACGAGATTCAGCAACTTTATATTAAGCACATTTTGGAAAAAACTGGTGGAAAGATGAGTGGTACCGGCGGTGCAAGCGAGATTCTGGGGATGAACCGTTCGACACTCTATTCGCGTATGAGAAAGATGGGGATACTTGATTCACTTTCTGATCATCGGTAGTGCTCGTTCACCTGCAGCGATTAATCAATTGTCACCGCTTTTGCCTGGTTGAGCCATGGCCCTCCCTCAATGCTGTCGCTTAACTACGCTCGAACCATGCCTCAACCAGGCTATCGACTATCGAGCGTTGTCATGACTAATTTTGCCCATATAAAGGTCTGTCGAGGGGAGCACTCATTTTGCTGGACAAGATGGTCGTGTCCCGGCGAAAATATTTCTTCGATGCGGGGTTTTCAACCCGTCAACTGGTCGAATAGCGTCCAGTTTCGAATATACAGCAGGACAGGAATCTGGCAACAACGAAACTCGAGGGAAGTATGAGAAAATTATCCGGTACAGAAATCAGTATGCAGATTAAAGAGGAGTTAAAGGGGGAGATCACCCGCTTGAAGATGGAGGGTATTTCGCTAAAACTGGCAGTGATTCTGGTGGGTGATGATCCGGCGTCGGCCATTTATGTCAACCTGAAGAAGAAAGACTGTATCGAGTTGGGAATTGAATCCCTGGAGAAGAAAATGCCCGCCGACACCAACCAGGAGGAGCTGCTCTCCGTCGTGCGAGAGCTGAACAACGACCCGTCGGTAAACGGTATTCTCTGTCAGGTGCCGCTTCCGGAACAGTGTGATGAACAGGAGATTATCCGCACTATCGATCCGAAAAAGGATGTGGACTGTTTTCATCCATACAATCTCGGTCTTCTTACAGCGGGCATGCCCAAGTTCATGCCCTGTACCCCTTTCGGTGTTTTGCAGATCCTGAAGCGCAGCGGTTTTGAAACCGCCGGTAAAAATGTGGTGGTGGTTGGCAGAAGTAACATCGTGGGTAGACCGCTCTCCATCCTCATATCACTCAAGGAGTGGAACGCCACGGTGACTGTCTGTCACTCCCGCACCCAAAACCTGCCGCAGGTGTGTGCTGGTGCTGATATCCTGATTGCCGCTATCGGTAGAGCAAGATTTATCACAGCTGATTTCGTGAAACCGGGGGCTGTCGTGATTGACGTGGGAACCAACCAGATAGACGACCCCTCCCATCCCAAAGGCAAGCGCCTGGTGGGAGATGTTGACTATGACGCTATCAGTGACTTAGCTGAGGCCGCAACACCTGTCCCGGGAGGTGTGGGACCCATGACGCGGGCCATGTTGATGTACAACACTGTTAACGCTGCCCGTTTCCAGTCGGGAATGGATCGTTTTGAGCTTTAACCTAGTATGAACCGAATCGATCAGAACGGTTGGGAAGAAAGTGGGGAACTATCGCTTACATCACGCCGTAGCGCTTGAGTTTCTGGTGAAGCGTCCGTCGGGTAATGCCCAATTGACGAGCAGTCTCGCTCTTATTCCCTTCCAACTGCTCCAGGGCCTGCAGGATGGCTGTTTTCTCTACGCTTTCCAGAGGCAGGATGTCGGATGATGTGATCGGGCCGGTTTCTGGTATGAGCGCTTGTGGTGACTGGTTGATTATGGAAAAATCGCCACTATCCAGAAATTCGGCTCGTGTTAGAATTACCCCCCGTTCGATGCTATTCATCAATTCCCTGATATTTCCCGGCCAGAGGGCATTCACCAACTGGCTCATGGCAGCTGGTGTATAGCCCTTGATGGTTTTATGGTTTTTGGAAGCGAACCGTTCCAGAAAGGTCTGGGCCAGCAGGGGAATATCCTCCTGCCGCTCTTTCAACGATGGAACCTCAAGAGCCACCACATTCAGACGGTAAAAAAGGTCCTCCCGGAAGGCACCCTGTTGGACCTGTTCTAAAAGATCCCGATTGGTAGCTGTAATGACGCGAACATCCACAGTGATTACTTTTTCGCCACCCACGCGGGTCAGTTCTTTTTCCTGCAGAACCCTGAGAAGTTTGGCCTGCATGGCCAGCGGCATCTCCCCGATTTCGTCCAGAAAGATCGTTCCGCCATCCGCCTGCAGAAAACGGCCATCCTTTTTTCGGTCGGCACCAGTAAATGCCCCTTTTTCGTGCCCGAACAGTTCTGATTCCAGTAGGGTTTCTGTAATGGCGGCACAGTTGATTTTGATAAATGGCTTGTCCCGCCTGTCGCTGTTGTAGTGGATGGCGCTAGCCACCAATTCTTTACCGGTGCCGGACTCTCCGGAGATCAGAACGGTCGCATCTGTTGGTGCTACCTGGGAGATTGTTTCCTGCAGCCGGTTCATGACCGGGCTGTTGCCGATCATATTGCGGTTGTCGAACTGTTCGCTAACCCGTTCTCTGAGCTGCCGGTTCTCCTCGCGTAGCTGAACGTGTTCCATCGCCCGGGGGATGATCAGCTTCAACTTGTCAAAGTCCAGGGGTTTGGTCAGGTAGTCATACGCACCCTTGCGAATCGCTTCTACTGCCAGCTCGATTGTTGAAAAGGCGGTCATAATGATGACAGGAATGGCCGAATTAATAGCCTTTATTTTTCCCAACGCCTCAAGCCCTGAGACTTTCAGCATGCGGTTGTCCATCAGTACCAGGTCAAAGGCTTGCTCTTTGACCCGGTCAATGGCAGAGGAGCCGTCATCAGCTTCAGCGGTCCGGTATCCCCACCCATCGAGCAGGGTGACCAGCATCGTGCGATGAGCGTCGTCGTCGTCAACGATCAGAACCGTTATGTCAGGATTTGTCATGGATCACTCCGCTGTTGTCGGGAATCGAGAGGGTAAAGGTTGAGCCGCTTCCCGGCTGGCTCTCCACGGTTAATATGCCCCTATGGGCTTCAACAATGTTATGTACCACTGCCAGACCCAGGCCGGTACCGGTTTGTTTGGTGGTGTAGTACGGGTCGTAAATCTTGGCGATATCCTCGGGTTGAATGCCATGTCCTGTATCTGTCACGCCGATCTCCAACCGGTTTTCCTCGAATACACGTGTCACACTGATATCGAGTTTCCCACCGTCGGGCATGGCGTCCACTGCATTGAGACAGAGGTTAAGCAGCACCTGCCTGATCTTGTCGCTGTCCAGATGGAATATCCCTTCAATCTTTTTGGGACGGGAGATGGTGATCTGTTTATCCTGGGCCGATTGCTCTACAAGACCAATTGAATCATCGATGAGCGTCATCAGGTCTGTGGGGACGGGAACGATATCGACCGGCTTGGCCAGTTCCAGTAGTTGCCCCACGACGCGGTTCAGCCGCTCCACCTCATCAATCATGATACGGGCTATTTTCTGGTCCTGGGGAACGTCCGGGTATCGCTCCTTGAAATAGGTGGCGAATCCCTTGATGGAACTCAGCGGGTTTCTGATTTCGTGGGCAACACCAGCTGCCAGCCTGCCAACAGAGGCCAGACGCTGACTCATGATGATTTCCTTCTGAAGGGCCCTGACCTGCGACAGGTCCTTGAACAGCAGTATATAACCAACGGAATCGGCCTTTTCACCCTTGAACTGTGAAATCTCGATTTCCAATGGAAGTATGCGGCCCGTGGCCAGCTGGCAGGCAATTTCCTTATCAACCGTTCCGCTTTGTGACGTGTGATTCTCGATTTGTTCCCACAGAGATGGCGGCAGCACCGATCCGGCATGTCCCTGAATAGCCTGGTCGGGATCCAGGTTCAGCAGCGACTCTGCAAAGGCATTTATGGACGTGATCCGAAATCCACCATCAAAGGCCAACAGCCCGATGGGCATATTGTCCAGCAGGCTGTCCGAGAAGGCTTTAATCCTGAAAAGAGAGCTTTGCGCGACGCGATAGTTGTAAAACAGAAACAGAAGGACAATTCCAAAAGCGCTGACCAGAAACAGGATCAACCCCGTGATGATGGCTCGATTCCGGTCGTCCGCCATGGCGGTTTCCAGGGTCTGCGTATTAAATCCCAGGATGATAGTCGGCGCGGGTCGTTTTCTGTCATTGAATCCTGGAACTGATAACCCGAATCGCTGGAAAAACTCCTGCATTCGGCCCTGCATTTTTTCGAATATCTCCTCATCCTGCCGATGCATTTTCTTACGACGACCCATTCTCCCCATTCTGCGAGAGGGACGGTAGGCCTTGTATACCTCAAAAATCTTTTCGCCTTCTTCGGTCTCAACAAATCGCCACTGGGGTTCATGACTTTTTGAGATTTCATGTGTGTCAACCGTTGGTTGATGAACCGTGCCAATGCGACCGGTGTCATTGTGTGCAATGACTCTTCCTTTACTGTCAATCAACAACAAGTAAGCGATATCCGGTTGCTGAGCAGTTTCCACCAGCAGTTCCTGCAAGTGACGGGTTCCCCATCCCGGTCCCATCATACCGGCACGGGTCCCGGCTTCAAATGCCCGAATCAGGGCAGCACCCTTTTCCAGCAGCAGCTGTGTTCCAAAGGACTCCTGGCGGTTGATGTTCTGAAGAATAATAAACACGAAAATCGGCAGTAGAACAAGAATGGCACCAATAACGATCAGGGGTGATAGAAGGATACCGGATGGACTCCGAGCAGTGGATTTTTTTGAGTGGTTATCTATATCTGTCATATCAATTGTGATTTTTTCTTTTTAAGGGTTCAGTAGCAAAGGGCTGCTGAACAAATTGTAAACCTTAGTATTGCTGCAAATCACGTACCCGGCCGGGTTGTCTGCTGCTATCCGTTGACAGGGCTTCAGTACAGGTATTGGTATTCTAACATCAAAGGTGGATATTTTATATCCAACCGTAAATTGTATCCACCCCTTCTGGATATAAAGTATCCATCTTTGGTCGTCTATGATCAAGGTAAAATGGAATTCTATTGAAATAAACTGGCTGAAATTAGAAAAATAGGTCTTAAAATACAGATACCTAAAATATTTTCAGTCTACCACTATTTCCTTGTGGCACGCTCTAAGCAGAATACCTTAACAAGTCGTTGACGATGAGTGAACAAACAAAATGTCACGAGGTCGGGAAAAGGGTTTTCGGCTGAGTGTTATAAATGAAAGTTGATTAATACGGAGATTAACATGAAAGGTATAAAGAGTAGAACAATTGCTATGGTTCTCGCACTTGTGTTCAGTTTAACCACAATTGCTTCCGGAATTGCGCTGGCTCAAGGATGGGACGGGCAAGGAAATGGAAAGAGAGGCATGGGATACGGACAAAAACGAAGCGCAGTCGGGCAGGTGATGAGGACCGAAATGGCTGAGGTAAGAACCAGTATTCTGGCAGAGATGACTGACCAGTCCGTGGAAGACATCAAAGCGAAACTGCGCTACAAGCCCATGTGGGCTGTACTTGATGAATACAAGGTTGACTATACCGCGTTCAATAAGAAAATGATTGAGAAACGGACCGAAATCATTAAACAGGCCGTCTCAGATGGTAAGATTACCCAGGAACGTGCTGATTTCATGCTGGAAAGAGCTGAGTCCGGTATGGGAAAAGGACAAGGTGGGTACGGCAAAGGCCAGGGTCGAAGAGGTCATAGAGGCGGCGGCAGTCGCGGCATTAATTGTATCATGTACTAGACCCACCATAATTTCACAAATAGCCGCAACGCTAATGCGGCTTTAAACAGGAAACCATTATGACTGATAAACGCCGTATCGGAACAGCCGTGACATTGTTTTTACTGATTACTCTCCTTTTCAGTGGCTGTGGACTGTTCAGATCCGGCGAGCGATATCGTGATGGTCAAGGACCGCGACGTGATGGATCAGGTGGTGGCCCTTGTTCCTGGTTTTCCTACCAGATGACGCCTCCAGCCACAACCTTCCCAACGGTTTTCAGCATGGGAACAGACCGTGATCGTCCACTGCAGCTGGTTTAGGGATCGTACAAAAATAACTTGGCATAAGCTGTCCACAAAAGTCCTATAAAGACCGGACATTTTGCCGGCATAATGCCACGTAATTTTTGAGCCGACCCTTAAGAGGCGATCAAACCTCAAGGTACTCTGCCCGGATGTCCGGTTGAGCTTCCAGTTCCGCAACAGTTCCTGAAAACCCCATTTTTGCCTTACCCATCAGATAGACTCGGTCGGCCAGCGACAGCGCTACTTTCAGGTTGTGTTCCACCAGCAGGATGGTGACGCCGGCTTCTGCAATTTCTGCCAGGACGTCACGAACTTCCTTGACAAAAATAGGCGCCAGCCCCTCAGTGGGTTCATCCACCAGTAAAAGGTCGGGATTGCCCATCAGGGCCCGCGCGATTGCCAGCATTTGCTGTTCGCCACCTGATAGGTAGGCTCCCTTCTGGCTCGTTCGATCCTTCAGCACGGGAAAGTGCTGATAAATCCGTTCCAGGTCCCAGCGGTCCGTGATTGCTGTTTCCCTTTCACCGTTCTTCCGGATGCTGATCTGCATATTATCCAGAACACTCAGGTTGGGGAAAATACGTCTGTCCTCCGGAACATAGGCAATTCCCATGCGTGCGATCTTATACGAGGGTTGCCCTGCGATATTCTCACCTTTAAAGATAATCTCACCGTTGCGGGGTTTTACCAGCCCCATGATACTTTTAAGGGTGGTGCTTTTTCCCATGCCGTTGCGACCCAGCAGGGCTACGGTCTCTCCTTTTTCCAGTCCCAGAGAGTGATCCTGGAGGACATGGCTCTCGCCGTAGTAAGTATTAATATTCTTTGCTTCCAAAAACATGGCTAAATCTCCGTTTCACCCAGGTAGGCATCTTTGACTGCGGGATTATTTTGAATTTCCTGCGGCGTGCCACAGGCAAGAATTTCACCGTGATGAAGGACCGTAATTCGATCCGCCAGCGAAAAAACGACGTCCATGTCATGCTCTATGATGACCATGGTCTTGTTCTCGGTCAGCTTGCGAATTAGTTCAACTATCAGTGTTGTCTCATCCTTTGAAATACCGGCTGTCGGTTCGTCCAGCATCACCAGTTCGGGATTGGTGGACATGGCCATGCAGATTTCCAGAGCACGGTTTTTACCATACGAGAGCAGCCCGGCCGGGATATCTTTCTGTTCTTCCAGATTACTCTGTTTGATAACCTTCAGGGTTTCCTGGGTGATATTCTCCAACTTGTCCAGGCGCTTCAACATGTTAAACCGGATACCCCTTTTAGAGAGAATTCCCATGCGCACGTTCTGAAACACTGTCTGCTTGGCAAAGGTGCTGGTGATCTGGAAAGAACGTCCCATGCCGAGACGGTTCAGTTTGTAAGGAGGCAAATCGCTGACGTCTTGTCCCCTGAACAGAACCCGACCAGTTTCAGGTGAGTAAGTACCTGTGATGACGTTAAAAAGAGTGGTTTTTCCGGCACCGTTCGGTCCGATGACCGCGTGCCGCTCTCCGATTCGAATTTCCAGATTCACACTTTCCAGGACCTTGTGCCCGGAATAGCCGAAAGTCAGGTCCTTGGTTTCCAGTATGTTCATTTGGCAGCCTCCTTCTTGAACAGTTTTCCAGTTGCTTTATTCCAGAGACCGACAATCCCGGCCGGTGCGTAAAGTATGATGACAATCAAAATGATGCCGTTGATGAGGTCAATGCGGTCTGTAAACTCCATAATGGTCTCCTCCATAACTGTCAGAAGTCCGGCTCCGACTATGGGTCCAAAGAAGCTACCGGCGCCACCGACCACCGACATGACGATGGGGTTGAACGAAGTGAAGATACCCAGGGTGCCATCCGGCGATACCATGTTCTGAAACAAGGCATATACACCTCCGGCAATGCCGGCAAATCCACCGGACACCAGGAAGACAAGTCCCTTGGTCTGGGCAACCTGAAATCCAAGATAATCCACTCTACTCGCATTGTCCCGAATACCGATCAAAACGCTCCCAAACGCGGTCTGTGTTAAAAACCACATCAGCCAGGTACAAATAAGCAGAACGGCCATGGCAAAGTAATAAAAGTTGGCTGAGTCGGTCATATCAATGGTCAAGAACTCTGGGATAGTGAATCCGCCAAGACCGTCTTCACCCCCGGTAATCTCCCGAAATTTCAGGCAGATCACGTACAGCAATTGTCCGAAGGCCATGGTCAGCATCGCAAAGGCGGTGCCGCTGACACGAACTAGCAAGGGAGCTGTGATCAGTGCCAGCACAACAGCTGCCAGACCGCCAACAAGTACTGACAGCAGAATCGGGAATCCCTCAACATGGTACAAAATCAGGGAGGTGCCGTATGCTCCTGCCCCAAAAAACATCCCGTGCCCGAAGCTGAGAAGGCCGGTGTAACCCAGCAACAGGTTCAGGCTGGTGGCGTACATTGCCATGATGGCAAAACCAAGGAAAATATTGGTGTACAGTACGCCAAACAGCTGAGGGATAAACAATAGGATTAGGGCAATAACAACGAAAGCATTGCGTTGCCTGAATAGTGCGCTCATTCTCTTTCTCCAAATAGTCCCATCGGTTTAAAGGAAAGGACCAGAACCATACAGAGAAACATGAGTACCGGAGCCAGTCTTGGAATAAATTGGATGCCAAAGGAGTTCAGCAACCCGAAAAAGATCGCGGAGACAAAGGCGCCCAGAAGACTGCCAAAACCGCCCACTACCACGACAACAAAGGCGTCCATCCCCATCTGGTCCGCCAGGCCCGGGAATACAGATAATATTGGTGCAACGGCAACACCGGCAACACCAGCCATCCAGGTACCGAAGCCGAATACCAACATGAAAACAAGTGGCATGTCTATACCCACCGCTCCAACCATCTCGGCATCGGATACCCCGGCCCGGACAATCATGCCAAGACGGGTTTTGTATAAGATCACCACCATCAGACAAAGAATGGCGAGTGCCAGTACGATGATAAACAGGCGGTATATCGGATATTCCATTCCGAATATACTCACCAGCCCTTTCAAGCTGGGCGGAACGTTAATGATAAATGTGTCTGTACCCCAGAATATTTTGACACTCTCCATGATAATCATCATCAAGCCCACCGTCAGGATCAATTCCCCGATGTGCCCGGCCCCGTGAATCTTTCTGAGCAGAAATCGCTCCGCCAAAATGCCGAACATGGCTGTCACAACAGGGGCTATGATTAATGCAGCCCAGAAACTCCCGGTGACATTGAGCACGGTGAGGCAGATATATGCCGACAACATGAAAAATGAGGCGTGAGCCAGATTCAAAATGCCCATCATACCGAATATCAGTGTCAATCCTGATGCCACCAGAAATAACACCATCCCGTATGCCAGCCCGTTGATCGTCTGTGCTACATACATCGCTGTTACTGGATCCATCCGTTTTTCCTCCAATCAGTTTTCTCAATTAAATCCCAAACCAACTACCAACAAACTGCTTGCTTCTGCCGAATGTCAACCCCCTCGCACCTGTCTGCGGCTTCGACAATTACCGCCCTTTTCAAGATAAAACCGGCCAGCCGGTCAGCAAACCATCTAACCGGTTTTACCCAAATCAGTTTTCTCTGTCAATTGTTTCTTTGCAACACTTTTTCCAATTATTCAACATTAGTGGCTTTTTAAAAAGGGTTCAGGCATCATCATCCGATGCTATCTGTGTCGGGTGCCGGGTTTATTCCGGCAGTAGATTCTTGACTAATGAAGGAATTCACGGTCAGCCGGGACCGGATTCGGTAAAGTGATATCAGTGTTTCAGGGCTCCAGAACAGATGATTTCAATGCTTTGCTCGACGATTTCATCTTTGCTCAGGGGCCCTTCATTTTTCACCCAGTACCCAAGCCAGGCATTCATTGAGGTTATCAGGAAAATGATGGTATTGAGGTCATATTTCGATTTGATTCGGGGAACCGCCCGAATTTTCTCCTTCAACAGGTTGAATATCTCTCGTTCCATCTCCTGGTATGCTTCCAAGTTGGTGCCGGTGAGCTGATGTCTTTCCCTCAGTGCCAGCAGCGTCACATCTCTGGCTGCCAGTGAGAGGTTGGCATAGCTTCTGATAATGTGCCCTAACATTTCATGCGGTTGAGAAGTGGATCCATTATTGGTGGGATCGACTTTCCTGAAACTAATAATATTTTGGCTGTTGCTTTGCACCAGGATGAAAAAGAGTATCTCTTCTTTGGTTTTAAAATAGTGATAGATACCAGCCTTGGTTATTTCAACTTTTTCGGCGATTTGTTGCAGGGATAGCTTTGCTAAAGTAAAAACGTACCAGTAAGAGAGGTAATGATCATGTAAAAATGTACCACCCCTGATCCCTTTTACAGTAAGCTTGGTTCTTAACAACCAAAAACAACTGTAAAAGGATTTCAA
>Ga0307989_1000017_pt1 | contig 152843 bp, 152 predicted proteins | sample EllFjometagen185_FD_203164 | JGI IMG/M metagenome (GOLD analysis project Ga0307989, IMG submission 203164) | Marine microbial communities from Ellis Fjord, Antarctic Ocean - #185 | ecosystem: Environmental > Aquatic > Marine > Unclassified | place: Southern Ocean | collected 2014-10-08 | reverse complement strand
CTATCGGCAGTTTTCGTGACGCCCTGCAAAAATTTTAACAAATTTTCTGGTGCTTCGAAGAAACTTCTCATCCACTTTCACATTAGCCATTAAAAAAACCAGGTTAAACCTGGTTTTTTTAATGGCGGATGGAGAGGGATTCGAACCCTCGGAACGCTTTCACGCTCGCTAGTTTTCAAGACTAGTACTTTCAACCGCTCAGTCATCCATCCTTAATATAATAAAGCCATAAAAGTTATTTTATCAATTATAAATAAAAACTCAAGTTAGATACAAACTAATTAATCATAGGCTTGTTTTTAAAATAGACCCATGATAGTCTTGTTTTAATAATTTATTCATAATGGGAACGTTGAAAACTAAATTTTATTTTGAATTTTGTCAGAATTTAAATTTTTACGGTACCACGTATATAAAATACGCGTGCGTTCCTCAAAATCCAAATTCTTTAAAACTTCCTTATAAAATTTAGTTTTCAACAGTCCCATAATTCAAAGAGGTCGTTGATGGTTCAAAATAAATTTTTTAAGAGAAAAAGATCTTCTATTACTTTAAAAGAAATAATGGATTTAACAAGATCAGATATTTCCTGTGGTTTTGATGATATTGATACCATTAATATTGAACATAAAATTCTTGATGTAAAACCTTTATCTGATGGAACTAAAAACGATATTTCATTTTTTACAAATGCTAAATATATAGAAAAATTTAAAAATAGTAAAGCTGGGTTTTGTTTTTCAATTGAAAAATATGCTGATAAAGCACCTAAAACTATGGTCGTTCTGGTTAATACAAATCCCCACTATGCTTATTCCCAAGTATTAAAAGAATTATATACTATTCCTTTATTTGATGTTAATCCTGAAATTTCTGAAAAAGCTTATATTGATAAAACCGCTAACATTGGAAAAAACTGTGAAATACAAGCTGGTGTTTATATTGGAGCAAATGTTAAAATTGGTGATAATTGTAAAGTTTGTGCAAACGCTGTTATTAATCATGATAGCGAATTAGGTAATGAATGCTTTGTAGGTGGAAACGCGACTTTATCATATGTGCATATTGGAGATAGAGCAATAATTCACAATGGAGCAGCTATTGGTCAATGTGGTTTTGGTTTTGCTCATAACCTAGGATTTAATCATAAGATTCCACAAATAGGAACTGTTAAAATAGGACATGATGTTGAAATAGGAGCTAATACTTGTATTGACAGAGGAGCTTTTGACACTACCATTATCGGTGATAATTGTAAAATAGATAACTTAGTACAAATTGCACACGGTGTACAACTTGGAAAGGGTTGTTTCTTGGCTGGTTGTGCTGGAATAGCTGGTAGTGCAAAATTAGGAAATTTTGTACAAGTTGGTGGAAATACTGGTATTACTGGTCACATAACAATAGGCGATGGTAGTCAAATAGCTGGACAAAGTGGTGTTGTAAAAGATTTACCACCAATGTCAGTAGTTGGAGGTTATCCTGCAATACCTTTAAAAACTTGGCAAAGAATGACTTTAACTTTGAATCAATTAACCAATAATAAAAAGAAAAAATAAAATGACTGTTGTAGACATAAAAGAAATTATGAATTTAATTCCTCATCGTTACCCTTTTTTACTAGTTGATAAAATTATAGAAATTGAAGAAGGCAAATCAGCTACTGGAATTAAAAATGTAACAATGAATGAAAATTTCTTTCAAGGACATTTTCCTGAAAATCCAGTTATGCCTGGTGTTTTAATTATTGAAGCCTTAGCCCAAACAGCTGCTGTCTTAGTAGCAAAAACAATGAAATCTGCACCTGGAAGTAAAGGTGTTTTATTTACAACAATTGATAAAGCAAAATTTAAAAAACAAGTTATTCCTGGTGATGTTTTGGAACTTAAAGTTAAAATTGTTAAAAGCAAAATGAGTCTTTGGGTTTTTGAGGCAGAGGCTTTGGTTGATGGAAAGAAGGCTGCCCAAATGTCTTTTTCGGCTATGATCTACGACAAAAGTTGAAATTCACTGTGAGTTTTGTCGTTGCTTTCTCGTATTTTTAAAGCCACGTAGAAGAATACGCTCAACTTTAAAAATACTCGACTCGCCTAAAAACTCTTTGTGAATTTCACTTTTATTACTTGACGCTTCAACAACACTTCGACAGGCTCAACAACCGGTCGGAATACTATGAGACCAGTTTTGTGACTTGGGATCCCCGATGATCGAAAAATCGCTTCGCTCTTTTTCGCCATAGGTCCCCGGATCAAGTCCGAGGATGATCATATAAGAAATTGTAAGTTTTAATAAAAACAACAATTTCTAATATGACAATGCGGGTTTTACAAACCCTCAATCCTTCTGCGCACTTCGTGCTTAGGAATATGAAAGAATGAGTTAAGTTGAATGAGATTGCCACGAATTGCTTTGCAATTCTCGCAATGACAATGCGGGTTTTACAAACCCTCAATCCTTCTGCGCACTTCGTGCTTGAAGGATAATTTTTTTTAACAAAATTTTTTAACAAAAATTATGCAAAAAACAATTGATAAACAAATTACATTTGAAGGAATTGGTCTTCACAGCGGTGTTACTGTTACTGTTTGTTTAAAACCAGCTGAAGCAAATACTAGAATTGTTTTTGAAAGAGTTGATGATGTTAATGGAGTAATTAAAGCTTTATATTCTAATGTTGTTGAAACTCGTTTGGGTACTACAATTGCTAATAATGAGAAAATAATTGTTTCTACTATAGAACACTTAATGGCAGCTCTTTGGGCTTGTGATATTGATAATGTTATTATTGAAATTAATAATCAGGAAGTTCCAATCCTTGATGGAAGTGCAATTAACTTTGTGGAACAAATTGAAAAAGTTGGAGTTAAAGAACTAGAAGAAAAAAGAAAGATTTTAAAAGTTTTGAAACCAGTTGTTTATGAATACAAAGACACAAAAATAGTTTTAAAACCTTATGATGGATTTAAAATTAATATGGAAGTTGAATTTCCTTATGGTAACATTAGCTTTCAAAAAGATTCTTTTGAATTAGGCAAAGATTCATTTAAAGATGCTCTGGGTTTTGCTAGAACTTTTTGTAATGTTCAAGAAATTGAAATGATGAGACAAATGAATCTTGCAAAAGGCGGAAGTTTGGATAATGCTGCTGTTTATGATCAAAATGGAATTGTGAATGAAAGTGGTGTTAGATGTGAAAATGAAGTTGTTAAACACAAAATTCTAGATTGTATTGGAGATTTATTTACTTCTGGATATTTTATGAATTGTGAAGTTGAAGCATTTAAAACTGGTCATACTCAGAATAACGAAGTTTTGAAAAATCTTTTTGCTGATGAAAAGAATTACGTCATAGAATAAATTTAGGTTCATGACAACTTAACTTGATTATTTATCAACGTTAACTACTGTCATAACTATGAAAAACAAATATGTAATTCGTTCAAGAATTTCAGAGTCCAAATTCAGAGAAATAATAAAGCTTTTTGTAGTAGATTTAAATGCTAACCAAATGTCTTTATTATTAAAAATTAGCAGGAATTCTATAAACAAAATATTAAAAGCTATCAGAGAAAGAATTTGTTATTTTTGTGAAGCAGAAAGTTCTTTTGATTCGGGAGAAATTGAAATAGATGAATCTTATTTTGGAGCAAGAAGAGTAAGAGGAAAAAGAGGTAGAGGAGCTAGTGGAAAAACAATAGTATTTGGCTTAATTAAAAGACAAGGTAAAGTATATACTCAAGTGGTAAGAAACTGCTCAGCAAAAGAGCTCATTCCTATTATTGAAAGTAAAGTGGATAAAGATTCTACTGTTTATACTGATACGTTTAGAACCTATGATGGTCTTGTTAATTTTGGTTATAAAAAACACTACAGAATAAAACATGGAGAAAATGAATTTACTAGAGGAAGAAATCATGTTAATGGCATTGAAAACTTCTGGGGAATAGCAAAAACAAGATTATCAAAATTTAGAGGAATGAATAAAAATACCTTCTATCTACATTTGAAAGAAACAGAATTTAGATTCAATAATAGACAAGAAAATTTATACAATATACTATTGAAAATATGTAGAGAAAATCCTCTTAAGTTGTCATGAACCTTAATTATTAATAATGTTTTAATATATTGAAAGGATTATATATTAAAAAAATAATACTTGTCAATATGTAAGTTGTTTTTTAGATTGCCGCGTCGGCTTCGCCTTCTCGCAATGACCAATATATATCATCCTGAATTTTTGCTTATTGAGCTTGTCAAAATACAGAATCCAATAAAAAAAATCTGATTTAAAAAGTCAGTTTTTTTGTTTTATTAAAAAAAATCTTTTCCTAGAGATTTTACGGAATTCGATGAAGTTGTTAATAAAGTTGTTGGTATTACAGCTTTTTGATCTACTGATATTAAATTGTTTAGTGATCTTCGTATATAGTATCCTGCAAATTCTTCTTGTTGTTTTAAATATCCTTCATAACTTTCTTTTGTCTCCGGTATAAATATTTGCTTTGCTTCTTGCCCAGATGTTGTATTAAATATTATAGAAATTCCAACTCCTTCAATTTTTATAGTCACTAGTCCATCTTCACTAACTATAACTTCTGGTACTGCTAAAATTGGAGCTACGTATACTGCTTGTTGTTCTTGATACAGTTGTTGTGTCGTATTTCGTATGGGGATGGTTGTGCAGCGGCTGCCGTCTTGTCCTCGTCCTCGTCTTCGTCTTCGTCCTCGTCTTCCCATTTTATTTTTCTATAATTAATTATTAATAATGTTTTGATACATTGAAAGGATTATATATTAAAAGAATGATACTTGTCAATATGTAAGTTGTTTTTTAGATTGCCGCGTCGGCTTCGCCTTCTCGCAATGACATTTTTTTGTAATATTCTGTAATAAAAAGTGATTTGATTAGCCGCGGTATATAGTGCACAATTGTTTAAAGTGTTTTAAAAATTATTTAAAACTTTTTTGTAAAATTCATTTTAACTTCACTTTAAAAATAAAAAATTGTAAAAAAATGCCAAAAAAGAATATTGGAAAAAATTGTATAATTCATACTACAGCGATTATAGAAGATGGTGCTGTTATTGGTGATAATGTTTCTATTGGTGCATATAGTATAATTGACGGAAATGTTAAAATTGGTGACAATTGCGAAATTAAATCTCATGTTACTATAAGTGGAAATACTGAACTTGGACAGAGTAATAAAGTTTTTTCATTTGCTGCAATTGGTCATATTCCTCAAGACTTAAAATATCATGGTGAAGAATCTAAAATAATTATTGGTGATAACAATGCTATTCGCGAACATGTAACAATTCATCCAGGAACATCTGGTGACAGTCTTTTAACTAAAGTTGGAAGTAATTGTTTATTAATGGTTGGTGTTCATATCGCTCATGATTGTGCCTTAGGAGATGGATGTATTTTGGCTAACAATGCTACTTTAGGTGGGCATGTTTCTATTGGTGATTTTGCTGTTTTAGGTGGCATTTGTGCTGTTCATCAAAATGTTAGAATTGGTAAACATTCAATGATTGGTGGAATGTCTGGTGTTGAATTTGATGTTATTCCTTATGGTGTTGTTATGGGAAATAGAGCTCGTCTAGAAGGTTTAAATATTATTGGCATGAAAAGACGTGGATTTCCTAGATCTGAAATACATGCTTTAAGACATTTTTATCAAGATGTATTTGAAAACAAATCTCTTTGCATAACTGATGCCTTGAAAAAAGTTGAAAAAAATTATAAACATAGTGAAGTTGTGAATGAAGTTATTGAGTTTTTGAGAACAGAATCTAAGCGGTCTTTGTGTATGCAAAGGGGTTAAAAACTAAATCTTGCTTTGAAGTTTGTTGATAAAAATGGCAGACACATAGGTCTGCCCCCACAAATTCTAAACAATTTAAATAATAGAAAGATGATAAACTTTAAAAAAATAAAAAAACTAGGCATAATTACCGGAAATGGTGATTTACCACTAGACATTATTACTGAATGTAAAAAACATAAAATAGAACCTGTTTGTGCTTTGATTAAAGGTTTTGCAAATCCTATAAAATATAAAAAATACACATCAGAAATTTTTGATTTTGGATCTGTTGGAAAGGTTCTTGAATTTTTCAAAAAAAATAATGTTAAGCATATGTTATTTGTTGGAGGTGTAAAAAAACCTTCATTAAAAGATTTAAAAACAGACACTCAAGGAGTTTTACTTCTTTCCCAATTGTTAAAAAATAAATTATTTGGTGATAATAAAGTTCTAGAAACTGTTGTTTCTTTTTTTGAAAAAAGAGGTTTAGAAATTTTAACAATTGCTGATATCTTGAAAGATTCTTGCACTGGAAAAGGTTTAATTACAAAAAATAAAATCAAAGACAAATCTTATTTTGATGATATAAAAATTGGTGTTGATGCTCTTAAAGTTATGAGCGGCTTAGATATCGGACAAGCTATAGTTGTACAACAAGGTGTTATTATTGGAGTCGAAGGAATTGAGGGAACTGAGAAATTAATTGAAAGATGTGCTAAATTAAAATATACAAAAGGCAGAAAACCTATTTTAGTTAAAATTAAAAAAATTAATCAAACTAAAAAAGCTGATTTACCAGTCATTGGTTTAGATACAATTAAACAAATAACAAAAGCTGGCTTTGCCGGAATTGTTATTGATGGAAGTAATTGTATTGTTTCTAGAAAATCTGAAGTTCTTAAGTTGGCCGATACAAACAAAATCTTTATTTTTGGGATTTAATAAACTTTTTCACTCCTTCTATTCCTTTTAATTCCTCGGGAAGTTTTTTGGATATTTTATAAGTTGAAACACCTATGGGTTTTGTAATTAATTGTATAGAATCTTGATAAACTTCTTTATTAATTTCTTTACACAATATAATTCCAATAGAATTATTGTCTGTTTCTTTTTTTACAGTTTTGTCTAAACGAGATAAATAAAAGCCCATTTTATCAGAATATTTAGGTTTAAATTTATCCATTTTTAATTCAATAGCCACATAACTCATGAGATCTAAATGATAAAATAAAAGATCAATATAAAAATCTTCACCTCCAACCTCTAAATGATATTGTCTGCCTATAAAAGCAAAGCCTTTTCCCAACTCAAGAATAAACTGGACTATATTATCAACTAAAGTATTTTCCAGCTGTCTTTCTTTTGCTTTTTCGTCTATATCCAAGAAACATAAATCATACTCATCTTTAATTGTTTGTTTAGCTAAATCCGATTGAATATCTGGGAGAGTTAATTTAAAATTATTAACTTTCTTTTCATTAATTGCTTGTCGTTCATATAATTGAGATTCTATATGTAAAACAAGAACATTTCTTGACCAGCCATTTTCTATTGTTTGTTGTGCATACCATAAACGTTTAGTATGATTTTTTTCTTTGTCTAATAGCTCTCTAATATGTCCCCAAGGAATATTTAAAAAAACTTCTTCCAATTTGCCCGCAACCTGTGGGCAAATTGATAAATCACAACAATTTTCTGCAAATCTTTGCATATACCTAACATTAGTATAAGAAAAACCTCTCATATTAGGAAATTCTTTTATTAAATCTTCTGAAAGTTTTCTAGTTATTTTTGTTCCCCAGCCTTTTTGTTTTTGTTTTTTTAAAACAATACTTCCTATATTCCAGTATAAACCAATGAGTTCTTTATTTACAGAAACAGCAGCTTTTAATCGAGTTTGTTTAACTGTTTGTTTTATATCTGCTAAAGTTTGTAAATAATCTTTTGATATTTCTATTTGAGTCATGTTTTTAATGTAATTTATTTAACAATTAATATGAATTACAATTATAATAATTCTTTTGTAAATAAAATATATTAAAAATGAGATTTAAATAAAATTAAAATTGGTTTTGCTGGAATTAAGATTGATGTCTCATGAAAATAAAAGACTTTTAGCTTGTAAAACTATATCAACAAATTCTTTTTTTATAACACTGTCATATTTTTCGAGAAATTCTTCTACTGTAACAATCTTTCTTCCAAAAGATTCATGTTTCGGGATAAATGGCTCATGCATTTCTTTTACAAATCCTGTTGCTATCACCATATAAGAATCATCTTCGTAATAATCTGACAATATAACCTGTACTATAATGATTTCATTCTCGATCACAATTCCGGCTTCTTCTAAAGACTCACGTTTTAATATATCATGTAAATTTTTGTCGCATGCTTCTTTATGTCCACCAGGAATATCCATACCTCTGTCTAATGATACTGAAACCATTCTTCCATCTGGAAGAAAAGGTATAATAGAAGCACTGGTAATCTTTTTAAAATCAGGTAATTCTGTTGATTTTAAATAAGTTAATGTAACCTCTGCTCCACTTAGAAAAACTTTAGTTTTTTTATTGCTTACCATATTTATTTTAAATTATTACTAATACTAATCCTGTATATCTAGTAACATTATTATTTTGAAACTTTGGTCTTCTTATCTTAATCTTTTTTCTCTTTTTCTTAAATGTTGATCCTTCCAAAGAATAACTAAAAAAACAAATGTTACTATTGCAGAAACGACAGAAAAAGTTATAAATCCAATTCTATAACTTCCATAAGAATCGACAACTATTCCGAAGGAAAACAAAAATATAAATGCCCCCAAACTATGAATAAAACCTTTTACTGACAAAACAGTTGCTCTTATTTTAGAAGGTATAAGATCATTTATCTTTGCAGAAACATTAACAATAGCAGCATAAATAATTACTGTACTAGATAAAATAATAAAAATAGAAATTGGAAATTTGTATAAAACAAAAGCTACAGTATCTAGGCAACCAACCACTAAATAAATTAATACTAAAAATCTAATAGAAACCTTTTTAAAAAATTCTCCAATTAAATTTCCAATTATAGTCATTGCTTTATTGGCACTATAAATAAGAGCAACTATAGCTAGATTATTTGTTAATTCATTGTAAAATATTTCTCCATATTCCGCAAAGCCAATATTGGCAAATGAAGAAAAAGCGGCAAATAACAAAAGTTTTGCTATTGTTGTATGTTTGTAAGAATAACTAATTCCCTTTTTTAGAATCTGTATATAAGATAAAATATGCTTAACTTCTCCTGAATCTTTAAAGTTTTTAGCTGATTTAATACTCGATAAAATAACAATACTAACTAATGTTGTTGCGATTGTTCCAATTATTAAAATACCAAAATCAAAACCTTGTTTAAATAAATAAGAAGCCACTAAAGAACCTATCATTATCCCTGCAGAAACTAAAGCATTGCTTCTTCCTCGAACTCTCTCGTACAAACTTCTTTTTTCATATTGCTTTAATTTATCAAATAAGAATGCTTCGTTACAACCTGAATCTAAACTTATTCCAAGTCCAAAACAAATATAGCCTAATAAATATCCACAAAAATATGGCATGAATAACCAAAATGTATAAGCTATTACCACAAACAATTGGGAAGCTATTAAAACATTTCTTCTACTATATTTGTCGGCTATTACTCCGCTTGGAATTTCTGTGATAAATTGTATTGCTTTAGCAGCCATCATACACAAAGCTATTTGCGTAGCACTTAAACCATTTTTATCAAACATAACTGCAACAAATGGAAGTATAAAACCCATTATGGAAAATAGCTTATATGTGTAGAATTTTGTTATGAATGTATTTAATTCTTCGTTTTTCATTTTAGAAATCTTTGTTAAATTTAACTTTCAACAGTCCTATCATTTATTTCATACCAACAACCCTTTCCAACTCCAAAGGATTTTATGTAATTATCTTTTAATAAATTTCTTATATGAAGTTTTACTGTGCTTCTGTTAATATTTGTAAAAGTTAATATATCCACCATTTTTGCTTTTTTCTTTTGCTTTATCGCTTCTAATATTTTAACTGATAAGTCTGGTAAATTGTTATAATTATCAAATTGAATATTCTGAAGTTTCTTTTGAAGATTATTTTTTTGTTTCATAAGAATATTCAAAAAGAAATTTATCCAAGGATTGTAATCTACCTCTAAATCTTCTTTTAATGTTTTTTGAGTTCTTCTTAATGAAGCATAATAAATGTCTTTGTTATCTTCGACAATACTTTCTATAGACGCATAAGGAACAAACAAATAACCTTCTTTCAATAGAAGCAAGGTTGTCAGAATTCTTGATGATCTACCATTTCCATCTTGAAATGGATGTATAGCTAAGAATTCAACTATAAACATACCTATTGTAATAATTGGATGAAAATCTTTATTATTCAAAGTTTTACGTAACCATTCAAGTAAAATTTCCATTCTGTAAGGAGTATCAAACGGTGATGTTGTTTCAAAAACAATTCCTAAACTTTTACCGTTAGGATCAAAAGCTTCAACACTGTTGTTTATTTTTTTATAATCTCCTCTATGTCTTTCATCTTTTTCACTATATTTAAGCAACATAGAATGTAGTTGTTTTATATAGTTTTCAGTAATATTTATTTCTTCAAAAGAAAGAAAAACTAAGTCCATTACTTCTGCATAACCGGCAACTTCTTGCTCGTCTCTTGTTTTAAAAGACGTTGTGATAAGATTAGATAATAATTTCTCTACTTCTTCATCAGTTAATTTACTGCCTTCTATTCTAGTGGAAGAAGCAATTGACTCAATTGTTGCCACTTTTTTTAATGTAGAAAGCTTTACAGGTGAAAGGTTCTTTAAAAAATTCCACTGTCCTTTAAATTCATCAATTTCTGAAATTTGCTTTAAAATCTCATTTGTTGGAATAAATTTTCTTTTTAAATTAATCATAATTTTTTTATATTTTTAAAATGTCCGTATTTATGTCCACAAATGTCCATAAAATAATGATATATCTATATATGACCATAAATGTCCAAAAAAGTCAATTAGTTTTTGGATTTATTTATACGTTTTTTATATGCTTCTTAAATGGAGCTGAGATTAGTTAACTTTTATATTTTTTTAATCTTTCTTCTAATGTACCTGTATGAATTTCGAAAAGATGATTATCGTAATCGTAAAAGTATAAAGAATTACCCTCCACTATTACTCTTCCTCTTGGATTCTTAATTTCAACACCTAATTTTTGTACTTTTTCTACGTATTTTTTAAAAACTTCTGGGGAAACTTTGAATGCTATATGATTATATGTTTTTTCTTTTAAAGAATCTCCTTTCATTATTGCTATCCACATTCCATTTATAAGAAAGAATTTTTCTTTAGAAAGTGAATAGGTATTATCTCCGCTGCTATAAACTTCTTTCGCATCAAAAATAGTCTTGAAAAACTTAGTGGCTTTTTTAAGATCTTTTACAATAAATGTAATATGGCTAATTCCTTGAATCATTTATATTTACCTTATTTGTTTGTTGTTAAATAATAAAAATCTTTCTTTTAAAGAAAATAAAAAGTATTTTGATAAAAAGAAAGGATATTTTTTAAAATGAAAAAACAAAATACCAAAATATTAACTCAATCAGATATAGAAGTGGGGCTCGCTGAACTTGGAGTAACTAAAGGAATGGCTTTAGAAATTCATAGTTCATTAAGTAGTTTTGGTCAAGTTGAAGGAGGAGCTAAAACTATAATTTCTGCGTTAGTGAATGTTGTTGGATCTGAAGGGAGTTTGATTATGCCGACTTTTCCTTGGTCATTACCATATGATTTAACTGACATTGAAAAAAAATGTGGAATTACTTTAAAATTACGAATCTTTTCACCTGATTCAAAAGAAAGATCTGGAATGGGCATTATAGCTGATACTTTTAGAGACATGCCAGAAATTATTACTGGCGATGATCTACATCGTGTTTCTGCGTGGGGAAAAGATGCTAAAAAACATAGTAAAGGTTTTTCACATTTATTGGATAATAATGGTTATGCTCTTTTATTAGGAGTTGACATACATAGTTTAACTAGTATGCATTATCAAGAAGAAAATTTACCAGATAAAATCAAAAATATCTTTAAAGCATCTGATGATATTTTAAAAGATTATCCTTCTGATAAATGGTATATTGAAACTGGATTACCAAGTGTAGATGTTTGGGGTAAAATTCAATTAGAGGCTGATAAAAAAGGTTTTATTCATCATCTTAAAATAGGTAAAGCAGAATGTATGTTTTTTAAGGTTAGAGATGTTGTTGATATTTATAAGAAAGCTATTGAAAATGATCCCTTTGGATTGTACGAATTAAAATAAAGTTTTTAAAAATAGATCCCCGCCTTTGCAGAGATAACAAGAAAAAAATAAGATGATTAACAGTTTATTTTTTCTTGTCTTCTTCTCTATGATTTACATAAACATTAGTACTTGGATATGTAATTTCAGCTTTATGTTTTTTGATAATTTTTCCAATATTTAGTAGCAGCTCTTGTTTTATAACACAATATTTAGTGTACTCAATAGTGTTTATATAAGTATAAACTAAAATATTTAAAGATGATTCTCCAAAATGATCTAGAACAACTCTTGTTGATTGTTTTTTACTTATTTCAGGATGTTCTTTTAACATCTTTTTAATTTCCATAGTAATTGCGTCTACTTTATCAAAATCTTTTAAACTTATTCTGACTATTTCATAAACCCTTCTACATTTAATTCTGGTTCTATTTTCAATAATAATATTGCTAAACATGGAATTTGGAATGTAGAGAGGATGTTTTTCGAAAGTAGTTACTTTTGTTAATCTCCAACTTATTTCTTCTACTATACCTTCAATTTTACGATCCGGGGAACAAATCCAATCTCCTACTACAAATGGTTTGTCTAAATAGATCATTACAGCTCCGAATATGTTTGAAAGTAAATCTTTTGCCGCAAAACCAATAGCTATACCACTAATACCACCAAAAGCTAAAACACCTCCTATTTTTATACCTAATTGTTGCATAACAACCAAAACACCAATTATCGTTACTATTGCTTTGGATAATTTAGAAATAGCATCAATACTTGTACGATCTACTTTAATATTTTTAGTTTTTCTTTTATTAACTACTCTACTTGTATATTGATTAATTGCTCGTATTGCAAACCATATAATACAAAAAACTAGTGCAAAAATTTTAATACTTACAAAAAAAGAAACTATGCTTGAATCTAGTTTAAGACTAATTGTTTGGAATGAGAAAATCGCAGCAATTATCCAAACAAACATTATAATTGGTTTTTTTAAAGCTACAATCAATGCTGTATCTAAACTAGTTTCGGTTCTTTTAAATTGTTTGTGTAGTCTTAAAATAAAATATTTAATAATTTTATTTATTAAATATGCTGCTATAAAAATAAGTATTATACTTGTTATAGAAGTTAGAGCAGGATGAGTTTGATTCAATGTCTTTATATAATTTGCTAACATTTTAATATTTAGTTGTTTAATAATTTTTCAATCTCTAAAGCAGCAATACAGCCATAACCAGCTGCAACTATTGCTTGTTTATGAGGTTTTTTAGTAATATCACCTACAGCAAAAACTCCTTTTATATTTGTTTCTGCGCTGTCTGGTTTTGTATCAATATACCCTTGTTCACTTATCTCTAAACCCGAATCTTTTAAAAAATCACTTGCAGGTGAACGCCCTATTGCAATAAAAACTCCTTGCAAATCTATTTGCTTAATTTCATTTGTTTTTTTGTTTTTAAGCCTAACACCTGTAACCATTTTAGGCATGTTTTGACCTAAAACTTCTTCTAATTCTGTGCTATAAAGAATTTCTATATTTGGTGTATTTTTAATTTTATCTTCTAAAATTTTTTCCATTCTGAATTGATCTCTTCTATGAGACAAATAAACTTTTTTTGCTAAATGAGACATATGTATTGCTTCTGTTCCCGCTGTGTCACCACCACCAACGACTAATACATCTTGATTTTTATAGAAATTACCATCGCAAGTTGCACAACCAGAAACTCCAAATCCTTTAAATTTTGTTTCAGATTCTAAACCTAAATATCTTGCATCTGCTCCTGTTGCGATAATAACAAACTTACTTTCATAAACTTTTCCATTGTCAGTTTCGCAAACAAAAGGATTATTCTTAAAATCTATATTAGTAGCGCTTGTATAATCTATTTCAATACCAAGATTTGTAGCTTGTTTTAACATTTTATCCATTAACTCAAAACCAGAAATTGGTTTTTCAAAACCAGGATAATTTTCTACATCTGTTGTTGTGGTTAATTGACCACCAGCTGTCATTCCTGTAAGAATAGTTGTTTTCAAGCCTCCACGAACTGTATAAATTCCCGCTGTAATACCCGCTGGTCCTGATCCGATAATTAATACGTCTGTCTGAATTTTTTCCATTATAATTTATCTGCATTTTTTGTTAAGTAATCCGCGACACCTTCTTTTGTAGCCTTCATTCCTTCTTGACCTTTTTGCCAGTTCGCAGGACAAACTTCACCATATTTTTGTGTAAATAGCAAGGCATCAATCATTCTGATTAATTCATCAACACATCTACCTAATGGTAAGTCATTAACTACTTGATGAACGACTTTACCTTGTTGATCTATTAAAAATGTTGCTCTGTATGCTACTTTTCCTTCTGATAAAACGTCATAAGCTTTAGAAATATCACCACCTAAATCTGATAACATTGGAAATTGAACATTACCAATTCCGCCCCTGTTTATTGGAGTTTCTTTCCATGCAAAATGAGTAAAATGAGTATCAACCGAACATCCCATTAGAACAACATCTCTTTTTTTAAATTCTTCTATTTTATTGTTAAACGCAATAATTTCTGATGGACATACAAAAGTAAAATCTGCTGGCCAAAAAAATAAAGCTGCTACTTTTTCTTTTGTAAATTCTTTTAAATTGAATTTTTCATTAATTGTATTATTCGGCATAATTGCTGGAACGGTAAAATCTGGAGCTTCTTTTCCTACTAAAACTGACATTTGATATTTTTGATTGTTGACATTTGTACAATAACAATAGAAGCATTTATGATTAGAAAAATCAACAAGAACTTATTGAATTAATTAGTTTTATTATAAACTTTCCATAATTCATAAAATCTTCTGGCTTTAAAGAATGAATATCTACCCATGAAGCTTCTATTATTTCTTTGTCAGCAATTATTTGAGTTTCTGTTGTTAATGGCTTGCATTTATAATAAAATAAAAAACTATGCCAAGCATTATCAAGATTCCAAAAGAAAAAGCCTTCTTTAAATGTAAGAAATTTTTGTATTTTAACTTTAATACCTGTTTCTTCCATTATTTCTCTATGTAAAGCAGCTTTAATATCTTCGTGGATTTCAATACCACCGCCTGGAAGTTGATATTTTGGATATTTAATATGCTTGTTTAATAAGACTTTATTGTTGTCAATTATTATTCCATAAACTGATTGACGAAAGGTTAAATCTTTACTATCAAAAACATGTTTCTGATTATTGAATGATGCGCAAGTTACTTTATGTGTCATTATTAATCCCCTTAATTTTTTCTGGAATTTCTAAGTAGTTATCTTTTGTTGAAATAGACTTTTTAGTTTTTCTTTCTAAATCTTTTTTAGCTCGTCCCGCTATCTCTCCCCCAACTCTTGAATCTTGTTTTAGCTTAGGCATTCCTTTTGAGTTTTGAGTTTTTGTAATTTCTGATGTCGAAGCTTCACCTAACATTGTAAAGATTAATTCAAGATCATTCATGTGATCTCGAAGATTTTCTTTTTTTAAACTTTTAAATTTCCTATATTCATTTGGAGTCATGCCAAATGTCGCCTTGGAAATTTCAGATGTAAGTATTGCATAATCTTTTTGTTCTTTGACGCCTCTTTGCTCCCATTCACTTGTTAGCTCGTCGCGAATTTCTATACCTCGTATTCTTTTCGCGATCCATGAATCAGAATATCCTTTTGCTTGATATAATTCTCTCATTCTTTGTTGAGCTAATTCTGGATTCTCAATTTCCTGAACACGCTCATAACCAACTTTTGCTAACCAACGTTTAAATGGTTCTGCTTTTGGAGAAGGTATTGATTGAATAATTCTAAATATACCTTCAGTGTTTGCACAATCTGTTTCGCGTATTTTTCCGTCATGAGCCAATAACTTCAACTGTCGACAAATTGTCGACAGTTGAAGTTGCTCTTCTTCACTAACTCGAATTTTCATTTTATACCAATAGTCACGAGCATTAATACTATCAGTTAAAGCTTGTACCGCGTCAACCACAGAAAACCACCATTCATTATTATGGAGGATTTTTCTAATTTCTTGTCCTTGAAATATAGATATTTTATAATTTTCTTGCATTATTTTATATTATTTATTGTTATTTGTTATGAAATATAATTACTTAAAATTATAATTCAATATCTAAATAACCTTTTTTATTTAATTTAATTTTATCTATTATTTGACCATGTGGATTAATCACGACTGTGATTCCTGAATTTGCAACTCGTAAAACTGGCTTTCTGTTTTCAACTGCTCTGAGTTTTGCTGCGTCTAAATGTTGATATGGACCACTTGTATTTCCAAACCAGGCATCATTTGTAATATTTACAATTAAATCATAATCTTGTTTACTTTTTGCTAAAGCAGGAAAGATTATTTCATAACAAATTAATGGTTTTATTTTTAAATTATTTACTGAGATTATTGTGTCTTTTTGACCTCTCGAAAAGTCCAAATTACCGTAAGTCATATTTTTAATAAATGAAGGTAAAAATTGAGAAAAAGGTATGTATTCTCCAAATGGTACTAAATGATGTTTATCATAAAAATCTGTAATTGTAGAGTTTTGTATTGCAAAAAGACTGTTCCATATTTTTTGAATTTGATTGTTTTTAATTTGACCCCTTAAACCACCTGTAATTAAAATTTTGTTTTGTAAACTTTTAGATAACTCTACTACTAAAGTTGAATTTTCTTGAAGTATAAATGGAATAGCGCTTTCTGGCCAAATTATATAATCAACTTTATCATTGTTTATTTTTGATAATTCTAAATGTTTTAAAATTATATTTACTTTTTCTCCCGAATTTAACTTAAACTTTTGTTCAATACTTGGTTGCACTAATCTAAATGTTGAATTTAATTTGACTTCTTTTTTATTAGATAATTGAAAATATCCGTAAAATATAACTCCTAAAAAAACTAAAATATAAATAGCTAAATACGATTTATATGTTTTATCTAATTTAATAAATTTGAAATTCTTTTTTTCTTTTTTAGTAAAAACATAAAAAGCACTAAAGATAAAAATAGCTAAAAAACTTAATCCGTAAATTTTAAATATAAAAGCTGTTTGAATCATTATATCAGAGAAACACCAGACATATCCGATTAAATTCCATGGAAATCCACTTACTAGCTTTGTTCTTAAAAATTCAAAGATTACCCAGATTATGGCAAAAATTAAAACAATATAAAATTTGTCTTTAATTTTAAACTTTTCTTTTATTGTGTTTAATGACAAAGTAACTAATCCAATATAAACAGCTGCTGCACCTGGAATTAAGATTAAAGCAAATGGTACTAGCCATGCATATTTTAATGGTTCGATTAATAAGGAGCCACATATCCAATACAAACCTATAACAAAGTGTCCAAAACCAAAAAACCATCCTTTTAAAAATGTTTGTTTTTTACTTAATTTTTTTTCTTCTATTGAAATTAATAAATAGAAAAAACTTAAAAATAATAATGGAAATAAATATAAAGGCGCGAAAGCCAATGCGGATAAAGCACCGGCAATAAATAATTTAAAATTATTGTGTTGTACTATTTTTTTTATTAAATTTTGCTTTTTTTTAAAAATCATTATATATTGGTTTTGTTCTCATCCTAGATGAGGATATTTATTAAATTACTATAAATCATTTAATTAAACAATGTTAGATTTAAAATGGATTATTGAGAATCCAGATGCTTTTAATAAAGCTATGGAAAAAAGGGGAGTTAAACTCACTGCTGCAAAAATTACAAAATTAGACACTGCAAAAAGAGAATTAACAACATCCATTCAATCCTTACAACAACAAAGAAATTCCATATCAAAAGAAATAGGAAAAAGCAAAGCTAGTGGTGGCGATCCTTCAGACTTAATGAAAAAATCTACTGAAATAAATAAAGAATTAGACAAATTACAAAATAAAGTCGAAGACAAAGATAACGATGAACTGTATCAAATCTTAATTGGAGTTCCAAATATTTTACAAGATGATGTTCCTTTGGGAAAAGATGATGAAGATAATATCGAAATTAGAAAATGGGGTGAACCAACTAAATTTGATTTCAAACCAAAAGCTCATTATGAGTTAGGCGAAGAACTTGGTTTAATGGATTTTGAACAAGCTGGTTATATCTGTGGTGCAAGATCGACAATTTTATTAAACGAATTGTCTTTATTAGAAAGAGCTTTATCAAACTATTTTTTAGATACTGTTACTAAATATGGTTATAAGGAAATGTCTATACCATTTTTAGTAAATGATACTGCGATGTTTGGAACAACTAATTTACCAAAATTTGCTGAAGACGCTTACAAAACAACAGATGGAAAATGGTTAATTCCAACTTCAGAAGTAACTCTAACAAATTGGGTAAATAATAAAATTTTAGATGAAGCAGAGCTTCCTTTAAGATTAGCTTCCTATACTGCTTGCTTTAGAAGCGAAGCTGGATCAGCTGGAAGAGACACTCGGGGTATGTTAAGACAGCATCAATTTAAAAAAGTGGAAATGGTTTCAATTACAACTCCAGAAAAATCAAATGAAGAACACGAAAGAATGACTTCTATTGAAAGTGAAATTTTGAAAAAACTTGAATTGCCTTTTAGAGTTATGATTCTAAGTAGTGGTGATACTGGTTTTGCTTCAACTAAAACTTGTGATCATGAAGTTTGGTTGCCTGGTCAAAACAATTATAGAGAAATTTCTAGTTGTTCTAATTGTAATGATATTCAAGCTAGAAGGATGAAAACTAGGTATAGAAACAGCTCTACTGAGAAAACTGAATTTGTTCATACTTTAAATGGATCCGCTTTCCCTATTGGCAGAACAATAATTGCTATAATGGAAAATTATCAACAAAAAGATGGATCTATAAAAATACCTAAAGTTTTAATTCCTTATATGAACGGTATTGAGATTATTTCTAAAAAATAAAAAAAGGTAAATTATGGTTAAGAAAAAAACACAATCTTACGAGTGTCCAAAATGCTCTCATAATGGCTTTAAAACAGATGAGATACGTGTAACTGGTGCAGGTTTTTCTAGATTCTTTGATATTCAAAATAGAAAATATTTAGCTATATCTTGTGAAAGCTGTGGATATACTGAATTTTATAATAAAAAAACTTCTGGAATTTCCAGTGCATTAGATTTTCTAATTGGAAATTAAATTTATGAATAAAGAACAAGTTTGTAAAAAACTAAAAGAACTAACAGATTTTTCTGAAGAGTCTCAAGATGATTTAGAAAAATTTATTAATTTCCTTATTGAATATAATCAAAAAATAAACCTTGTTGGAAAATCTACGATTGATGATATTTGGTTTCGTCATATTTTAGATTCTGCTCAATTAATAAAATATATTTCTAAGGATAAAAAAGTTGCAGATTTTGGAACAGGTGCAGGATTTCCGGGAATTGTTCTTTCAATTTTAGGAGTTAAAGAAATTTCCTTATTTGAGAAATCTTTTAGAAAATGTGAATTTTTAAATGAAGCTAAAAACATCTCAAAAAACAAGATTTCTGTTTTTCACGAAAATGTTTTTAAAACACAGGCTCAAGAGTTTGATATTCTAACATGTAGAGCCTTGGCTTCACTAAATAAGCTTTTTAACATGCTTACACCATTTATGTCAAAAAACTCAACTCTCATACTTTTAAAAGGTAAAAAGATTCACGAAGAAATCAAGGAAGCTAAGAAGTCTTGGAAATTTGATTTTGAGTTGTTTGATAGTTTAACTTCCGATGAAGGAAAAGTTGTTGTTGTTAAGAATGTTTTGAAAAAATAACATTTCTGTTTTTCATGAAAATGTTTTTGAAACACAGGCTCAAGAGCTTGATATTCTAACATGCAGAGCCTTGGCTTCACTAAATAAGCTTTTTAAAATATAGCTCACACCTAAATATTTAATAATTTTTTGATTTTCTCATGAACTTGTTGAATGTCAATTTTACTTACATCAACTAATTTACATCTTTGTGGATTTTGTTTGGCTATTTCTAAAAAACCTTCTCTTACTCTTTTATGAAATTCCGTTTTCATATCTTCAAATCTATTTTTTTCACCTCTTTTATTTGCTCTTTCCATACCCTGTTCTACTGATAAATCTAGTATAAATGTTATATCTGGTTTAAAACCTTCTAATGTTACTTGTTCTACTACTTTAATTTTATCTAAACTAAGTTTATGACCATATCCCTGGTAAGCAATTGTCGAATCATAGTATCTGTCTGATATTACAACTACACCCTTTCTCAATAAGGGTTTAATCTTTTTTTCAGTGTGATCCCTACGAGCAGCATACATTAATAATAATTCTGTAATACCATCCCATTTATTAGCAGAACCTGTGACAAGAACTTTTCTAATTTCCTCTCCACCCTCGCTACCACCGGGTTCACGGGTATATATCGCTTCTATTCCTTGTTTATTTAAATACTCAACTAGTAGTTTAGATTGTGTACTTTTTCCTCCGCCTTCACCACCTTCAAAAGTAATAAATTTTCCTTTTAGGATTTCTAACATTTTTATATTAATTTATTTATTATTTGTTCTAAGTCTTGTTTGTTTTTATAATCAATAACTATTTTGCCTTTTCCTACTCTGGAATTATATGTTGCTTTTGTACTTAAACCAAAAGTTGTTTTGAAAACATTTCCTATATTTTTTAAATAAGTATCTCCAATTGGTTCAACTTTTGTATTTGTTTTTGTTTTACAGATAGATTTTTTATTTTCTTTAGTGTCTTTCGCAAGTTTTTCTGCTTCTCTTACAGATAGTCTTCTTTCAACAATTATTTGTGCTAATTCTACATCTGCTTCATGATTTATTAAAGCTCTTGCGTGTCCTTCTGAAATCAAACCTTTATTTATCATATTTTGAACTTCTTCTGAAAGGCCTAATAATCTCATAATATTAGTTATATGACTTCTTGATTTTCCTACTTTATCTCCTATTTCTTCTTGAGTATATTTAAATTCTTCAAATAATCTTTTATATCCAAATGCTTCTTCTATTGGATTTAGATCCTCTCTTTGAACATTTTCTACGATAGCCATTATCAAGGTTTCTTTAGATGTGGGTTGTTTGATTACGGCTAATATGGTTTTATAACCTATCATTCTACATGCCCTTAATCTTCTTTCTCCTGAAATAAGATCATATTCATTCTCTTGAATTTGTTTAACAAGAATTGGTTGTAATAAACCATGTGCTTCTATGGAATTTTTTAAATCTAGTAATTCTTTTTCTTTAAAATATTTTCTTGGTTGATATGGATTAACTTTAATTTGTTCAAGAGGAATTTCTTTTATATTTTTCTCTTCAAGTAAAACATTAATTTGTTTATTTTGGTATACGACTGGTCTTTCACCTAATAAAGACGAAAGTCCTCTTCCTAATTTTTTAGAATTACTTATTGGATTTTGGTTCATTTTTATATTACTTATTTATTATTAAGATTTTTTATTTCTATCAATTATTTCTGCACCTAGCTCCATATATGCTATTGCCCCTGGACTATTTGAATCATAAATAATACCCGGTATACCATAAGAAGATGCTTCTGATAATCTTATATTTCTTGGTACTATAGTTTTGTAAATCATTTCACCTAAGCAATTTCTTGCATCTTCCTCTACTTGTTCTGTAAGTCTATTTCTTCTATCATACATTGTTAAAAGAACTCCGTCTATGTCCAACTTAGGATTAAAATTTGCTTTAATTCTTTCTATTGTGTCAAATAAATAAGTTAATCCTTCTAGTGCGAAAAATTCACACTGTAAAGGTATAATAATTTTATTGCTAGCACATAAAGCGTTTAGTGTTAATAATCCTAAAGAAGGTGGACAATCTATAAAAATATATTCGTATTGATCTACTACTTTTATTAATTGATTTTTTAACTTGTACGCTCTTCCTTCAACATTAGCTAAATCCATTTCTGCTGCTGCTAAATCCATTGTTGCTGTAATTAAATCAAGACCTGGAATTCTTGTTTTTGTTATACTTTCGGTGATATCTTTTTCTTCGGTTATAACATCGTAAGAATTTATATTTCGTTTTTGTATTCCTATTCCAAATCCAGTACTTGTGTTGCCTTGTGGATCTAAATCTATTACTAAAACTTTTTTTCCTATTGCTGTAAATATTGTAGCTAAGTTTATTACGGTTGTTGTTTTGCCTACACCGCCCTTTTGATTAACTACTGAAATAATTTTTGTTTTTTGTTGAGTCATTTTATTATAAAAATTTAAGGAAAATTTTGAACTAATTTTTATAATAAACTAATTTTAATTTTGTTTGCAAGGGAAAAAGTAAATTGTTAAATTTTTATGAGAAAAATTTTAAATGTTTCACGTGAAACATTACTTATTTAAAAGTTTATAAAGCCTTTTGTATATTGATAAAATATCCTTTTTTTATGTTTGAAATTTAAAAAAATTATACAGAAACATAGTTTATTTTTATACTATTCTTTATTAAGTATTTTTTATTGTTTATTATATTCTTTAAAAAAACTACCTCTATTTTCTTATTATTGACATTATCATAGTTTCTATTTATTTTTTAGTTATAAAACAAAAATAATTTAATATGAATTGGTTTAAAATTAAAAAAATAAATGATACTACTTTTATAATTTCTGAACATTTACACTGGGGAAAAACAAATTGTTATTTGTTACTTGGAACAAAATTTGCTTGTTTAATTGATACAGGAATAGGTCTGCATTCTATCTTAAAAGAAGTTCGTAAAATAACAAACTTACCAATTAAAGTAATTACAACACATACACATTGGGATCATATCGGGAACATCGGAGAGTTTGATAATTTGTATCTTCATTCCAATGGTATCAATTGGATAAAAAATGGAATTCCTTTAAATAATAAATCCATCGAACAAATATTAGTAAGAAATGTTAGAGAAAGATATTTACCAAGAGATTTTAAATATGTTTGTCCTTTTAATTCAAATTTAATTGAAGTAGAAGATGGTGAAGAGATTGATTTGGGTAATAGAAAATTAAAAATATTATATACACCTGGTCACTCTCCTTGTCATATTTGTTTATTAGAAGAAAGAACAGGGTTTTTATTTACTGGAGATTTAATCTACAGAGGGGCTCTCCTGTGTCATTTTCCCAGTACCAATCCTAATTTATACTTTAAATCACTTAAAAAGTTAAACCTACTACAAAAAACTATAAATAAAATTTTTCCTGGTCATAATAAAACTCCTTTAGATCCAGAGTATATAACTAATATTTATAGTGCTTTTCAAACGATTGCTTCTTCTGGTTTATTAAAACATGGATCAGGTAATTTTGAGTATGATGATTTTCAAATAATACTCTAAACTTATTATAATGTTTCACGTGAAACATTGATCTCTTAAAAACCCTTATGTATTTATTATTACTGGCTTGATAAGAAATAAATGTCTCTGAAATTTTAAAAATTTTACACAGAAAATGGGTTATTTTTTACATTTTAATACTTTTCGTACTTTTAGCAATTACGAAAATTGTTTGTGTTGTTGCGACGAAACGAACAAATACATCTACTAGATGAAGGTTGTAAGGTCGCTGTATTTCAAAGTTCAATAACCTAGAAATCAAATGACCCTATTATTCTTACTTGGCGCTTCGATAAGCTCAGCAACTTTTTTTATTGTTCTAGCAAAATATCTCTAATAATAGTGTATATTTTTTCAAAAAAGCTCAATCCTTGAGCAAAATGTTTACTGTGAATCTCAAGAATGTTGCTTAAAGGGGTTCCTTGATGATCAAAAACTGCTTTGTAGTTTTTACCATAGGTCCCCAGGACAAGCCTGAGAATGACCATATTAGAAATTGCAAACTTTAAAGAATAATAATTTCTAATATGACAATGCGCGTTTTTTCAAAACGCTCAATCCTCGAAGAAGTTCGAGGATAAAACATTTTTAATTCTTAAAAATGTTTCACGTGAAACATTTATAAAAATTCTTATATTTTTTCTTGATTTATCGGGTGCTTGTGGTCATTTTATATGGTTGATATTTTAAGAAAAAAGAACAGAAATTGTGTTGTTTTTATTAAATTGTTTGTTTTGTAAAAGTTTAGTACTGTAATTTTTATTATTAATTTTAATAGGGTTTTTGTTGATTTATCAAAATTTAAAAATATTGTGATTTTTATGAAATCTTTTTTGCATTTTCAAAGAGTTTTTTGTTATTTATAGTGGTGTATTTGAAAAATGTTTCACGTGAAACATTGGATTACTTTTACTGATAGTTTGTTGTTATTGTTAGTTTTATGGGGTTTTTGTATGTGTGATATTTCAATAAATTCTGACAGAAATTGTGTTGTTTTTATGTTATTGTTAGCTTTGTATTTTTGTATAGGCCAGATGTTACTTAATTAATAAAACTGTGTTTCTGTTTGATTGTTTGATATTGTTAATTTTTTAATTTTTACTTTAAATGTTTCACGTGAAACATTTAATTAAAATTTGGCTTTTGTCTTTACTGCTATTGAGCTCCTAAAGTTTTTTATTGTTTGAAATTTTAATAATTTTAGTTATATTTATTAGCAATTTTAGATTAAAAATAAGATTTTAGATAAAGATAGTTCGATTTATAGTTTTTATGTGTTTTTTGTTATTAATAAAAAAACAGATTCTTATTTTAAATTAAATTTTTTAAAATTTTATATTTTATGATGTAAATAAAAATGTTATATTTCGTTAAATTATTAAAATTTTTTATGAACAAATCCTTTAAGCCCTTGCTACATAAGGTCGCTTGGGATTTTTTTAACATTCTAACAGAAGTACTTCTTATTTTTGGATTTAAAAGTTACAAATAAACAACCCTGTTTTTTTCTTATTTTGTTAATTTTACTGTGTTTCTGTTTGTATTTTGCAATGTTTTACCTTTATAGTTTGATTTCTTGTTTTTAAATAGAAATTTTTCTTGATTTTTTGTTTGTAGAGAATCGTGGTGTTGATTTTGATAAATTCAGAATTTTAATATTAAGTCCTGAAATAAATTCAGGATAACATATTAAATAGTTTTAAAAATACATATTAAAAAACGCGGTGAAATTTTCACCGCGTTTAAAAATAAAAATATTAAAAAGTAGTTTTTATCTCTTACGATAAGTTTTACCTTTACGTGCTTTTTTACGTCCAGGTTTCTTTCTTTCTACAACTCTTGAATCACGTGTTAAAAAACCCGCTCTTTTAAGATCTGTGTGTAATGTTGGATCAAAAATATCAAGTGCTCTTGTTATACCGTGTCTTATAGCACCAGCTTGACCTGTTAAACCACCACCTTTGACTGTGCAAATTACATCAAAATTTTCTTCGTTTTTTGTTACAACAAAAGGTTGATTTATTAGTACATAAAGTATAGCTCTTTTTAAATATTTTTTACCATCTAGCTTGTTGATAGTAATTTGAGCTGTTTTACCTTTCTTTTTTCTAACCCAAACTCTAGCGATAGAATTTTTTCTTCTTCCTGTACCGTAAGATCTACCAAATTTATCAATCTTAGGTTTTTTGTTTTCAGCATCATCCGCTTCTTTATGAATTGCTTTTGTAGCTTCTACAATTGTTTCTTTTACAGTTGTTGTTGTCATATTTTTTCCTTAATTTCTTTTTGAATTTTTAGGATTCATAGCAGCTACATCTAGTTTTTCTGGTTTTTGCGCCGCATGTGGATGTTCTGTTCCTGAATAAATAAATAATTTGTTAACTACTGCTCTACCTAATGGACCTTTTGGAACCATATTCTTAACAGCTGCTTCTATTACTCTTTCTGGAAATTTACTCATAACATCTTTTACTGTTCTGGTTTTTAAACCACCAGGATATTGTGAATGCTTGTAGTAAACTTTGTGATCATACTTGTTTCCTGTTAAATGAATTTTATCTGCATTAATAACAACAATGTTATCACCGCAATCCATATGAGGAGTATAGTATGCTTTATGTTTACCTCTTAAATAATCTGCTAATACAACTGATAATCTACCTAAAACTAAATCAGTAGCATCAACTATATACCACTTCCTTTGAATATCTTTAGGAGTAGCAGAGAAAGTTTTATCTAATTTCTTAATACTCATAATTTTTTATTTAAATTTTAATAACTTAGTCATACTCTTGATTTTGTAACCTATCCAGTGGGTTGAGGGATAGACAAAAACACTTTCTCTAAGTAATGGAATATATTAGAAACCAAAACGTGTTATAAGTCAACGAAAATATGTTTACTTCTTTTGTCTGTTATACAACAACAGCTATAAAGAAAATAAATATATAAATTTATTATACTTATCTTTTTTCGCTATATTGAAAACCTGGAATAGAGTCTAATAATCTGACATATTTGCATTCATCTATTGTTTTTGCAACTTCTTCTAGAGATTCTCTTACAACTGTTTCTAGGGATTCTACTACAAATTGCTGGCCTTGAACTCTTTCAAAAGCTTTTTCACAAACTTCAATAGGCAAAAGAAAATCTTTTTTATTAGGATTTTTTCCATAAATACTTTTTGCAACAGATAGATAAATATTAACAAACCTTCCTAACTTGGTGGCATCATCTTCTGAAATCCTCTTAGGCCAAACATTGTTTATACCCCTGGTCTTTAAATAATCTTTTTTATCATCCCAAGCTTGATTAATAAACGATGAAAATAATTTTTTTCTTAATTCGTCATGCACCACTTCCTCTCCTCCAAATAACTTCTTGGAAACTCTATCTCTAAATTTTTCTCTAAACTCACGATCATCAAGATTAACTGTTTCTTCTGCCATATATTTTATTACTTTCTTTTTAAAACTGTGGTTATTATAGCATAAAAACTATTTCTTGCAACAAGAATACTATTGAATATTTTATTGTTTTACGAATTATTAAAATTATAATTACCTTATTAGCTGAAATAAAAAATAGTTTTATGACTTACTTAAAAAAAATAATACAAGATTCAAATAATCCAGAATATACAAAAATTCCAACTGTTTGGATTGAGAATTTAAAAATAAAAGATTTTGAAAAAAATGTCTCAGCTCCTTTGGCAACTTACGAGAAGCCTTTATGGCACTCAGTTGCACGCGGTGCTTATGTTTCCGGCCTAACTCAAGGAATAGAAGTTTTTATTAAAGATGATAAAATGACTCGTTCTGTTATTTTTGAATCTGAAAAAATTGAAGATTTAATAAAAATTTCACAAGAAATTTCTGATAATATAAATGACTTAAAAAAAGTTACAAAAACAACAAGTAAGTTTGCAGAATTATTAAATATTAATACTCAAATTGTTGGAAATCTTTTATATGTAAGGTTTGAGTTTTTTACTGGTGATGCTTCTGGGCATAATATGACAACAAAGGCTTCGCAGACTTTAATGAATCATTTATTAAAAAAATACAAGACATTAAAATATGTTTCTATTTCTGGAAATTACTGCACAGATAAAAAGGTTTCTTGTGTAAATGGAATTCTAGGAAGAGGAAAATATTGTATTGGAAAAATTATTATTTCTTCTGCGATTTGTAAAAAACATTTAAATTGTATACCTCAAGAAATTGTAAATTTAAATACAAAGAAAAATTTAATTGGAAGTATTTTAGCTGGAAGTATAAGATCTGCAAATGCACATTTTGCAAATATGTTATTAGCATTCTATTTAGCTACAGGACAAGATGCGGCTAATATTATTGAAGGTTCTCAAGGTATAACTTTTGCAGAAGAGAAAAATGGCGATTTACATTTTTCAGTAACTTTGCCAAATGTAATTATTGGCACTGTAGGAAACGGAAAAGATTTGCCACAAATTCAAGAAAATTTGAAAAAACTTGGTTGTGCTGATTCAAAATTAAAACCAGGTAAAAATGCTTTGAAATTAGCAAAGATTATAACTAGCATTGTTCTTTGTGGAGAATTATCTTTACTTGCTGCTCAATGCAATCCCGGAGAACTTGTTGATTCTCACATGAAGATTGAGAGAAAATAGTTATTGTTATTATTTGTCTTTTATATTAATTCTTAATTAACTTTTTAATTCAACTTTTTAGAAAATGAAATTTTACGCTGATTTACATATTCACTCAAAGTATTCTCGCGCAACTAGTAAAAGCGCCGATTTAGAAAATCTAGCTTTATGGGCATGTAAAAAAGGTGTTACTGTTGTTGGAACAGGTGATTTTACTCATCCTAAATGGTTTGAAGAAATTAAAACAAAACTAATTCCTGAAGGCAATGGTTTATTTAAATTACGACCTGAAATTGAAGACAAAATTTTCGAGTCTTTATCTCCATTATGTCGTAATCCAATCCGGTTTTTATTAACAGTTGAAATTTCTACAATTTATAAAAAAGGTGACAAGGTTAGAAAAATTCATCATATAATTCATATGCCTGATTTGGAATCAGCAGAAAGATTCAATACTGAATTAGATAAAATAGGAAATATTGCTTCAGATGGTCGTCCAATTTTAGGTTTGGATTCAAGAAATTTATTAGAAATTGCTTTAGAATGTAGTAATGAAAAAGGCTTTCTAGTACCTGCACATATTTGGACTCCTTGGTTTGCTGTTATGGGTTCGAAATCTGGTTTTGATTCAATTGAAGAATGTTACGGTGATTTATCTGAATATATTTTTGCATTAGAAACTGGTTTATCTTCTGATCCTTATATGAATTGGAAAATATCTTCTCTTGATAAGTATCGCTTAGTCTCAAATTCTGATGCTCATTCACCTAAAAAATTAGGACGTGAAGCAACTATTTTAGATACTGAAGTTGATTATTTTAAAATTCGCGATGCCTTAAGAACAGGGGAGGGTTATGTTGGAACAGTAGAATTTTTTCCAGAAGAAGGAAAGTACTATATGGACGGACACAGAAGTTGTAATTTATGTTTAGAACCAAAAGAAACTTTGGAATATAAAGGTATTTGTCCTGCTTGTGGTGGAATAATTACTGTTGGTGTGATGCATAGAGTAAATAAACTTGCTGATAAAAAATCAAATGCAGTTCCTCCAAAAACCGCTGGACAAGTTGTTAGTTTAATTCCTTTGGAAGAAATAGTTTCAGAAATAAAAGGCTGTGGAGTTTTAAGTCAAAAAGTACAAACCACTTATGAAAATTTAATATTAAAACTTGGACCTGAATTAGATATTTTAAGAAATGTTAGTATTGGAAAAATTCGAAAACTAGAAGGAGAAATGTTAGCTGAAGCTATTTCACGTTTAAGAAAAGAAAAGGTTATACGTCAAAGTGGATATGATGGAGAATATGGTGTTATTCGTTTATTCAGCAATGATGAACTAAAAGAATCTAGATCTGAAAAATCTATTGTTCCTAAAAAAATAACTCAAAGAAAATTGATCTAACCTCAACTTTGTTTAAAACTTTTGTTTATTTAAAATATTTATTTATAATTATTTTATGGTTATTTAAATGAATTTAAAATTATGAAAACAGGAATTGATTCAATATCACTGCACATTCCAAATTATTTTCTTTCATTAGAAGATCTTGAAAAATATAGGTCTAATAAAAAAGCTGTTTACGATGGTATAGTTCAAAAACATATGTCTATTTGCCCCCCTGATCAAGATATTGTTACAATGGCCTATAATGCTGCCGCAAAAATTGTAGATAAAGAAAACAAAAGTTCTATAAAGTTACTTCTATTTTGTACAGAAACAGGACTAGATTTTGCAAAAGCAGCTGGTTTGTATATTCACGAGTTTTTAAAATTACCAAACGATTGTCGTGTCTTAGAATTAAAACAAGCTTGTTATTCTGCTGTAGGGGCTTTACAACTTGCAAAAGATTTTGTTTCCTCTCATAAAGATTCAAAAGTTTTAATTATTGCTTCTGATGTTGCAAAATATAAATTGAATTCTTCTGGTGAAAAAACTCAAGGTGCTGGAGCTGTTGCTATGATAGTTTCTGAGAATCCTAAAGTTTTGGAAATTGAAGATTATTCAGGAGTTTATTCTAAAAACATTATGGATTTCTGGAGACCAAATTATTTAGAACATGCTTTAGTTAGTCCTTCATATTCAGTAAAAAGTTACATAGATGTTTTAGAAAAATGTTGGAAACAATATAAGAAAAATTCAAGTTTAGATTTAAAAGATATTGATTATTTTTGTTATCATACTCCTTTTGCACCAATGATACAAAGAGTTCATAAAGTTTTTACAAATGCAATTAATAAGCAAAAATTAAATTGTGAGCAAATATTAGAACAAACAAAAGATTCCTTGAGATATAATTGTGAAATTGGAAATTGCTATACAGCCTCAATGTTTATAAGTTTTATTTCTTTGTTACAAAATTCAAAACCCAAAAAGGGTAGGGTAGGTTTCTTTAGTTATGGTTCTGGTTGTGTTGCTGAATATTTCAGTGGAATAATTCAAGATGGTTTTTTAGATTTTGTTAAATTTTCTGAAGACAATATTGAAAAAAGAATAAAACTTACTCCTCAAAAATATGAAGAGTTTTATAATTTCAAATATCCTCAGGATGGTTCTGAGTTGGTATTGCCTGTTTATAGTGAGAGAGCAGGGGAGTTGAGATTATCAAGAATAGCAAATCACAAAAGACATTATATTTTAAGCTAATTCTTACGTTGGTTTTTGTTGTCGCTTTGGAAAATTTTTTTAAGAGTCACGTATATCACATTATCAAAACAATAAAATATTTAAGGTAAAATAACTTACCTTACGTAAAAATTTTCCAGTCTCCCAGATCCCCGCTTTCGAGGTCCCCAACCTTCAGTTGAGGATGACCATATTAGAAAATGTAATTAATTAAAATTAAATATTTTCTAATATGACACACGTTCTAAGGAGCACTTAATTCTTTTAATTTTATTAAAAATAATGTTTTGATAAATCAAAACTTTTTACAAGAATTAAAAGAGTGGGGCGTTGGTTTTAAATCTATTACAGAAAACATAGATACTACAACAACGGGTGGTAAACTAATATTTAATATCTTTGCTTCATTAGCTGAAAATGGCTAAAACACTATATAAAGATAAAACTAATAGTATCAAAAATGTCTGCAAAACTCTTCAAGTTTCAAGAAGTAGTTTTTATAGGATGGTTAAAAAGTAAAAACTTGACATATACCCATGGGGGGTATATTCTTTAATTAGAATAGTTGTTATAAAATTTATTTATGGAGTATATCATGAAATATAAAATTATATCTTTTTTACTTATCATATTTTTATTCCCAGCCTTAGTATTCGCACATTCAAATCATAAGCATAGTAAAGATCATATCCATAAATCAATTTCTAATAGTGAGAATATTTCTATAGATAAAAACAATATAAGTAATCAAAACTATATTCTCGTTCAAACAAAAGGGATGTTCTGTGAGTATTGTGCAAACAGTCTTATGAAAGAATTTGAAGAAATGCATGAAATCAAAAAAGCTTATGCTGATATTAAGAAACAAGAAATTATTCTTATCTTAGAAAAAGATAAAGTTTTATCTAATAGTGTTGTTCGTCAAAAAATCAAGAATTCTGGAATTAATCTTATTAATATAAAAGAAATTAAAAATGACAAAATTTAAAAAAACTATTTCAACAATTACTTTTTTAACAAGCTTTAGCACATTATTTTGTTGTGCTCTTCCAGCTTTATTTATTGCTTTAGGTGCAGGTGCAACTTTTGCTGGATTAGTTTCCATAGCACCAGGAATAATGATCTTCGCAAAATACAAAACTGTAACTTTTGCTTTTGGTGGAATTATGTTAATTCTCGGTGGTTTTTTTAGATGGAAAGAAAAAAATAAAGCTTGTTCTTTAAATAATAAAAATCCTCAGTTGTGTTCAAAAATTAAAAAAATCAGTAAATACGTTTATTGGATTTCTGTTATTTTTTATTTAATAGGATTTTATTTTGCTTATGTAATTCAATTTATAAATTAAAGGGGTTCGTTATGACTTGTGTTAATCATCCAGATCATTCAAAACATATAAAACGTCTTAATCGTGTAACTGGCCAAATAAATGGTGTAGGTAAAATGAGCAAGTAAAGATCGATGATAAAATTAAAGAATTTTTATATATTTTTAATAAAGTTGTTAAATAAAATGAAATTCAAATATATATTTTTTATACTATTATTTTTTCCATTAAATTCACATGCTGAATCTTTTAATGAAATTGTTCAATTGTTGAATAATCATCCTACTATTAAAGCTATAAAATATGAACAAAAGGCTACAGATTTTGAGGGTAAATATAAAAGTTCTTGGGAAGATCCACATATTCGTGTTGATGCATTAAATTTTCCCTCAAGAGAGCCTGAGTTTGGAGTTACTCCAATGTCGGGAATTCAAACAACTATTTCTCAAAAAGTTCCTTTAAGTCGTAAATATAAGAATATAAAAAAGTCATATAACTCTAAAACTAAAGCATTACAATTTTCAGAAAATGCTATTAAAAGAAATTTTACCTATCAAGTTTGGCAAAACGCTATACAGAAAGAAAAATTACAACAAGAAATTAAAATTTATAATGACAATATAAAATGGATTAATCTAATGATTAATGTGAGTAATAAATTGTATATTACAGGAGAAATCTCACAACAGTCTATTTTGGATTTAAAGATACGTAAAAGCGAAATTAAAATAAATATTGAAACAAGGAATATTAATTTAAAGAAATTAAAAATAGAACTAGCCGAAATAATAAATCAACCAAATAGAAATATTGATATAAGTTTGAAAAGCGTACCTTGGAATATTTTAAATAATTATAAAAGCGTAGTTTATAAAGAACTTCCTGAAGAAAGTATTTATAAGTATTCAAAAGAATCTGCTCGTTTTAATAGTCGTGCACAAAAAAGCAATATTATATCTGATGTAACTGTTGGGGTAAATTATCGTCATAGAAATGAAGCAGATAATGCTGGAGATTTTGTAGGAGCTTTCATCTCTCTTCCATTACCGGTTAGAAGCAAAAAATATTCTAATTATAAGGCTGCAAATGAAAGGTACAATGTTTCTAAAGAAAACTTAATCAATTATCAAAACAATTCAAAATCTAGGCAACTTAAAATAAAGAACGAAATTCAAAAAATGCAAAAAGAGTTAAGTATTCTTGAGAAAGAAACAATTTCTTTTGCAACGATATCAAGAAACATAGTTTCAAAAAGATATAGAGTTGGAAAATCTAATTATATAGAGCTTATAAAAAGTGAACTACAATTACAGAATTTATTACTTAAGAAGGTTAATCTAAAATCGAAACTTAAAGAAAAGAAATTAACTTATTTATTTGAAATGGGTGCAAATATTGTGCTTTACAACGGAGAACAAAAATGAAAAAGAAATTTATAATTATTACTATTGCTATTGGTTTTATCACATTCGGATATTTTATTTTAAATTCTGATAAACAAGAAATAGGAAAAGATGAACATAGTGAACAAAAGGGATATTGGACATGTTCAATGCATCCACAAATCAAAATGGATAAATCAGGAAAGTGTCCTATTTGTAACATGAATTTAATACATGTAGAACAAGATGAAGAATTTAGTATTCAGGAAATTTTAGAAGAAAAAGACAAATATATTTGCAAAGATAATCCTGAAGTTACCAGTGAAACTGAAAGTGTTTGTCCAATTGATGGTACAGATATGATCAAAATTAATATGGAATTTTCAACAGGAAAAATTGTAGCTAAATTAAAATTAAAAGAATTGCAAGTCGATCATTTTAAAGCAGAGCTTTTTTCTGTTCAAAAAATGAAAATGACAAAGAATTTACGAGTTCTTGGAAAAGTTATTCAATCAGAAAATAAAGAATCAAATATTCCTGCTCAAGTTGCTGGAAGAGTTGAAAAAATTTATATAAATTCTGTTGGTTCTTTTGTGGCAAAAGGAGATCCCGTTGTGAAACTTTATAGTCCTGAATTAATTTCAATTGCAGAAGAATACTTGATAGCAAAAAAAGGATATGTACGTAATAAAACTACAGAATATAGAAAATTATTATTGCAGGTAGAAAAGAAATTAAAACTTATTGGAGTAGAAGAATTTCAATATCGTAAATGGTATAAAAATAATAACATACCAAACAATATAATTATTTATTCTTCTTCAAGTGGAATTGTAAAAAGTAAAAATGCAGTGGTTGGTAAATATTTTAATAGAGGTGCTTCTTTTTATGATTTAGTTAATCTTTCTAAGGTTTGGGTAGAGATGGATGTTTACGAACAAGATGCTACTTTAGTAAAAAATAATCAAGCTGTTGAAATGAGTTTTGTTTCTTATCCAGGAGATACATGGTCTTCAAATATTGATTTTATTTCATCTTTGTTGAGTGAACAAACACGTACATTAAAAATAAGAGCTACAATTGATAATAAGGACGGAAAGTTAAAACCTGGAATGGTAGGCGAAGGAAATATTGCTATTGAGTTCCCAGAAGAAGTATTAGTTATTCCAAGATCTGCTGTTATAGACACCGGCAAAAGAAAAGTAGTTTGGTTGTCTTTAGATGAAAATCGCTACATTGCTAAAACTATTCATACTGGTTTTGAGTCTGAAGGATTTATCGAAATAAAACATGGTTTGAAAGAAGACGAGAAAGTTGTAGTTGAAGGAAATTTTTTACTTGATGCACAAGCTCAATTGTTTGGTGGGTATAATATGGATAATACAAAACAAGAAGAAGAAAATATAGATCCACATCAAAACCATTAAAGGGAATAAAATGATAGGACGTTTTATTGAATATATTATTAAAAATCGAATCTGGACCATAGTACTTTTTGTGTGTATTTTTGGTGGTTCTGTATTTGCTTTAAAAAATAGCAATATAGATGCTATTCCTGATATTGGTGAAAATCAACAAATCGTATTTACAGAATGGTCTGGAAGATCTCCTAAAGATATTGAAGAACAAATAACCTATCCTTTATCTAATTTACTACAAGGAATCCCTGGAATAAAAAATGTACGTGGAACAAGTGCTTTTGGTTTTTCTGCTATATATGTTATTTTTGAGGATGATGTAGATTTCTACTGGAGTCGTACTCGTGTTCTTGAAAAGATTGCTACTGCAAGCTCTGTTCTTCCTAAAAATGTTATCCCTATAATGGGACCTGATGCTACAGGCCTTGGGCAAGTATTCTGGTATACCTTAGAAAATAAAGAAGGGGCTAAACATCCTAAATCTCTAGCAGAATTACGTTCAATTCAAGATTGGTATGTAAAATATCGTTTACAAGCTGTTAAAGGTGTTTCGGAAGTTGCCAGTGTTGGAGGATTTGTAAAAGAATACCAAATCGAAGTAGATCCTTTAAAACTTTTCGCTAGAGATCTTCATTTTTCTGCTCTTATTAAAGCTATTAAGAATTCCAATATTGATGTTGGCGCAGAAGTTATAGAAGACGGAGGACGTGAAATTATTATTCGTGGTCTTGGATTTTTAAGAACTATTTCAGATATTGAAAATGTTGTTATTGCCACCAAAAAAGCTGTTCCCATTCGTGTTAAAGATGTAGCAAAAGTGCAAATAGGTCCAGCTTTTCGTAGAGGAGCTTTAGACAAAAATGGACAAGAAATGGTGGGTGGAGTTGTCGTAATGCGTTATGGAGAAAATCCAAAAGTTGTAATTGATAAAATAAAAGAAAATATTAAAGAAATTTCTTCGGGACTTCCAAAAGATGTAGAGATTGTTTCTTTTTATGATAGAACAGAAATAATTGAAAGTTCGATTTCTACGGTTTACAGCGCTTTATCTCAAGAAATTATTATAACTATTTTTGTTATTTTATTTTTCTTAATGCACTTTAGATCGAGTATACTTGTTTCTTTAACTTTGCCATTTGGAATAGGAATTAGTTTTATACTCATGTATCTACTTAAAATTGATAGTAATATTATGAGCTTATCAGGCTTGGTTATAGCTATTGGAACTATGGTTGATATGGGAATAATTATGACAGAAAATATTTATTCAGGATTAAGTACAAACCCCAAAGACAGAGTTGCTTCTATTATTCGTTCAGCGAAAGAAGTTGGACCTGCGATTATAACTGCAGTTATGACTACTATTGTTACCTTTTTACCTGTGTTTGCCTTACAGGGAGCAGAGGGTAAATTATTTGCTCCATTAGCTTGGTCTAAGACATTGGCTTTATTGGGAGCTGTTTTTGTGGCGTTAACATTAATTCCAGTACTTTCTATTTATTTATTAAAAGGAAAATTAAAGCCAATTGAAAAAAATAAAGTATCTAAAAAAATTCTTAAAATTTATAAACCAGCTTTAAAGCTTGTTCTAAACAACAAAAAAAGATTTGCAATAATTCCAATTACAATTTTACTTTTGGCCGCGATAGGATTTACTCAATTAGGAAAAGAATTTATGCCTCAGTTAAATGAAGGTGATATTCTATATATGCCAGTTACCACACCAGATGTCAGTATTACAAAAGCTAAAGAGCTTCTTTTGCATACTGATAAAGTTATTTCCTCTCATCCGCTTGTTGATTATGCTGTAGGTAAATTAGGACGTGCAGTTACCCCTCTTGATCCTGCACCAATATCTATGTTTGAAACTGTTATTAAGTTGAAGGATAGCTCCACTTGGCCTATGGGAACTAGTATTTATGATATCATGGAAGAATTGGACAGCATGGTACAAGTTCCAGGTCTTATTAATTCTTGGGATTTTCCTATTCAAACACGTATTGGAATGATTTCAACAGGAATTAAAACACAAATTGGAATAAAGATTTTTGGACCTGATATTCAAAAGTTAGAATCTTTAGCATCAAAAGTTTCTCAACATGTTGAGAAAATAAAAGGTGCTTATGGAATATATGCCGAACGTATTACTGGTAAACCCTATCTTGAATTTAATATTGATCGTATAGCTGCTTCAAGATATGGAATTAATACAGGAACCATTAATGAAATTTTGCAAACTGCTGTTGGTGGTATGACCATAGGTCAAATTTATGATGGCAGAGAACGTTATCCCATTAGAGTTCGTTATCAAAAAGAATTACGAGACAGTATTGCAGAATTAAAACGTGTTTTAGTTCCTTCTCCTTTAGGACAGCATATACCTATAAAACAGTTAGCAGACATAAAACTTGTTACTGGTCCAGCAGCTATTCAATCAGAGAATGGTTTATTACGTTCTACTGTTTTACTTAATGTAAGAGGTAGAGATTTGATAGGATTTGTAAATGAAGGAAAAAAATTAATTGAAGAAAAAGTTGAATTGCCTACAGGCTATTCAATAGCTTGGGCAGGACAATATGAAAACGAGGCACGAGCTTCCAAAAGACTTTTGTTGCTTGTACCGATTTCTCTTATTATTAACTTAATGATTTTATATTTTGGGTTTAAATCACTAAGAGAGAGTTTAATTATATTTACAGCTATTCCAGTTGCTTTATCTGGTGGTATATTACTGCTTTGGATAGGTGGGTTTAATACTTCTGTAGCTGTTTGGGTTGGATTTATAGCTCTGTTTGGTATTGCGGTCGACGATGGTGTGGTTATGATGACCTATATAAAAAAGGCAGTTAAATTACAAAAACCAAAAACAGTGCAAGAAGTACGTGCCGCAATCTTAGATGCTGGATGTAGAAGAATAAGACCGTTAATTATGACAACTTCAACTACAATTATTGCCTTATTGCCTGTTATGTGGGCAACTGGAATAGGTAGTGAAATAATGAAACCTATGGCAATTCCAGCCTTAGGTGGAATGTTAGTTGAATTAGTAACTTTATTTATTTTACCAACTATGTATAGCTTTTTTGCTGAAAGAGAGCTCACAACAATTAAGGAGTAACATCATGAAATTAATAACAACGGTTATAGCTTTTAGTTTATTGTCTACAACACCTCTTTATGCAAAGCATTCTTCTATGAATCAATCTGAGCATATGAAACATAATAAGATGATGAAAAAAGATAATAAAATAAATAGAAAAGAATTATCAGCACAATCAAAACAGGAGGTTTTGGCAGTGTTAGAAGCTAATGAAAAATTACATAAAGTGTTCTTTGACAGAAGTAGTTCTAAAATTGAACCAGCTGCTCAAGTTGTCATTTCAGCAATTAACAATATTTCTGATAAAGATATTTCAAATAAATTACAATTTTCTAAGAAAAAATTAGCAGAATTAAAAAATGATAATTCTGATATGAACGATGAGGATTATCATTTATTTAATATGGCTCTTGCACATATTATTAATAACTACAATCTTGAAAGCGAATATAATATTTATTCTTGTCCTATGTCTAAGAAGAAATGGATTCAGAATTCAAAGAAAGACAAAGGAATAATTTATAATCCATACGATTCAGAAACGATGCCTCATTGTGGTAGCATACTTAGTAAAACAATATAGGTAAAAATATGCGTAACAAAGTTAAACAAATCTCCTGTTGTTCAAAAAAATCTGGAAAAGATTGGTTATTTTCCAGCGCTTTATTTCTATGTCTTGGCGGATATATTATTCATTATTTATTTTTACAACAAACAAGCTCATCTGGTTACCTTTCAGTATTTTTAAAAAGTAATTACGAATTACTAAACAAAATGTGGATTGGTTTAGCTTTGGGAATCTTTTTTGTTGGAACAATGGATTTAATACCTCGTTCTGTAATTATGAAAATACTGGGACATAAAAAAGGTATTGTTGGAATTTTAAGAGCAACATTAGCGGGTGTATTACTCGATTTATGCTCACATGGAATTTTATTAGTTGGAATGAAACTTTATGAACGTGGTGCGCGTCTATCGCAAGTCGTGGCTTTCTTAATCGCCAGTCCCTGGAATTCTTTTTCTTTAACAATTATTCTCTGGGCTTTGATTGGTTGGAAATGGACTTTATTATTTATTCTTTTTTCTATAATCATAGCAGTTATCACTGGCTTAATTTTTGAAAAATTAATTGATAAAAAAATATTACCTGACAATCCCAATAGATTTAATATTGAAGAAAACATTACGGTAAAAAACGCTTTTAGAAAAAAGTTTGAAAACACAGAATTTAATTTTGCATTTTTCAAAAATTTACTTTTTAAAACAATCCTGGAAAGTCGAATGATTTTACGTTGGATTTTCTTTGGAACTATTTTAGCAAGTTTAATGAAAACTTTTATAGCAACCGGTGTTTTTGCAACTTACTTTGGTCCTACGATAGCTGGACTAGGAATGACTTTAATTGTTGCAACAATAATGGAGATTTGTTCTGAAGGTAGCGTTCCTATTGCGGCTGATATTTTCACAAGAGCTGGAGCTCCTGGAAATTCTTTTACTTTTTTAATGGCTGGAATTGCAACAGATTATACAGAAATTCTGTCAATAAAAGAAACTACAAAATCTTGGAAATGCGCCTTCTTTTTACCTCTAGTTACTGTACCTCAAGTTTTGATAATAGGATTTATTCTAAATTTCTATTAAAAAAATCAGTCCCATAAAACGATCATTTGATGTCACATTTCAGAATTTCCAAAAAGTATACAATTTGGGACATTGATCTTGGCGTGTCCCAAATAATGTCCTAAAATACAATTCTCAGAAAATCTAAGAAATTTTAGAATGTCCTAATTTTTTTAATTTTAAAAATTATAAAAAAATACACCATTTATTTAATGGATCCGTTCCAAAAACTTTAGGAGCACTTACAACATCGATTACTTTTAAAGACTTGAAGAAAAGCGTCTATCATTACCCTCTAGAAGAGTAGCCATTACTTCGTGTAAGTTTGCAGAATGACTAGCGTTGGCGGCGTCTGAAGCAGCTGGAGCTGGAGCTGGATCATCTAGTGGAAAAAATTTTTTAGGTTTTTTTCTTATAAAATTCATGAAATTAGCATATAATTGCTTTGGGTTTTTCCCTTCAAAATGTATTGATGGTAAAAATTCATGTATTTGTTCAAGTTCTTTTTCATTTCCTTTCCAATCTGGATCTTTGGACATATCTAACAACATTTTCAAGAAAGATTGGGTTTTTCCCTTATCTTCAATACCTTCTACTGCTTGCTCTAATGCAAAGCTCCAATAGATTTCATCATCATCATCTTCCATAATAGTATTTTTTTTATTTTTAATATAATTGTTAATACAACATGTTGTATTATATAAAAGAATATTACGTCAAGTAAAATTCTGCATGAATAGTATTGTTTTGGTATATTTTAGAAAAAATATTTTAAGACAAGACTTTCCTTAAAAATCGTAGGAATAGTAACCCCTTTTAAGATTTTTAAGGAATTACACCAAACTTAAAATACTAAGACAGTAATATTTCAGGAAAACAAATAATGAATAGAACCTGTAGAGAATTGGGCTCAACGCCTCGACAGCACTTCGATGTATCATCGAAGTTGCTGCTCAGCGACCGGTTATTATCCTAATTAAAAGATACTACTGCTAAACAAAGCAAATAATAAGACGATTGGAGCTACTAGAATAAAGCCGTCGACTCTGTCTAATAAACCGCCATGACCTGGAATTAATGTGCCAGTATCTTTGACTCCGAAATGTCTTTTGATTTTTGATTCTAACATATCACTAGCTTGTTCAATAATTGCAAGAACACCACTGAATGATAAGAAGAAAATAACACCTTCTTTAAACATAAAAGATGAAATTAAACCAATAAACATACTTGCAACAACGCCACCTGCTAGACCTGACCAACTTTTCTTTGGACTAATGCTTGGAGCAATTTTTGGTCCACCGATTGTACAACCTATAAAGTATCCCGCTGTATCAGTCGCCCAAATAACCATAAACAACCATAAGATAATATCATCTCCCTTTTCAAGTCCTCTGATAATAATTAATGACGCACAAGGAATAAGTATATAAATTAGACCTATGATTTTCCAAAAACTAATTTCTTCTTTTTTTGCCTTTTGTAATAATGAACTCCACTCATAAGTCATTATAATAGTAGCGGCTAATACAAGAATAGTAAATAAACTAGCTGAAAAATATATGAAAAATAAAACTATTGGAATCAGCACTAAAGCTGATGCTGTTCTTTTTCTTACATCGTTTGGTAAATCTTCTGCTAAAAATTTAAACTTTTCTGTAAAATTTTCTATTTTTTCTGGCATGTTTTTAAAACATTGTAGAATTTTATCTTTTACCATATCTTCTCTCCCTATTTTGAAAATTTATAATTGCTTTAGTAAATTCTTTTTTATTAAAATCTGGCCACAACGTATCTGTAAAATATAATTCAGAATAAGCTGCTTGCCATAACAAAAAATTACTTATTCTTGATTCACCTCCAGTCCTAATGATTAAATCCGGATCTGGTGTTTGTGAACTATACAAACAATCTTGAAATAGTTTTTCATCTATCTCTGATATTAATAATAGACCATTTGAAACTTTTTTTGCAATACTTTTTACAGCTGAGACTATTTCTGTTCTTCCGCCATAATTAAAACAAATATTCAAACTTAGTTTTTTATTGTGTTTTGTTTCTTTTTCTATTTCCTTAATTTTACCCAATATATCTTTTGGTACATTACCTTCACGTTCTCCTAAAATATTTATTTTAACACCTTTTTTATGTAATTTTTTTACATCATTTTCAAAATAGCTTCTTAGTAAATTCATTAAATCCTCCACTTCTTTTTGATTACGTTTCCAATTTTCCGTGGAAAAAGCATATACTGTTAAATATTTAACATTGGAATCAATACAACAATCAATGATTTTTTCTAAATTTTGACTACCTTGTTTGTGACCCAATTTTACTGGCATACCATATTTTTGCGCCCATCTACGATTGCCATCCATAATTATGGCTATATGAGCAGGTATTTGATCAGAATTTATGTTTTGCACTATTTAAACTATATTGTGATTATATCTTTTTCTTTTACACTAACTAATTCATCAACTTTACTAGTATGATCGTCTGTTAATTTTTGAACTCTATCAGTAAATTTATGTACATCGTCTTCAGAAAATTCGTCTTTTCTTTTTTTTATTTCATCAATACTATCTCTTCTAGCATTTCTAATTGATATTTTTTTATCTTCACCATATTTTCTTACTAATTTACATAATTCTTTTCTTCTTTCTTCGCTTAATTTCGGAATATTAATTCTTACAATTTGTCCATCTGACATAGGATTAAATCCTAGATTAGCATTTATTATGGCTTTTTCTATTACAGAAACCATACTTTTATCCCAAACCTGAATTGAAAGAGTAGTAGATTCTGGAACAGTTATATTTGACACTTGATTAAGTGGCATCAAACTACCGTAACAATCTACCCTAATAGTATCTAACAAGCTTGGATTGGCTCTGCCGGTACTTACTGTTCCAAGATCTTTTTTCAATGCAACTACGGTTTGTTCCATTTTTTCTTGTGCGCTATTATAATATTGTTCCATAATTGAATTCCATTTGTTAATTAACTTTATTAGAGTTTAGTGTAACCCCAAGTCCTGTCAACTTTTTTAATTTTTTGTTTTTTGAATATTATACAAAAGTTTTTCTGCAGTAATTAATCCGCTCATCTTCAAACCTTGAGGATATTTTTTACTGTAAATCACATAAAAAGGAACTCCATGCATATTGTTTTTATTCATAAAATTAGTAATTTCATTATTTCTAAATGTTAAATCAGCTTTCATAGTAATTATATTTTCTTGCTGAAGGTACTGTATAACATCTTTTCTGTTAAAAACAAAAGTATTGTTTATTTTACAATTTACACACCAATTTGCTGTAAACTTAACAACAACAATTTTATTATTTTGAATCAAATTACTTATGTTTTGTGGTTGAAAACTTTGCCAAATAGATTCTGCATTATTTTCTATTTTTTTATTATTGTTTATAATTATTGGAACTGTAAAAGTTAACAAACATATTAAAACAGCAGATATTATTTGTTTGGCCTTTATTTGTTTCAAAATAATGAATGACATTAAAATGATAAAATAAACAGCTAACTCTCCTATTATTTCTTGTAAAATAAAAGCTATCCAAAATGCTAAAAGAATAAAGCCTATTCCCATTATTTTTTTAAGAATATTAAATATGTTTTTTGATTTAGGCATAAAATTAATTAGTTGAGGCCAAATAGCTATTAGAAGGAATGGCATGGACATCCCAAGACCAATTGTAAAAAATATAAGTATTATTTCTGGATTACTGGCAACAAGCGAAAATGAAATTGCTGTTCCTAAAAAGGGTGCAATACAAGGAGTTGCAAACAAAAAACTTAGAAAACCTATGATAAAATTTTCCAAAATAATAAAAAACTTAAGTTTGGAATATTTATTATTTATAAAATTTCCTAAATTAAATAAAGCTGTAAAATTATATAAACCAATAAGATTTCCCGCTGATAAAATAAGAAATAAAATTAAAAATATTAAAAAGTAAGGATTTTGAAAATGAAAACCCCAACCAAATGTTTTTCCAGTTAATCTAATAAATATAGCAAATAAACCAAATAATAAAAATCCTATAATATTTCCTATTGCAACTGAAAAAAGGGCAATTCTGGCTTTTCTTAAAGATGTACTACTATATCTTAAAATATTTATAATCTTGATGGAAATAATAGGTAAAACACATGGCATGAAATTTAAAAGAAATCCACCCACAAAGGATGCGAAAAGAATATTGAGCATAATTTTAATTATTTGTATAATTCATAAATTTTGTTTTTACACTTATCTATTTTTTCTATTAATTCATTAAGTGTTTGTTTCAAATTATCCATTAAAATGTGGTTACCTTTATCTTTTAAACATTTTATATAATTTTCGATTAATTGATCAGCTGTAGTTTTAAGATCATCTATCATTGGCAATAAAATTTTAGCTTTGTCATTAATACTAACAACATCATTGCTTTTAGTTATTTCGGTATTTAATTCATCAGCGAATTTATAGTATTGATTTATTTGATTGTATAAGTTCTCTTCTTTATCCATGATTAATAATCTATTTTTTCCATTCTTTGTTTATCTCTTTTCCACTCTCTTTCTTTTACAGACGCTCTTTTATCATATAACTTTTTACCTTGTGCAACCGCAATTTTAACTTTTGCTATATTTCTTGAATTTAAATAAATCGCAATCGGAACTATTGTCAAACCCTTTTCCTTAACTTTACCAATCATTTTTTTTATTTCTGTTTTATGTAATAACAGCTTTCTTTTACGAGTAGGTTTGTGATTAAAAAGTTGTATACCTTTATAGCTTTGAATATGTGAATTAGCTAAGTATAATTCTCCATCTTTATCAAATTCTACAAAAGCTTCTTGTATATTAGCTTTAGTGTTTTTTAATGACTTTATTTCACTGCCTTGTAACACAATCCCTGCTTCATATTCTTCTTTGAAAAAATAATTAAAACTAGCTTTTCTATTTTGAGCTAAAATTTTAGAACTGTTACTTGTTTTTTTCTTAATCATTAATTAGCACAATTTTCACACAAAATATAACTTTATTATAAATTTGTGCTTGATTAATAAATACCAATAAGCCTGTAATCTTTTTTATAGATTTTGCTCTTATACTTATAAATTCTTTAACACAATATGGAATATTGCGCTTAAAGAATTTACAAACCTTATCACAAAATCTATAAAAAATATTTACAGGTTTTGTGTAAAATTTGTGTTAAAGTTCCAATAAACTATGCAAAAATTCTTGTGCATTAAAGTCTTTTAGGTCTTCTATTTTTTCACCAACACCAATTCCATATACAGGTATTTTATATTCATTTACAATTGAGGATAAGATACCTCCTTTTGCACTTCCATCTAATTTTGTCATTATAATACCATCTACATTGATAGCTTCTTTAAATAACTCAATTTGTCTTTTGGAGTTTTGTCCTATTGCTGCGTCTAAAACTATTATAGTATCATTCGGTGTATCTTCATCTAATTTCTTCATCACTCTAACTATTTTTTTCAACTCATCCATTAAATTAGTTTTGTTTTGTAGTCTGCCTGCAGTATCAATTAACAATACATCAAATTTTTCTTTTTTAGCTTTTTCTAAAGCTTGATAAGCAACAGATGCAGGGTCTTGATTTTCTTTTTCAGCTTGAGTAATTGGACATTTTGCTCTTTCTGCCCATATTTTTAATTGTTCTACAGCTCCTGCACGAAATGTATCACAAGCTGCTATCATAACTTTTTTTCCCTGATCGCTTAATCTTTTTGCTATTTTACCTATTACAGTTGTTTTACCAACTCCATTTACTCCAATAAATAAAATTGTATGAGGTTTGTGATTGGGATTTATTTCCAAAGATTTTTCGTATTGTTGTAAATTCTTGTATAGTTCATTTCCTATATCCTGTTTAATATCTTCAATGGTAACACTTTTGTGATATTTATTTTTTTTGATGTTGTTAATTAAACCAGTAACAATTTGAGCGCCTATATCACTTTCAATTAAAAGATCTTCTAATTCTGTTAAAAGTTGATCATCTAATTGTTTGCCACTCGAAAACAAACCTTTTAAACCTGTATTTATTTTGGAAGAACTTTTACTAAGATTATAATTTGTTGATTCAGAAAGAATACCCATTACATTACTCCTGCTTTAAGACAATCTTGAATGTGTAACAAACCGACAACATTACTTATTTCTTTATTTGTTTCTTGTTCAGAATCAGTAACAAACAAAACTTGAATATTATTTCCACCTCTTTGTGTATTAGCCATTAAGTTAATAGCTTCTAAAGCATAGGCATCTTTTTCTATTTTTATTGGATCTAAAGTCATTATATCTTTTGCTTTTTTCTTCAATAAGTCAGAATGTTCTAATAACTTTCTTTTAATATCACCATCAGTAATTATACCAATTAAATTATTATCTTTATTCAAAACCCCTGTACAACTCAATCTTTTATCTGTCATTGTATTCAAAACTATTTCCATAGAATCGTTTTCTTTTACTACAGGAATTAAATCATCTTTACTCATAATCTCTGCTACCTTGATTAAAGCGGCACCTAATTTTCCACCTGGATGAAAAGCTTTATATTTGTCATTATTGAAGCCTTTTGCATAAATCAAAGTTGCTGCAAGAGTATCAAAATAAGCCAAAGTCATTAACATTGATGTCGTTGGTGAATTTACCGGATTATTTTCTGGTAATTTTTCTAAAATTACCTTTATATCTGCAGATTCACCTAATGTAGAATTTAATTTTTGAGTAATACCTATAATTTGTATTCCATATCTTTTACAATAAGCAATTATATCATTTAATTCTTTTGATCCTCCAGAGGCAGATATAAGTATTACAATATCATCTTTACTGATCATTCCAAGATCACCGTGGCTAGCTTCTCCTGGATGAATAAAGAAAGAAGGTGTTCCTGTTGATGCAAAGGTTGCAGCAGCTTTGTGAGCAATGTAACCAGATTTACCCATTCCGCTAACGATAACCTTACCTTTTGTTTTCATGATTGTTTTTACAACTTGGACAAAAGTATCGTCAATGGATTTTTCGAGAACTGAATTTAATCCTTGTATTTCTGTTTTTAATGCTTGTTTAGCTACATCTAAATATTTTTTATCTTTATTATATAACATTTTTTTTGTTTTTATTGTATAATATCGTGTTTTAAGTTTACTTTATGAAAAAACTAAATATATTGTTTAATAGTTTTACTTTATTTAACAATGATTACAAGAATTTTATGAAAGTTTGGATTTTAACAGATGATAGAATTGGCAGCGCTAATCAATCTATGGGCTTGGCTGAATTTTTAGTTCAAGATAAATATATTACTAAAAAAATTGTGTATAACAACTTTGTAAAATTACCTAATATTTTAAGAAAAAGTATTTTTCTTGGAGTAGATTTCTCAAAAAGTGATAAATTGGGTGATGACTATCCAGATCTTGTTATTTTTGCTGGAAGAAGATTAGCTCCAGTTGCTTTGGATATAAAGAAAAAATCACAAAACAAAACCAAGATTGTTTGCAATATGCATCCAAGTATGTCTTTAAATGGTTTTGATTTTGTTGTTTTGCCTGAACATGATGGTTATAAAGGAAATTCTTCCAATGTTCTTGTAACAAATGGAAGTATTAACAGGGTTAAAACTGAGAATATGAAAAAAGATGGAGATAAATGGAAAAAAGCTTTAGAAAAATTACCAAAACCTTATGTTGGTTTTTTAATTGGTGGAGATACTAAATCTACTCAATTTCCTCCAGAAGAATTTGGCAAACTTACAAAACAATTATCTAAATTAACAAAAGATTTAGGTGGAAGTTTATTAATCACAACAAGTCGAAGAACTGGTTTGGAATGTTTAGCTAAATTAAAAGCAAACTTAAATTGTCCTTATTATTTGTATGACTGGAATGATGAAAATAAAAAGGCGCCAAAAGACAAAAATCCTTTGGGAAATCCATATTTTGCTTATATGGGATTATCTGATTATTTAGTCGCAACATGTGATTCAATGTCCATGGTATCTGAGGCATGTTCAACAGGAAAGCCTGTTTATGTTTACAAGCCAGAAGGAAGTGGAACTAAAAAACACTTTAGATTTTCAGATGGTTTAATAAAAAATGGCTTTGTAAAAGAAATTACTACAAACACTAAAAAATTAATAAAATATAAATACGAAAAATTAATTGAATCCAAAAGAATTGCTGAGCTAATTAGAAAACAATTAAAGGAGAAGAAGTAATGAATATTTGTATATATCGTTTTTTAACAGTTTTATTATCACCAGTGATTGATTTGTTTTTGTTTGTTAGGAAACTTAAAAATAAACAAGACCCCGCAAAATATAAAGAAAGATTTGGTTATGCAACTGAAAAAAAACCAAAAGGAAAATTAATCTGGCTTCATGCAGCTAGCTTAGGAGAAGCAAATGCTATCTTACCTGTTGTTGAAGAAATTTTGAAAAAATATGAGAAAAAGGTTTCCATATTGTTTACAACGATAAGCTTTAATACTACTGAAGCTGTTCAAAAGAAATTATCAAAATACAATGTGATTTATCAGTATGCTCCTGTTGATAAATATTTTGTAATTAAAAGATTTTTAAAACACTGGAAACCAGATTTATTATTAATGACAGAATCTGAATTTTGGCCAAATATGGTAACTATGACTAAAGAGCAGGGTGCTAAAATTATAGTTATTAATGGAAAGATTACAGAAAAAACACTAAATAAATGGAAAACTAGACCAACTTTAAAAAGACAAGTTTTTGATTGTGTTGATTTCTGTTTTCCTCAAAGTACAGAGAATATGAGAAATTTCTTACAAATCGGTGTTCAGGAAATGAATTATGTTGGAAATTTAAAATTTGATGTACCTACCTTGAAAAGCGAAGCTGCAAAAGTTAAAGAATTAAAAGGTTTTGTACAAGATCGTACGGTTGTAATGGCTGCTAGCACACATAATCCTGAAGAAAAAATGGTTGCAAAAATGCACATTAATTTGAAAAAGAAATATAAAGATCTTTTAACTTTTGTTATTCTTAGACATCCGAAAAGAATGGAAGAAGTTTACAATATGCTAACCAAAGAACTTAAATTAAAAGTTGCGGTTAGAAGTAAAAATGAAAAAGTTACAAAAACAACCGATATTTATCTTTGTGATACAATGGGAGAAATGGGTAATTTCTTTACTGTCGGTGAAACAATCCTAATGTGTGGTTCGTTAGTTGATAATATTGGTGGTCATACGCCAGTTGAACCAGCAAAATTAAATTGTGCTGTTGTTTCTGGACCTCGTGAATATATCTTTAATGGTATTTCTTTATATACTGAGTTAGAGAAAAATGATGCATGTATAATTTGTGAAAAAGTATCAGATGTTGAAAAAACAATCAGCATGCTTTTAGGTGACAAAAACAAAAGACACGAGTTAATGAAGAATGCTTATGTATTGACTCAGGGTATGGTGAATGTTTCGGGAAAGATTCTTAAAATTCTTGAAGATAAGAAATTCCTAAATTAATTATTGCGTTGGATTTCATCGTTGCTTTTTTAAACTAATTCTTGCTTTGAATTTCGTCGTTGCTTTCTCGTATTTATCAAAGTCGCTTAGAAGATAAGCTCAACTTTAAAAATACTCGAGTCGCCTAGAAATTCTTTGCAACAATTGCTTAAAACTGATGTTTCTTAAAATTCTAAAACCTCTTCTTTATTTAAAAACTTAATTTCATCTTTTGAATTTTTATAAACAATTGTTTTGTTTAGATTCTTTAAAATTTGTCCTCTTAAAATTGTATTATTTTTTAAATGTAAATTTGTCTCTTTCTATTCCCAAATAGAATTAGTTATAAAAAGAAAAGAAAAAAAGCTATAGAAAAAAACAATATAAGCAATGACTAATATATTTTTAACTGATGTATTTAAAAATATCATATATTTTCTTATCAGTTAGAAAAAATAATGATGCGGAAAATATTCCTACTAAAATAGCAGATGCTAATCCAGCAATAGGCAATCCAAAAAAATAATGTGTAATTAATGCCACTGTTGGTGCTATTACGGCTAGTGATTTTTTGCGATTCGTTAGAAAATCTGGCAAAGAAAACAAGTAATTAAGAATTAAGAATTAATAATAATGGAGAAATATATAATCCTGTTAATATTATATCATAAATTTCCAAACTACCAATAAAGTTGATTTTTTGATATTTTACATTCATACATAATATCCACCCTAGATGATATGCTAAGCCCATTAAAAAATTTACAATCAATGCAAATGCGATAATTTCTGTTGGTTGGAGTTTTCTTGGCTCGTTTTGTTCTATTTTTTTCATTTTTAATAATTATTTATTTCTCCACATCAAAAACATGCATTTTGAGAAAGGATTCTATTGCGTTTACAGTTGCGTCTTTGAGTTTCGCGTTACTTGCTGCAATCCATTTTGCAAAGTTGTATAATTCGTGATTATCAACATTTAACCATTTATGATTTTTAATTAAAAAACAAAGAGTTGTTGTTACAGCAATTCTTTTATTCCCGTTTTGAAATGGATGATTCTTGATCATTAAATAGAATAATATTGATGCTCTCTTAAATAAGCTGGAATATAAATATTTTCCATCAAATCTCTGAAATGGTGTCGCTACACAACTCTCGAGAATGTTTGGAAAACGTGTTTCAAATGCTGGAATAGGTTCGTCCCAATCCATTGTTTCTTTTGCTAAAGTGTGAGCAATAAATTCTACTTCTTCAATACTTATTGTTTTCATAATATTACTCCTTACCTAAAAGTTTTAAAGTTTCACCATATTCTTCTATTATTTTCTTTACAGATTTTTTAATTTTTTCTTTTTTTTCTTCGGTTAAAATGGTGCTATTCTTATTTTCAATTAAACCTTTCACATTTTCATAAGGAATAATATAATTACGACCAATCTTTTCTGCTGGAATCTTTCCTTTTTTAATTCTATTAAAAATAGTTATTCTGCTAACTCCAAGCTTTTTTGCTAATTCTGGAGTAGTTAAATATTTAAATTCACTCATTTGGTTAACTCTTTTAATTTAATTTCTATTACATAGATTAACCTAGGTTAAAGTTTATGTCAAATAATTTATTAGTTTTGGTTAACTTATCTCTTACTTTGGAAAAAGTCTTTTAAAAGTTCGGAACATTTTTGTTCTTCGAAGCCAGAATAGACTTCAGGGATATAGTTACAGGATTTATTTTGATAGAGTTTTGAATTGTGTTCAATTGCGCCTTCTTTTGGGTTACTGGCGCCGTAGTAGAGTCTTTTTATTTGAGCATGAGAAATAGCTGCTGCGCACATAGAACAGGGTTCTAGTGTTACGTAAATATCACAATCTATAAGTTTTTCAGTTTTTAATTTTTTACATGCTTTTTGAATTGCTAGAATTTCAGCATGAGCTGTTGCATCTTTTTTTGTAATTACTTGATTATATGCTTTTGCAATTACTTGATTATTTTTGACTATTACTGCGCCAATGGGGACTTCGTTTTTTTGAAATGCTTTTTGTGCTTCTTGGATTGCTATTTGGATAAATGAAATAAACATATAATGAATTACAATTAATAGATTGCCGTGTCACCTTAGCTCTTCGCAATAACAAAAAATTATTCTATTTCTAAAACTTCAGTCATATCAACAACTCTGATAAGTTCGTCCAAGGAAGTTTTACCTTGTATTACTTTTCTAACACCATCTATTTGCATTGTTACAAAACCCCTTGCCATTACATAGTCATACATTTCTTTTTTAGTTACTTGTCTTGTAATCATATCATCTATTTCTCTGCTTATATCAATGATTTCTACAACAGCTATTCTTTTAGAATATCCATTATTTCTGCATTTAGGACAACCAACTGCTTTGTAAAGTTTAGTAATATCTTTTCCCTCATCACCTACAACTTCTGTAATTATTCTTTTTTCTTCTTCACTAATTTCGTATTCTACCTTACAATGATGACACAATTGTCTTGCTAATCTTTGGGCAACAATACAAATTAAAGAACCTGCTAACAAGTATGGCTTAACACCAATTTGTAATAATCTGGGCACTGCGGAAAATGCATCATTTGTATGTAAAGAACTATATACTTGGTGTCCAGTCATCGCAGCTTGAACAGCAGTTACAGCTGTTTCTTCGTCTCTAATTTCTCCTATTAGCAATACATCAGGATCTTGTCTTAAAACCGTTCTAACGCCTTCTGCGAAATCCCAACCTATATCCGGATTTATGTTTGATTGCCTAATTAGAGGTAAACGATACTCTACTGGATTCTCAAGTGTCATTATATTTTTATCTATCTCATTTATCATATTCAATAAAGTATACAATGTGGTTGTTTTACCACAACCAGTAGGACCAGTTAAAAGAATAACACCCTCTGGTTTTTTCATACATTTTTTAAGAATTTTTTGATTCCTTTCATTAAAACCCAAACTACTCAAATCTAAAACAGAGGACTTTTCGTCCAAAATACGCATAACAATATTTTCACCATCTATAGTAGGTTGTGAAGATACACGAAAATCAACGTTTCTACCTGATATCGTAGCTCTAACACGACCATCTTGAGGACGTCTAGATTCAGCGATATTCATACCTGACATAATTTTAATTCTTACAACAATAGCTGACCAGTAATCTTTATGGAATGCACGTATTTGTTCCATTTTACCATCAATTCTATATCTTAAACGTAAGAAAAAACTTTCAGGCTCAAAGTGAATATCTGATGCGCCTATTTTTACAGCATCTGTTAACAAAGCATCTACTAAACGTACCATAGGACTTTTGTAGTCACCTTGCATGCTTTCTGTGTCCGTTAAATCATGTTCGCCACTTTCAATTTCTTTTAAAATACCATCAATTGACATTTCATAATCATAATACTGATCTATGGAATTTAAAATATCAGTTTCTGAAGCATACACTGGTTGGATTTTAAAATTGCTTGGAAAAAATCTTTTTATTTGATCTATTGTAATAATATCAAATACATCTGCGATAGCGACATTTATAGTGTCTTTTGTGTAAGAAACAGGAATTACTTTATTCTGCATTGCAAAACCTTTAGGCACTTTTTTAACAAGCCTTTGGTCTATCATTGCAGACTTTAAATCTAATTTTTTAACACCTGTTGATTCACTTAGTACTTCACCTAATGCGGCTTCTGTGATAAAGCCCATTTTAACAAGAATTTTACCTAAATTCTCGTTTCCACCTCTTGCCCTCTGTTCTTTAATTGCTACACCAAGCTGATCTTTAGAAATGATTTGTTTTTTAATAAGCTCTCCACCTACATCTATACTGTTCCTTCCTGATCCTGTATTTTCAAATGTTTGTGTATCTTGGTCCATAACAAAAAGTATAATTTTAAATTACTAGCTATTAAGTATTATTATAGTGCATTAATCCAAATTCAACTAAAAATTTGTTAATTCTAAAATTTTCGAAATTTGAGTTAATACTACGGCGCAATCTACAATACTTACAATTTTATAAAATTCGGTTGTCTTCCATTTTTTCATCAACATCAACTTTTTACACACATCAATATTTTCTTTTTGTCTTTGCTTTTGTTTAATCTTTTGAATCTCTTTTTTACTTAAATTATTATAATCTAATTTTTCTTTTTTAGATTGTTTGTGTTTATATTCTGGATGTTTTGCAATTGTTCTCTTTATCGCGAATATATGCCATACAAAATAAATACCAATAGCAATACTTACAATAACATTAATAAACTGCGATTGTGTTAATCTTCTTGGTACAATCATTATCCAAAAAAGAACTGGTAAAATACTCCATACCCAAAGTAATACATATAAATCTTCTTCTCCTTGACTACTCTTTTTAAAAGAATTTATTATAATATTTTTTAACTTTTGTATTTTATTTTTTAGAAAATTTGTTGCTATTTGTAATATTTTTTGTTTTTTTGGTGGAATTTTTTTATTGATTATTTTTTTTGTTGACATATTATTTCCTCCTTAAGTTATTAAACACTACTCCTACAACAAACTATTTAAATAATTTACTGATGATGTAATAATTATAATTCTCTAGCTTCTTCAATTATCTTATAACATTCAACGATATCTTTTTCTTTGATATCATCATAATTTTCTACTGCAATACCGCATTCAAGATTGTTTTTAACTTCTTTAGCATCTTCTTTAAACCTCTTTAATGTTTTAATTTTACCTTCATATACAACTATACTGTCTCTGAGTAATCTGACATTTGCATTTCTTTCTATAATACCTTCTGTAACAAAACAACCTGCAATTTTACCGATATTACTTATTTTTATTACTTGTCTAACTTCTGCTTGACCTAATTTTTCCTCTTTTTCGATAGGATTAAGCATTCCTTGTAAAATAGCTTTTATCTCATCAATTACATTATATATGATTGAATAATTTCTTATTTTAACTGCTTTGTCTTTAGATAATTCTTTTGCTTTATTATTAGCTACAACATTAAAACCTATGATCATTGCATTTGACGCAGATGCTAAATTTACATCTGATTCATTTATTCCGCCTGTTCCAGAATGAAGAACATTGACTGAAACTTCATCATTATTAATTTTTGCAAAACTATTAATTATAGCTTCGACAGAGCCTTTAACATCACCTTTAATAATTACCTGTAATTCTTTTTTATTACCCACATCTTGCAACATATTTTCAATACTATTTCCCTCTCTTTTAGTTGTTCTTTGTTTTCTTTCTAATTTTTCTCTATAATCTATTATATCTCTAGCTTTTTTCTCATCTTGTACAACAAAAAATCTCTCTCCTGCATTTGGCGCTTTATCTAATCCAAATATTTCTACAGCCATAGATGGAGTTGCTTGTTTTTGTTCTTTGCCTTTGTCATCTAATATTTTTCTTACTTTGCCATATGCTTTTTCTGCAAGAATATTGTCACCAATTTTTAATATACCTTCTTGTACTAGTAAACTAACAATTACCCCTTGTGTTTTACTAACTTTCGATTCTATAATTGCTCCACTTGCTTCAGTATCTATTGCAGCTTTTAATTCCATCATTTCTGCTTGTAATAGAATTATTTCTTTTAATTTATTTAAATTGGTTTTTTCTTTAGCGGATACTTCTACAAAAATACAATCACCACCCAAGTCTTCAGAAACAATATTATAATTCAATAATTCATTTTTTACTTTTTGTGGATCCGCACCAGGTTTGTCTATTTTGTTTATTGCAACAATAATCGGAACTTTAGCTGCTTTTGCGTGGTTAATTGCTTCAATAGTTTGTTCTTTAATACCATCATCAGCGGCAACTACTAAAATAACTATATCTGTAATATTAGCACCTCTCATTCTCATTGCTGTAAATGCTTCATGTCCTGGTGTGTCTATAAATGTTATAAATTTATCTTTTGTAATATTAACTCTGGAAGCACCAATATGCTGTGTTATTCCACCAGATTCTTTACTAACAATATCAGTTGTTCTTATAGCATCTAGTAATGAAGTTTTGCCATGATCAACATGACCCATTACTGTTACAACAGGTGCACGTGTTACAAATTTAGTAGCTTTTGTATTTTCAGTTAAAACATTTTCAACATCTGATTCTAAAACTCTTTTAACATTATGGCCAAATTCAGTAACTACTATTTCTGCTGTGTCAGCATCTATAGATTGATTAATAGTTGCTATAACACCCATTGACATTAATTTTTTTACAACATCTGTTTTTTTCTCTTTCATTCTATCTGATAATTCAGAAACAGTTATTTCTTCTGGTAAAATTACTTCTTGAATGATTCTTTGACGTTCTGTTTTTTGATTATTATTTAATTTACTTTTTCTTAAACTTTTAATACCTTTTCTAATTCTTTTTTCATTTTCTTCCTCGATCTCATCATTAATAATAAAGGTTTTTCTATTTCTTTTACCATAATAAGAATCATCAGAATTAAATTTCTTTTTAAACAATTTCTTTTTATCTATTTTTTCTTCCTCATCATCATCTATTTTCAATTTTTTATTATCAACAATGCTTTTATTGATTACGTCGCTTGAAAGTATAGCTTCTTTTGTTAAAAATGTTTTATTTTTTTCTCTTTTTTTATCTTCTTCTTTTTTAGCTTCGTTTGCTTCTTTAAGTTTTTTAAAAACATTTAATTCGCTTTGTGGATTAGTGTCAGTAGTTGTTTTGGATTTTTGTTCTTCTTCTTCTTCTTTAATTTTCTTTTTTTCTTTTTTATCAGCTTCTTCTTTTTTAATTTTATTTTCTTGTTCTACAACTTCTTGCAGATTATCCATCAACTCTCCATATCCTGCTTTTGTCTTTTGATCTACATTGTATAAATTAAGCAATGCTTTTTGTCTTTTTTCTACTTCCTTGGTACTTAAAGCAATGGATGAGCCGTCTAGTTGTTCTTTATTTTTATTTATACTTTCTTCATCATAAGAGGAACGTTTTTTGCCTTTAATTTTAACTTCAAATCCTTTATTTTTGTCTGAAGCTCTAGCACTTAAACCAATTGTTTCTTTATTTAAATTTGTTTTTAATTTTAAAGTAATAGTGGTACGTTTTTTGTCTGTATTTAATTTTTTGTCTTCAGTCAATATGATTTCCCGTTAAATTAATAATCTACTCTGTTTTTTCTTCTACTTTTTCTTCTACTTTTTCTTCTACTTTTTCTTCTACTTTTTCTTCTACTGCTACTTCCACTTCTTCTTTTTTATCTTCATTATTATTATTTTCAAGCCATTCGGTTGCTCTACTCTTTATTTCATTGGCGATATCTTCATCAAATCCTTGAACAGTTTGTAATTCAGAAATTGGTGCTTCAGCTATATCTTCTATAGTTAAATAACCTTCTGAAGCAAGAAGTTGACCAATTACTTCTTCAACATCTAATTGTTCTATAAACATAGTAGATGCTTTATTAAATTCTTGCATTCTTTTTGTTTTTTCTTCTTCTTCTGTTAAAACATCTATTTTATAACCAAGAAGCTTTGATGCTAGTTTAACATTTTGTCCTCTTCTACCTATTGCCAAACTTAATTGATCTTCAGCTACAACAACTTCGATTACATTTTGATTTTCGTCAACAACTACCTTGCTAATTTTAGAAGGCGTTAATGCATTTACAATTAGTTCTGGTATGTTTTCAGACCATTTTATTACATCTATTTTCTCACCTTTTAATTCACCGCTAACAGCTTGCACTCTACTTCCTCTTACACCAACACATGCGCCTATGATGTCTGAATTTTCATCACGAGAATAAACTGCTATTTTTGCACGAGAACCTGGATCTCTTACAACAGCTTTAATTTCTATAATACCATCATAAATTTCAGGAACTTCTTGTTCAAATAATTTTGCAAGAAAACCAGCATGTGTTCTTGATAAAAATACTTGAGCACCCTTACTCTCTCTTCTGATATCTGCTATATAAGCTCTGACTCTTTCATTAACTTTAAATCTTTCTCCAGGTATCATATCTTCGTAATGAATAATAGTGTCATAACCATCCACATCTAATACTACGTTTTTAATACCAATTTTTTTGACCATACCACATACAATAGTATTTTTTCTGTCTTTAAATTCATTGTATTCTTTTTCTCTTTCAGCTTCTTTTACTCTTTTGATTATTTCATTTCTCGCTATTTGTACAATAATTCTGGTTAAATCTATAGGTGGCAACTCACTTCTTATAAAACTTCCCGCAATAGTTTCCTCATCTATACAAAAAGCTTTTTTCTCTTTTATTAGTTTTTTAGCTTGGAGTAAGCCAATTTGTTTTTTAATATCAAACTCAGGATCTTTTTCAAATTTGTTTTCAACTACTTCTTTTTTGCTATATAGAAATATTTTTCCTGTTTTTCTATCTATAATACACTCAATTACTAATTCATGACCATATTTTTTTCTAGCAGCCAATCTAAGACCTTCTTCTAGTGCATTAATAACGTCATCTAAGGAAATTCCTTTTTCACGAGCTATTGTTTCAGCTACTAATAAAATTTCTCTATTTCCTGATATTGTAGAATTTTTCATTATCTTATTAATTGAATTATTGTTAAGTACAAAAAAAACCTATTCGTTTTCCACAAATAGGGCTTAGTTAGATTTCATTTTATTCTTTATGGTTAATAAAGCAAGCTATTTTGTCATCTCAACAAAATATCCCCGATGCTCAAAAAATCATAGAACGATTTTTCTCCACGAGGATGACAATGTGCGTTTTTCAAACGCTTAATCCTTGAACAAGTTCAAGGATAAAAGTTATTTTGTTGTTTCAACAAAATATCCCCGATGCTCAAAAAATCATAGAACGATTTTTCTCCACGAGGATGACAATGTGCGTTTTTCAAACGCTTAATCCTTGAACAAGTTCAAGGATAAAAGTTATTTTGTTGTTTCAACAAAATAACTTTCCCTACCTTCCCTTATTGCCTTTTGCTGATATTTAGTTAAAACCCACCACTTTGGTTGTTCTTGATAGTCTTTTAAATCTAAACTTGAAATTGTGAATTTTTTGCTTTTTTTGATATGTTCCAATGTCCATTCAACATAACTTGTAATGTCACTCGCAAATAAAAAAGTTCCTTTTGTTTTGAGTTTGGAGTAAATTAATTTCAAAAAAGGTAAAGTAATAATTCTTCTTTTGTGATGTCGTTTTTTTGGCCAAGGATCTGGGAATAAGACAAATACTTTGTCTATAGAGCTATCTTTAAGCTGTTCAAGCAAAAGCCTTGCGTCACCATTAAAAATTCGTATGTTTGTAATCTTGTGTTTTTCAATTTCTCTTATTAAATTTGCTATGCCATTTACATAAGCTTCACAAGCAATAATTGTTACATCTGGATTATCTAATGCTAATTTGATTGTTGATTCGCCATAACCAAAACCAATATCTAAATAAACCTTATTAGAAAGTTTTTCCAAATCAGGAGAATAAGTTTCCATTCTTTTCTCTAGTTCTAATTTTTGATTTTGATTTATATTTCGACTTTTAGTTCTACCAAAAGAACGAATTTTTCTTTTATCTATTGAAAACATAATAAATACTTTTATGTATTATCACAAAGCTGGTCTACCATGTGCCACTCAGGAACCCAGCTACTACCATCATGAGTAACAACACATTTAAATTTAATAGTACCTGGTGTTGAACCACAATTTTTATTTACTGTTTGTTGATTATGTTTTAAATCATCTGCAAAATCTGTAACAAAAACATCTTCTCCAATAGTAACATTAGCTATGGGATCAGTACATTTTTTAACTAGTTCACATTCATTATTAACATCAGCCCAAGTGCCATTAGACTGGCATAATCTTATTGGACGATTCTTAAAACCTTTAACACTACTTACATCCCTTGCCATATAGTACTCAGTATCAGTGCTTTCTGTTGTATCTGGGCATGTTTCATTAGCAACACCATATTCACCTCTTTTAACACCGTTCCAAGTAAAATCTCTTCCTCCTTCTGTGTAATCATAACTAGTATCTGTGGTTTCTATATTTTTACAATATCCCTCAGTTTCTTTAATAAGATTATTTTTAGTTTTATAAACAGCAATATCATCCGCACCAAGTGTTAATACAAAAGGATCTGCTAAAGTAATAGACAAAGCAGTTCCTTCACTAAATGCTGAATCCATATTATATGCTCCAATTCCATCCTTTCCATGACTAAAAATTACGTATACAGCTTCTGCTTTTAATTCTGTTGTACTTTTTTTAACAGTTATATTGGATTCAAAATTGCCATCTTGAGCTGCTACTTTTATTGAATTTAAAAAACCATTTTGTTCGGCAAATTTTCCATACACAACATAAGTTAGTTTATTGCCCATTTTATCTATAATTAGATCTGGAGAAATATTTAAATTTTCTGTTTCATCTAATGGAAGAGTGTCGTCAAAAATATTTAAAACTCTAATTGGTACTGTACCATAAAACACATCTTTAGTTGCAGCAGTGTATTTTGTGACACCAGTTACTGAATCATCACAAACTCCAGCAGCTGTTCTTGCTTCTGTTCCAAAATCATTGTCAGTGCTTTTTTTTGTTATAGAGGCAGGGCAGGGCAATCTATCATTTTCTAAAATATATTTGTTAATTGCTTTTTGTATTTGTTCAATTTTATTTTTAGCATCTTTTGATTTATCTGTTATACTTTTTGCTCTGGCAAGAAAAAGAGATCCTCCAGCTAGTAAACCAGCTATCATTAAAATAATAGACATTGCTACTAGACCATAGGCTTTGTTGGACATTTTCATGTTTAATCTTTTTATTTAATTCTTAGAAGATTATTAAACTTTGATTGTAATTTGTAAATTAAATTTCTTGATTACTTTTTATTATTCGTGACTTGACCAGACGCTTCAATAAACTCAGTGACCAACTCAGTGACCAGTCTTATCACTTATTACAGGAAGAGGTTTGTAACCCCTTCCTGTAGGAATGGAAATAAAGTAAATACCTTATTTTCTTTCTCCGCTCCAACCAACTTCTTTTAAAAATTGTTGATAAGTTCCTTCAAATACAAAAGATTTTTTATTATCAAAAACAATTAATTTAGTTGCAACTGCTTTGAGAATTTCTTCACTATGAGTAACAACAATTGAAGCTCCTTTGAAAGTATGTAATGACTCTGTTAAAGCCTCACAACTTTCCATGTCTAAATGGTTTGTAGGTTCATCTAGTATAAGCAAATTACATGATTGGAGCAAAATCTTTCCAAGTACAACTCTGCTTTTTTCACCACCAGATAAAATTGATATTTTCTTTTTAGCTGCATCTCCAGAAAACATCATCAAACCACAAACAGAACGTATTTGACCAAATGAATATTCTGGTCCCATTGATTGCATTTCCTCTAAAATAGTATTGCTTTCAATTAAACGACTTATATTCATTTGTCCAAAATAACCAATTTCTGTTTTTGGATTTAAATTAATATCCCCTTTTACTGGTGTAAGAAAATTATTTAACAATTTCAAAAGAGTGGATTTACCTGTACCGTTTTTTCCAATAACGCATATTCTATCACCTGGATTAACTGTAAAAGATAAATTTTTAATTAAAGTTTTATCTGCAGAATAACCAAATTCTAATTCATGTGCTTCGAAAAGCTTTTTAGCTAATGTATCTTTATAATTAAATTTAAAATCCAAATTTTGAATTTTGTCTAGCTTAACTTTTGTTTCTTGTTTTTCTAATAATTTAATTCTTGATTGTACATTACTTGCAAGAGTTGCTTTGTATCTGAAACGATCAATCCAATCCTGTTGTTTTTTTCTTTGCTTCTCTTGATTTAAACGAGTATTTTCATGAACCTCTTCTTCTTCGGCAATTCTAACATGCATATCATCTACATTACCCTTATTTTTAAACATAGTTTTTCTATGAATCAAAACAGCTTGAGTAATTACATCATTCATAAAGCCTTTGTCATGTGTAATCAACATTAATTCTTTTGACCAAGATTTGAGAAATCTTTTTAACCAACGTATTGTTGTAATATCAAGATAATTAGTTGGTTCATCAAGTAACAATAAATCTGGATCTGAAATTAAAATTTTAGCTAAATTCAAACGAATCTGCCAACCACCAGATAAATCATTGGGGTTTGACAAAAAGTCATCTTCACTAAAACCAAGACCTGTTAAAATTTTATCTGCTAACCATAAACTATCTTTTTCATGTTCAGGTAAAGCAAGATATGCTTCTTCCATAACATTATCTTTAGTAAAATGGATATGTTGTTTTAAATAGCCAATTTTGTAATTCTTTGGTTTTAATATTTCGCCATTATCTGGTTGTACTTCATTATTAAGCATTTTTAATAAAGTAGTTTTTCCAGAACCATTACGCCCAATTAAACCTATTTTGTCTTTTTTATTTATAATGAAACTTACATCAGCAAAAACTTCTTGCCCGAAAAATGTAAGATACAAGTTTTTAAATATTATCATTTTATTAATCTTTTTTAAATCTAAAAAAATATGTCATTCTGAATTTATTTAAGGATGACAAAGTGAAAGTTAGCGTCCAATTTAAACTTAAATTTAGACATACTGATGCTATGCTATGTTTGCGAGGCACAAAAGACTATATCACCAAGTCGTGATATAACAGAGGAATTTACCTTTATGTTTTTTAAATTTATAATAGTCATAATGAAAATCATTATAACAAATAATTTCTGTTTTGCAACATATTAACTATAAACCATTCCACAGTTACACTTTTTGCAAGATTTCTTGCTTGATCAACATTGTTTTCTTTTAAACAAACTATATAGCACTCGTCTCTTTTTTATTTAAACTTCTTATTTTTATCTCTTTTGTAATAATATCTTTAACTAGTATATTACTCACCCTTAAGAATAATGGCTGGCTCTGATTTTGCGGCTTTGTATGCTGGATAGATCGTAGCAATAATTGATAAGAATAATGCTAAAATAATTACTGTGACCACATCAGAAATAATTATTTTAGATGGTAATTGTGATAAGAAATAAATCGTTGGATCAAATAAAGAAACTCCACTTATGCTTTCTAACCATTGTCTTATATTTTCAATATTTGAAGCAAATAAAATACCAATTGTTGCGCCTAGAAATGTTCCAATAAATCCTATAAAAGATCCACAAATAATAAATATTCTCATGACTCCACCCTTGGTAACACCAACCGCACGTAACAACGCTGTTTGTTTGTTTTTGTCATTTACCAACATAATTAAGCTCGAAATTATATTAAATGCAGCAACAAGAATGATTAGTGTTAAAATTATAAACATAACATTTCTTTCAATTTTTAGAGCACCAATAAAAGCAGAGTTTGCTTGTTGCCAATCAACTATGTTCATTTCGTACTCTTTTTCTAAGAAAAGTTTGTTTAAACTGTAAGCAATAGATTGAACATCTTGCAATTCTTTTACTAAAATTTCTAAAGTACCAACAGAATTTTTATATTTAAAATGTAATTGAGCTGTTTGAAGAGGAATAAAGGCAATACTACTATCATATTCATACATACCACTTTCAAAAGTTCCAATAACATTGTATGTTTTGACTCTAGGAATTGCTCCTAAAATTGTTGAATTGATTTCTGGTGAAATTATTTTTACAAAATCTCCCTGCTTAACAGACAATCTTCTTGCTAGATCTACACCTAAAATAATGGAATTATCTTTGGAAAAATCTTCAATGTTTTTTGTTTTAATTTTTAATTTATTTTTTTTAATTAAATCTTTTTGTTCAATACCTTTAACTAGCGAGCCTATTGCTTTTCCATTAGAAGTAATCATTACTTGATTTTCGACTAAAGCGTTGATTTGAGATATTCCGTCAACTTCTTCTTGGACATCTCTTATTAGTTCTTTGTAATTGTAAATTTTATCACTATCGCTATAAACGCTAATATGTGCATTAAAACCAAGGATTCTATCAACTAATTCATCTCTGAAACCGTTCATTACAGACATTACAATTATGAGAGTTGCAACACCCAACATAATACCTATTAAAGAGAACATTGATACAATAGAAATAAATTTTTCTCTTCTTTTGGATCTGAGATATTTAAAAGCTATAAAAAATTCTAATTTAGAAAACATGTTTGTACTTCTTGTCTTGTTTTTGTTTAATAAAGTAATTAAATTCGGCACCAAAAATAAATATCATACTTATAATGTAAAAGAAGATTAATGAAATTATAATACCACCTAAACTACCATAAATAATATTAAATTGATTAAAATTCTTTAAATAAAGCGTAAATATTTTTGCTGCATAATACCAACCTATAACTGTTATTATACTACCAGGAATAATTGATTTAAATGATATTTTTTTATTTGGAATAAGATAATAAAGCAAGCAAATCATTATGAACAGCAAAGAAAAAACACTTACTACTCTTATACTGTTCCATAAAAAACTTATTTCATAAGTATTACCAAAAATAATAGTATTTATCTTTTGTATGATCTTTGGCAATATAATCAAAGAAAAAATACCTGTAATAATTGTAAAAGTTATAAGGAAAAAATGTAGTATACTTAGAATTCTCCCAAAAATATAAGTTGGGGTTTTATTTACTCTATGTATACGATTTAATATTGTTCTTAAGCCTTCAACAGAAGAAGACGCTGTCCAAACAATTCCAATAAAAGCAAGGGAAATAACGCCCACAGGTGGAGCACTCATAATTTCTAAAATTCTAGGGTAAAGAGTTTGTGCAACATCATTTGGAACGCTGTTCATAAAAAGTTCTGCAAAATTTAAACCCATGGGGGTTTCGCCCAATAAACCTAAAATAAAAGTAAAAAATATAACAATGGGAAATAAAGAAAATATTATAAGAAAAGCTATATATCCAGAATGTTCTATTCCGTTGTTCTTAATTAAATCAACTACAGACAAGTAGCAAATTTTATAAAAATTACCAACTGTATTCTTTAAAAAAACCCCTAATAATATACTTTTCTTTTTAATCTGAGAGTAATTCATAATCAAATTTTTTAATTAATTTGGAAATATTTTTATCAGATATAACCAATAGAACACCATTTTTTTCCCCTTTAGTGCATCCTGCACCACAGACTTTTGCACTTCCGTTATAATAATCTTCTAATTCTTTTACAAACTCTTTTGTTTTTGATGTAACAACTCCAATTTCATTTAATAATTTATGATTTTCTTTAATTAGATTTTTGAATTCAACTTCATTATTATTAATTAGGCTTTGTTCTACAGCATGAGTAACTTTTTCAAAAACATTCCACACCTTTGTATTTTTTTGTCGTTTTGCCACAAATGACACACATTCTCCTGTTGATAATATTGGTTTTCCAGTATTGATTAATTGCCACTTAATTTTTGAATCTTGTAATTCATGTATTTTATTTTTATGAAATTTGAAACAACCATTATTTAAAACAGTATAAACATCGCCTCCACTTGATTTTCCATGTTGTAAATTTTCACATTCTAAAGCAATTTTATATAATTCTTCATTGTTTAAATTTGTATTAAAATATTTATTTAAAACTTTTAAAATATTTACAATTAATGCTGCTGAAGATCCTAGACCACAACCAATTGGAATTTCTGAAAAAATCTTAAACTTAACAGAATGTTCAAATGTTTTTTCTGTGCCTTCTAAAAAGGCTTGTATTGTATACAAAATTAATTCTGTTGGATTTGTAAGAACTTGATTAATTTTTAATTTCTTTGTGAGAAATTTCTCGTATCTGTTTTTTATTTCTTTTTTAATTAAGGCCAATTCTTGTATATCAAAAGTACACTCTAGTTTATAGTCCTTTAAATCTAGTCTAATTTTTTTATCTGAAAAATTTTTACGATATAATTCTATATGAGCATATTTATTTATTGTGGTTACTATAGCCGGATATCCATAAACAATTGCATGTTCTCCACTGATAATAACTTTACCAGGCGTTGCTGAATAGTATTTCATTTTATTTTTAGTTAATTACAATCCTAATTACAAAATACACTTTAAATTTAAAGAATTCAATTAAATGATAAAAGTTTCTGCTCCTGGAAAGTTGATGTTACTTGGCGAACACGCTGTTTTAAACGGACACTCTTGTTTGGTTGCGGCTATTAATAAGCGTATTTTTGTAGAAACAGCTTTTAATAATAAAAAGAAAGTTAATATTTTTTCAGAAGAATTTGGTGAATATAGCATTGGTATTTGTGATGTTTTAAAAACTCAAAATTTTGAAACAAATAAAAATTTTAAATTTGTTTTATCAGCGGTTAAAACTATTTTATCTTCTGAACAAGGGGTGGATATAAAAATATCTTCTGAATTTCCATCAAATTTTGGATTGGGTTCTTCTGCCGCTTTAACTGTCGCTACTGTTCATAGTTTAAGTGTTTTGTTTAATTTATCATTAAGCAAGCAACAAGTCTTTCAAAAAAGTTATAAAAGTGTATTTAACGCGCAAGGTAAATTAGGATCTGGTTTTGATATTGCTGCAAGTACTTTTGGCGGGATTTTATTATACAGTAAACAAAAGGGTGTGATAAAACAATTTACAAATTTAGATTTTATAATTAATGCAGTTTACTCTGGATATAAAATACCTACCCCTGAAGTAATAAAAATAATACAAACAAAAGAAAATGTTGCTCCTGAAAAATATAAATTAATTTATAATCGAATAGGAGATTTGGTTGACAAAGGTATTGAATGTCTAAAACAAAAAAATTGGGAAAATTTTGGTAAAGTTTTAAATGACAATCAAGTACTGCTAGAGCAATTAGGAGCTAGTGACTCAACATTAGATTATATAGTACAAAAACTACAAAGTGATCCAAATATTTATGGTGCTAAATTATCTGGTTCTGGCTTAGGTGATTGTGCTATAGGAATCGGAAAGCAAAATCTTAATAAATTACAAAACTTTCAAGTTTTAAATTTGAAAATTGACACTCAAGGGGTTCAGCGTTGTTAACTCACCTTACGCACAAAATTAAAATTTACGGCAAAAGTATGACTTATTTAGTTAGTAAAACCCTATTAATTTATCTTGAAAATCAATTAAAGATTCTTTGATATTCTCTATTTTATCTAATGTTATATTAATATCATTACTTTTAGCTTCTTTCTCTTTCTCTCCCTCACTTAAAAGACAGACAATATTTTCCAAAACTTCACATAACTTTACTGTTAAGTGTGATATTTCCCCTATTTTTTCATTTAAAGTATTCATTTTTCATTTTTCTCCTTTATGTAGTTGCTTTTCAAAGTTTATTATTTTATCGTTTGTCTATAATATATCATTTAGTTTTGAGTGGAAACTTTATTATATTTCATAAATGATGTATTTTGTACTATTCTTTAATAATAAAAAATTATTGTCAAGTAAAATGATAAAAAATTCTCAAGTAAGAGCGGCAAGGGCTCTATTAGGTATGTCACAAATTCAGTTGGCAGATCTAACCAAAGTTTCTATTTCTACAATTAGAAGAATTGAAGCAAATGAAAGACTCTGTTGTGGAGCAAGAACTTTAAATACAATTCAACTTTTTTTTGAAAAGAAAGGTATTAGATTTTTAAATGAACGCGGTAAAGAATTTGGCGTTATAATTAAAGATCGTACTCCAGAAGAAGACTATTAGACTTCTTTAAAAACAATTGAAGGAGTTAGAATTTTATTTTTATATCAAAATAAATACTTTCTCCTTCTTTGTCTAATCGTTGTGGTGTATGCAGACTTTTGGAATAAGTTAAATTCCAATCAATATACTTGTTGAAATATTTTATAAAAAATCCTGTACCACTCATATAGCCTTCTTCTTCATGATTTTCATCAGCTTTTGGTGTGGCGTATCCATAATCATAAAATGTACCTAATAAAGTTTTATTAAAATATTTATTGTTCAAATTAAGTAATTCTATTGTTTTAATTTCTAAATCATTTCTTAAAACATACCCTGTGTCACCTTCTATACTGCTTTGCTTGAAACCACGAACTGCATTTAACCCGCCTGTAGATATTCTTTCGCTACTATATAATTCATCGTAACTATATTGTGCATTTATATTTGTTTTTAACGTTAAAGGTTTTTGAAAAACATAAAATCCTTGATTATTTGTTGCTGTAAAACTTATTTTATCAAATTGAGTGTGTGTTGTGCCAGGCGACATTAAGTTTTCATTTGGATCATTTGTTGCATTAAACCATTCTAATCCTTTATTGTATTTTACACTCATTATTAAAGCGCCTCTAGTATTTGAGTCTTGATAGCTAGGATAGTAATAATAACTGAAACCAACCCCTCCTATTGTTAATCTTTTTGTATTCGCCTCAATTCGTACATCGTTAACAAATGCTTCTGTTTTTTTAATATCTAATTCTGTATCTAGATTTAATTTATATTTACTAGTTCTTTTAATAACTTTATTTGCCTTATAAGCCTGATTTAAACTTTGTCCGGTAAATCTTGTAATTAAATTTGTTTCAAAGCTACTTATTAAATATTTTGATTCAGAAATACTTGCAGAAAAATCCCAATAACCAAAAGGTATTGAGTATTTTGTATAATAACTTTTACTTGAAACATAATTTCCATGATTTTCATTATCTGATGTTTTGCTAATATAAATATTGTCACTCATTCCTAAAATATCATCCTGAGATATATTGACGGTTGTTTGATGAATTCCTGTAGAATGACTACCCAAATTATCATATTTTAAACCACCACTAATTGTTTTAGTTTTCTTATTTGTTAAAAGAATTTTAGAATAACCATCTTTTGTGCCCGGCAAAACTTCCATTGTAATATTATTTGATTGTAATCGATTCATTTGTTCAATGCCTTGATCAATATCCGCTATATTCAGTGGTTTATTTTTTAGAAAAGGAAAAGCAGTAAAGATTTTTGTCTTATTTCTGAAGTCTTTAAATTTTTTTTGTTTACTTTCAACAAATTCAATATTTTCCAAATATCCTTCATTAATCACAAAAATTAATTCTTTCTGATTTTGGCTGTTGATAACATAATCCAAATAAACACGTGTGCTAATAAAACCTTTATTTAAATAATAATCTTGAATTTCTTGCTGAATATTTAATAAATCTGTTTTTGTAAGACATTTATTTTGATATTTGCTAAGGATTTTCTTTTTTATTGTTTCTGTAGTAAAAGTTTCATTCCCCTTTATACTAATTTCCTTTATATCAATACAATAACCAATATCATTTATTTTTATTTTAGTTTTTGTAATTTCTATTGATTGTGGTTTTAATTTTTGTAATTTATTTAATTCTTTAATTTTTAATTCTTGTTCAACTATCTTATATTGGTTTTGAATTTCTTTGTTAATACTATTGTGTTCTTGAATGAACTCATCAACATCTGTTGCCCATGCTCCATTAGACAATACAAAAAATAATATTAAGTATTTTATATAATGATTTCTCATGTTTTTGCTATAATAACTAAATAATATATTTCATATTAATATAATTTCATTAAGAAACAATAGTTATTAGTTTTATTTTTTCGATATTTGTAATGGATGTTATTTTTTTCTAAAGTGAAAAATATATTTATTGAATAATTCATAATTAGTATTAACTTACTTTATGAAGACAAACAAATGGAAGACTTACTTATGATTAAGAGTAAAAAACCATCTCTTCCAGAAAATAATTGTCAGTACTCAAAAAACTATCATTTTAAATATAAAAATAAGTTTTTTAAATTTTCTGGAACAGGTAATATAAAAATTCATATTTCTGATGATCTCAAGAAGTGGAAATTGTTTAATAATTCTATTTTAAAATCTCGAAAAAATTATTTTGATTCAAGTGATTTAAATCTTTTAGATGTATTGTGTAATGACAAAGAAATATTATTATTTTATTTTATTACAAAACCTTTTGCTCTGGGTCTTGCTATCTTTAATAAAAAAAATCCAGAAGAACTTATTTTTAGAACAGCTAGTCCCATTTGGGAAACAAAAGATAGCATAACACCTGCAGGAATAAAGCAAATACAAGATGTGATTGTTTTTAGTTTTAAGAAAAAATCCAAAATTTATAATGTTGCTATAGCCCTTGATTACATTTTAGGTAAAAAACAAAAATCTATTTTTTCAATAGTTGATAAGATTATTAAAAATCCAATCATACAGCCTAATCGAGAAAGCCACTGGGAATCTTGTGCAACTTTTAATGCTGCTGCAATTTATTTAGATAATAAAGTTCATTTTCTTTATAGAGCAATTGGAGGAAATGGTATTTCAGTTTTAGGCTATGCCTCGAGTAAAGATGGATTAACTTTGGACGATAGATTATCTCGTCCAGTTTATACTCCTTCTCAACCATTTGAATGCAGGAAAGATGATAGTAATGTGACTCTTTTTCCTTATATGTCTGGTGGAGGATGGGGTGGTTGTGAAGATCCAAGATTAACGCAAATAGACGACAGAATATATATGACCTATACTGCATTTAACGGAATACATCCACCAAATGTTGCTTTAACTTCAATTAGCGTTAAAGATTTTCTAAACAAAAAATGGAAGTGGGGAAAACCTGTATCTATTTCGCCTCCTGGAGAAATACATAAAAACTGGGTAATTTTTCCTGAAAAAATAAATAATAAATTTGTTATTTTACATAACTTATCACCTGGTGTTTGTGTTGATTATTTTGATACTCTTGATTTTGAAGATAATCCTGAAATCAAAAGCCATTATACTCAAATAAAAAGAAAAAATTGCTGGGATACTCACATAAGAGGCGTTGGTCCCGCTCCAATTAAAGTGAAAGATGGTTGGTTAGTTTTTTATCACGCTATGGATGAAAAAATGGATAAATACAAAATTGGAGCAATGATACTTGATTATTCTGATCCAACAAAAATTTTATATAGAGCTGACTTTCCAATTATAGAACCAGATCGACATTATGAAAACAATGGTTGTAAAGCTGGTGTTGTTTATACTTGTGGAGCTGTTGTTATAAAAGATCGATTATTTATTTATTATGGTGGTGCAGATACAGTAGTTTGCGGAGCAAATACTGATTTGGATAAACTGCTTGAACATATCAAAACTGATTATGACACAATTTCAACGACTTAAAGAAAACCCCATTCTTAAACCAAACAAAAATAATAAATGGGAAGAATGCGCTGCTTTTAATCCATGTGTGGTAAAAGATGGTGATAATTTTCATTTAACTTATCGAGCTTTGTCTAAAAAGAAAAAACAACAAAAAGAAAATTTACAAATTTCTTCTGTTGGTTACGCAGAAAGTAATGACGGTATAAATTTTAAAAATCATCGTCAATTAATAAAACCAGAACATGATTGGGAACTTTTTGGTTGTGAAGATCCTAGAATTACAAAATTGGATGATAAATATTATATTTTCTACACGGCTCTTTCTAAATATCCTTTTTGTGCTGATGGAATTAAAATTGGAGTAGGAATTACTAAAGATTTTAAAACTATTGAGAAACATCCGGTTACTCCTTTTAACTCAAAAGCAATGGCTCTTTTTCCTAAAAAAATTAATGGAAAAATAACAGGTATTTTAACAACTGATACTGATCATCCTCCTTCAAAAATTTCCATAATTTCCTTTGATAAGGAGTCTGACATTTGGAATCCTGTATATTGGACTAAATGGTATTCTTCATTAGACTTACATGTTGTCCCTTTATTAAGAAGTAGAAATGATCACGTAGAATTAGGAGCTCCACCGATTAAAACTTACAGAGGTTGGTTGGTAATTTATTCTTATATTCAAAACTATTTTTCTAATAATAAAGTTTTTGGAATTGAAGCTGTTTTGTTAGATTTAGAAAATCCCTTAAAAGTAATAGGCAGAACTACGAAACCTCTAATAGTACCAAAAGAACAATATGAACTTAAAGGTGATGTACCTAATATTACTTTTCCTTCTGGAGCTGTTTTAAATGGAGATGATCTTTATATGTATTACGGAGCTGCTGATACTACTGGTTGTGTAGCTATCGGAAATATTTATGATTTAATTAATAAATTAACTTATTCGGAAAAAGGAAAATTTATTTTAAGTAAAAAAATAAAAAATAGTTTTCAAAGATATAGTAAAAATCCAATAATTGAACAAAGACCGGAATTAAGTTGGGAAGCAAAAGCTGTTTTCAATCCAGCAGCTGTTTACGCAGATGAGAAAGTTCATATACTTTATAGAGCTGTTTCTTCTGATGATACTTCTCAATTTGGTTACGCCTCAAGTAAAGATGGTATTCATATTGACGAAAGATTAACTGAGCCAGTTTATGTTCCTAGAGAAAAATTTGAAAAAAAATATAAACCAGGATCATGGAGTGGTTGTGAGGACGCAAGGTTAACTAGAATGGGTGATGAAATTTATATACTTTATACTGCTTATAATGGAAGAGTGCCTAGAGTCGCATTAAGCTCCATTAAAGTTAGTGATTTTATAATAAAAAAATGGAAATGGAAAAAACCAATTTTAATTTCACCTCCAGGAAAAGATGATAAAGATGCTTGTATTTTTCCTGAGAAAATTAATAACAAATATGTAATTATTCATCGTTTGCATCACAATATTTATATAGATTTTGTTGATGATTTAAATTTTGGAGAAGATAAATGGCTAAATGATAAAAATATTTTAATCACACCCAGAAAAGATAAATGGGATAATTTAAAAATTGGCGTCTCATGTACACCGATTAAAACTTTAAAAGGTTGGCTGTTACTTTATCACGGTGTTTCTGCGCCGGGTGCAATATATAAAGTTGGCGCACTTTTATTAGATTTACAAAATCCCCAAAAAGTACTTGCTAGAGATGAAATACCTTTAATGGAGCCCGAAATGGATTATGAAAAAAATGGAGACGTTCCAAACGTAGTATTTCCTTGTGGAAATGTTTTAATAAAAGATGAAATTTTTATTTATTATGGCGGCGGAGACAAAGTTGTTGGTGTTGCTAAAATAAAATTAGATACTTTACTAGACAAACTTATCCCTATGCTGTAGTGAATGAGGCAAAGACGCTACAACATAGAGACGTTCTTAATACATCTTAAATTTTATTATTCCAATTCCAAAACATACTTTTTCTCATCTGATGACCGAGTTTGTGCAAAGCTAGTTCTTTTCTAAACACTAAATTTTTAATATCCTCATTTTCTTCAAATAAATTTTGATTATTTTGATATAATTGATGAATCAATTCTATTTTTTCCTTTTCGCTTAAAATCATTACTTTTTTAGATAATGTTTGTTGTTTTCTGATATTTATTATTTTCTTCATAATATTTTTTCCTTCTAAAATTACTTTTGTGTTTAACAACATAAATTTTTATATTTCTTTGTCAACAATATTTTTTTATATTTACAAAAAAATTTTTTTGCTTAAGTTCGAAATAAGAAAAATTATTAAATAAAAAATCATGACTAATTATTTAGTTTTACCGACACCAAGAGATATTAGACCAGCACGTGTATATGTCGGTTGGGATCAAGAAACATTTGGAAAAAGATGTAATCGCCATACTTATGCTATTACAAGTATTGAAACGGGTAGACATAAACCAAAAAAAGAAACATTGCAAAAAATGGCCGAACTCTTTCGTGATGAAGATATTTATTTTTTACCTGGAGGTGGTTTTAAGGTTGAAAAACAACTGACAAAAAATTTAGAAGGAAAAGATTGTTACTTAAAAATACAAAATGATATTTTGCAGTCTTGTTCTAGGACAAACAAGGAGGTTTTATTTCTTGGTCAAGATAATGTTATTTATACACCTGAAATACTAAAAAAAGAAAAAGAAATTTACGAAGCTGGAATAGTTTGTAAAAATCTAATTGATGAAAATACACAATATATCGTGGGGCCTCAAGAAATGTATAAAATGATTGATAAAAATACTTTTATGTTAACTGATGTATTGGCAATATATGGAACTAAAGTGACTTTTTTAGTTGATAAAGAAAAAGATAACCCTCGTAATTATAAAATTATTATTATCAACAATGCCCTTATGGCTAATAATATGAGAAAATATTTTTATAGTATTTGGAATGGCTCTAATGAAATGTTACCAAAATAGTTATGTTATAATTGTTTTGATATATAATATTTTAAACATTAAACAAATATATAGATATGACACCACGAGAACCACAAGAACCACAAGAGCCAAATTTTTTAGAAGCATTCCGGAACGTTGTAGCAGGTAAAAATGACTTAAGACAAAGAGAACAAGCTATAGTTGATGACTCTGTTAAATTAGGTGTTGGAAATCCCGATGTAGCTAAAAAACTCGCTAGAAATTCTTTATTATCAAGTGTTGCGTCAAGTGATAATGGTAGTCCATTAAGTTTTGGTAAATTACCAGAGTCTAAAAAGAATACTCTCTTTAACTTTTAATTTCGTCTAAAAAATCTTTTCCTGTATTAAAATTTCTATAAATAACTCCAGTGGATTTGATAATTCTACTGATAGCATCCTTTCTTTGTTCATCCATCATTTTACCTTTTGTATCAAGAATATCATAGTAGATTTCCCTTATTCCAGCTTGGATTAAATGTTTTAAACAATTTTCACAAGAAGCGTGAGTAATGTATATTTTACAATCTTTTAATGTTCTTTCTGCAAAGATCAAAGCATTCATTTCAGCATGAATAGTTAACATATATTTTGCCGGTCTTTCGTAAGTCATATATTGTTCATCGCAACCAGCAATAAAACCGTTGAAACCAAAAGAAATTGGTTTGTTGTCTTTAGTTACAATAACGCAACCAACTTTTGTTGAAGGATCTTTTGATTTTTGAGCTACTGTTTTAGCCACATTCATGTAATATTCGTTCCAATTCATAATTTGCCTTTTTTAAAAAATTAAATAACCTAATAAGCATTGTGAAAGATTACAACAAATTAGAAATGAAAAAACAAGAATTAGTTCAAAAAAATTTAGGATTTGATCCTTTGGAGAAAAATTATAAAAATCTTCAAGCAGAAATTGCTTATGCTCCTGTAAATTTTGCATTAATAAAATATTGGGGGAAGGACGACGAAGAATTAATGATTCCCAAAACAAACAGCTTATCTGTTTCTTTAGGTAAGAATTTAGGAAGCACTTCACAAATTGAAGTTTCGGATAAAGATGTTTTGATTGTAAATAAAAAAGAAATAGACTCTAAAGACAAAAAATATTTAAAAGTTTTCGATTATCTAAATCTTTTTAGATCTCAGAATTTAAAACTTAAAATCACTTTAAATACTACTGTTCCGATTGCCGCTGGTCTGGCTTCTTCTGCTGCTCTTTTTGCTTCTCTAATTTTAACAATTAATAAATTCTTTAAATGGAACTTACCTAATAAAAAACTTTCAATTTTAGCAAGACTCGGAAGTGGAAGTGCTGCACGTTCTATTTATTTAAATGGATTCGTTGAAATGAAAAAAAACAATGGATTACAAGCAAGTGCTAAACAATTAAAATATGAATGGCCTGATTTGTATTTAGGAATTGTTTTAGTTTCTGAAAAAGAAAAATCTATTAGCTCGAGAGATGGAATGAAGCAAACTGTAGAAAATTCAATGCTTTATACCTACGGATGGAAAAAACAAATTTCAAAAGATTTATATAAATTAAAAAATGCAATTAAAATTAGAGATTTTCCTGCATTCTCAACTATTGTTCAAAGAAATGCTTTAGCTATGCATGCAACTGCAATAAGCGCTGGAGTAATTTATTGGTCAGAAGAAACTTTGAAAATGATTCAATATGTTTTGGAATTACAAAAACAAAATATTCCTATTTGCTTTACAATAGACGCTGGTCCTAATTTAAAAATCTTTACTCAAGATGAAGAGATTTTAAAGAAGTATTTTGAGGATGCACAGGTTTATAAGTTGTTTTAAAGAATTGTAATAGATTGCCGCGTCGCTGCGCTCCTCGCAATTGTACATGTCAACTAATTCGTGGACAAATCTCAATAAATTCCTTTGGTGTTTTATTTCCCAAAGAAGAGTGTGGTCTTTGTTCGTTGTAGTAAACCATGTATTCCATTAAAGTCTTTTCAAATTCATTACGGTTATCATAATCCGTATCTTCTATCATTTCTATAAATAAAGTTTTCCAAAAACGTTCTATCTTACCATTAGTTTGTGGTCTGTATGGTCTAGTATATATATGTTTAATATCTAACTCTATAAGCAGTCTTTCAAAAGGATGTTTTGTTTTATCTTTTTCACCTTTGAATTCAGAACCATTATCTGACAGCAATTCTTTAAATTCTATTTGTGCATAGCTTCTTAACATGTTTAAAATATCAAGAGTACCAAACATTACTGTTAAAGCTGTTTTATTGTCAATTAGTTTTACCCAAGTTATTCTTGAGGCATCATCTATTATTCCAACTAGATAATGAGTTTTATTTGTTTCTATCAATCCTTTTGGAAGGTTATAACAATCTATATGCGCTAGTTCTCCTGCTTTTTCTCTAATTATCTTTCTTTTGTTTTGCTTCATTTTTGGTTTCAGTTTATTTAAATCCTTATCTCTAAAAATATTATATATCGTTGAAGGAGATGGAATAAATTCTTTATGTTTTTTTTGTAAAAGTCTATAAATTTCATATCTACCATAACCTTGTGTACGAAAATTTATAATTGTTTCTTCTATATCAAAAGCTAAAGCACGTTTCTTTTTAAACTTAGGTCCTCTCTTACAAGGAGATACACCAACAGGTGTTGGGTTTTGTTTATATTTAGCAAGATATTTATAAAAAGCTTGTCTGGATATACCATGACTTTTATATAATTCTTGCACTTGATTATAATTTTTATGATTACCAGCTTTCACTATCTGATGATTATCATAAAATGATTTTACAAGATTGAAGTTATTTCTTAATAATGTTTCATCTTGTGAATTTTTTAATTGTATAGTCATTCGTGATTACTTCTTTAATTGATTAATAAAGTAAGTTATGGGAATTTAATATTATTTCCATTGTATGGGATTACAATAATATTAAATTCCTCCACGAATTATGTAACATGTACAGAGATGAGTGTGGTTATTCCCCCTTATTAAGCGTCCACCATTATTGTTCAAAAGAAGCTTTTATGGAATTATGTCGTACTGAAATCACAAAAGGTAAGTCTCTTATTCATTATTCCCACAAGATAAAAAAGGAGAAACAATAATAGATCATTTTTTCAATCAAAAAGACTTTGATGCTCTGGAATTTTTAATATTTAAACTACCTATTTCTGACGATAAGGATAAGTCTTTAATGCACTATCTAGCTGAGAAAGGAGACTTTAAATAATTTTCAGAAACTTGTTGAATATGATCCACAACTTCTTTATTTACAAGACGAAAAAGGACGAGCTCCTTTTTGTTACGCAACTGAAAATAGACATTCACATATAACTCAATTCATAATAAAAACATCTCGTGACTTTCCTCCCGAAAAAACTCCAACCACTTCATTAAATACTAGTGGAAGAAGAATTACTAAGGTTGGAGATTTCTTTAGACAACCTTAAAAAAACAGTTCAAAACTAAAATTTTATTTCGAATTTTTATGAAAATGTTTATCTTTACCTAGAACAAAAACAAAAACTAAATATATAACTAATTGATAAGCAGAAAATATAATGAATCCCGTTTGGTAAGAAAAGGCATCAGATAATACTCCAAATAACAAAACAAAAATAATTCCTGTTCCGCCGCAACAAAATGACCTCATTGATGTTATTGTTGATCGATATCTTGAAGGAGTGAAGCTTTGTTGTTTTGCTTTTAAAACCGTATTTATTGTTGTTGTTGTTCCCCAATAAATTACTGCTAAAGCAAATGAAATATAAAAACTAAATATCATACTTGAAATCAAAAAGCACAAACTAGCACAACTTATAAAAATTAAAATATTTTGTAATTTTATTTGAGATAAATATTTAACTAAAGTAAATTTTCCTACTGCAGAAGCTATTGTTGTTATACCTATTAGGAACGCTGTTCTAGCTGTATTATGAGTAAGTTCGAATAAAAATATACTGTAAAAATCATGTATAATTTTTCTATGAATAACATAACCTAAACACCAAAATAATAAAAACTTAAAAATAATTCTATGTTGAAAAGAATATCTAACTCCTTTGTTTAAAATTTTTAAATAATCTTTTTTGTTATGTTTTGTACTATAATGATATTCATCTTTTAAAGTTATTAAAACCAACAAAGCAATAATAACAGGAATTATTGTTGCAATAATCAAATAATTATAACCAAATGAAACTATGTAAGCTGTTAAAAAAGCGACAACAGCATAAGCCACATTCGCGCAAGCATTTGATTTTCCAGAATGTTCTGCATATGATTTTTCCATTTTAAAAAACTTCATATTGTCATACATCAAAGCTTCAATTGTACCAGATTGTAAACTATCAGCTAATCCAGTTAAAAATGCACTTATAAGATAACCGTAAAAATTATTAGCAAACAAAAGTATAGAAAGAGAAATTATTTTTGTAATTTTTTCAAAAATTAAAACATTTTTTCTACCAAATTTATCTGCTAAAGCTCCTGTTGGAATTTCCAAGATCGCTTGACTCGCTGCATAGGTAATAGCCACAAATGAAATCTGAGTTCCACTAAGCCCCATGTCATTTAAAAAAGCCGCAAAAAGAACAAACAAAAATCCACACATATTTAGCATGGAAACTGCATAGAATTTGATTAAAAAGATTTTGGCGTGTTTATCCACTTATTTGCACTTGATCATTTTCAACACTCAGAGAAACTTTGTCACCAATATTACCTTCCAATATCTTGTTTGCCAATAGATTTTCAACTTCTCTTTGAATGACACGTTTTAAGGGACGAGCGCCATAGATTGGATCATAGCCTTTTTCTGCTAAATAACTTTTTGTTTTGTCATCTATTTTTAATTCTATATTTTGTTCTGCTAAGCGTTTTTCTAAATGCTTTAATTGAACTTCTACAATTCCACTCATATTGTTTTTTGATAAACGATGGAACATTATAATTTCGTCAAGACGATTTATAAATTCAGGTTTGAAAGTTAGTCTAACTTCATCCATAACTTTATTTAAAACAGAGTCTGTAGATTCATTTTCTTTTAATTCAGTTAAATATTTAGAACCTAGATTTGAAGTTAGAATTATAATTGTGTTTGTAAAATTAACTGTTCGTCCTTGTGAATCAGTCATTCTACCATCATCTAAAACTTGAAGCAAAATATTAAACACATCAGAATGTGCTTTTTCAACTTCATCAAATAAAACAATTTGATATGGTCTTCTTCTAACTGCTTCAGTCAAAACTCCACCTTGTTCATAACCAACATATCCTGGAGGTGCACCAATTAACCTTGCAACAGAATGTTTTTCCATATATTCAGACATATCAATTCTTAAAATTGCTTTTTCATCATCAAACATAAATTCAGCTAAGGCTTTACATAATTCTGTTTTTCCGACACCTGTTGGTCCTAAGAACAAGAAAGATCCTAATGGTTTACTTGAATCTTGTAAGCCTGCTCTTGAGCGACGAACTGCATCTGCAACTGCTTTTACTGCTTTGTCTTGTCCAATTACTCTTTTGTTTAAAGACTCTTCCATTTTAAGAAGCTTTTCTCTTTCTCCTTCAATCATTTTATCAACTGGAATTCCTGTAATTTTAGAAATTATTGCTGCAATGTCTTCGCGAGTTACTGCTTCTTTTACTAAACCATCTTCATATTTTTCTTTTTCTAAATTCTTAAGTTCAGTTTCTAATTGTGGAATTGTGCTGTATGATAATTCTCCTGCTTTTGTAAGGTCTCCATTTCTTTGAGCAACTTCAAGCTGATATTTAATGTGATCAAGTTTTTCTTTCAGAGAATTCACTTTTTCAAGCTTCATTTTTCCAGCTCTCCAAACAGAAGTTAGTTCTGCTGATTTGCCTTCTAAACCTTTTAGTTCTGTATTTATAGTTTCTAGTCTTGTTTTTGAAGCTTCATCATTTTCTTTCTTAAGAGCTTCTGCTTCTATTTTTAATTGAATAATTCTTCGATCTAGTTCATCTAATTCAACTGGCTTACTATCAACTTCCATACGAATACGACTTGCAGATTCGTCAATTAAATCAATTGCTTTGTCTGGTAAAAATCTATCAGTAATATAACGATTTGATAAAGTGGCCGCAGCAACTAGTGCATCATCTTTGATTTTAATTCCATGATGCATTTCATATTTTTCCTTAATTCCACGAAGAATTGAAATTGTATCTGCAACTGTTGGTTCTGGTGTATAAATTGCCTGAAATCTTCTTGCTAAGGCTTGATCTTTTTCAATATATTGTCTGTATTCATCAAGAGTTGTTGCACCAATACAATGTAAATCTCCTCTTGCTAGAGCTGGTTTTAAAAGATTTGACGCGTCCATTGCTCCATCTGTTTTTCCTGCACCAACTAACAAATGCAATTCATCAATAAATAAAATTACTGAATCGTTTGCTTTTTCAACTTCAGCTAAAACTGTTTTTAATCTTTCTTCAAATTCACCACGATATTTTGCTCCAGCAATTAAAGCTCCCATATCAAGTGACATAATTTTTTTATTTTTTAAACTTTCAGGAACATCACCATTTATAATTCTTTGAGCTAATCCTTCTACAATTGCTGTTTTACCAACTCCAGGTTCGCCAATTAAAACTGGATTGTTTTTTGTTCTTCTAGATAAAACTTGAATTGCACGACGAATTTCTTCATCTCTTCCAATTATTGGATCAATTTTTCCTTCTTGAGCAAGTTTTGTTACATCTTTTGCAAATTTTTCTAAAGCTTGATATGAAGATTCTGCATGCTCTGTATCAGCTGTTTTTCCACCACGAATTTCATTAATTGCATCTGATAAACATTTTTGATGTAAACCACCATTTTCAAGAATTATTTTTACGGAACAATTTGTTTCAAGCATTGCTTGCAAAACTCTTTCAATGGTTACAAAAGTGTCTTTGTTTTTTGTTGCTAAGTTTTCTGCTGTAATAAATATTTTTGCTAAATCTTGCGATAAACTAGGTTGACTCATACCGCTACCACTTACTGAAGGAAGTCTACTTAAAGCATTTTCGTTTTCTTGTCTTATGAATTCAGGATTACCATTACAAGCTGCGATTAGTTTTACAATTAAACCATCGTCACTTTTAAACATAGCCTCTAATAAATGCTCAGACATAATTGTTTGATGACCATTACTCAATGCGCTTGTTTGTGCGTTTTGAATGGCTTTTTTTACTTTGTCGGTGTACTTATCTATATTCATAACCCCTCCTTAAAAACTGTCCAAAATCTAATTTACTTTAAATTTCGTTGTAATTTCAATTTTTGCGGTGCCACGTATACAGGATACGATTGCGCTCCTCAAAATCAAAATTACTTAGAATTTTTTTGTAAATTTGATTTTGTAACAGTTTTGTGATTTTTGTTCTCCAATTACAAAGATAGTAACAATGTTCATTATTTCAAGATTTTATTGTAGATAATATATTTTTTGTTAAACTTAATTTTTAAAGATTTAAGAATATTATTTATAAAATGAAAGTTATTTGGTTTGGAGCAGGTTTTGGTGATAAGAAAAATGCCAAAGGTACGATTTTTGAATTAAGAAAATGTTTTTTAAAAGATTTGAAAGATTCTAATGTTTTTCAAATAGAAGTTTTAAATTCAAAAATTACTAATTTTGAAAAGTTAGAAATATTTCTTAATGAAAAAATTGATAAATTAATTGTCATTGGAGTAGGGCCAAAATCTTTACCCATTTTTAAAGAATTATCAAAATACAATTTACCAAAAAATACTTTTTATATTCACCCGAGTCATAAATTTGTTGAAATGGATTTATATAAAAATGTGAAATTAGATTTAGTTTTTACTCAAGAATATGAAATACAAAATAATCCTGGATTAACAAATTTTCTTAAAAAACAAAATACAAAAGTTTGTGGAGTTTTGGGAGTTGCTCATGATTTAAATTTAGAATCTTTAAAAGAATTTGGAAATTTAATACAAGGATGGTTGCAAGAAAACACTGATATTAAAAATTCAGAAAAAGGAATTTGTTTAGCTATAGTTGGTGGAAAAACTAGTAATGGAGATATTTCAAAAAAAGAAGTGGATGAATTGTTGAAAAAAGCTGCTGAAGAAAAATATGAGAATCTTGTAATTATTCTTGTTCCTCGTGGTTCGCAAGAAAATTACAAATATATTAAAAATCAGAAATTAAATGAACTGCAAAAACAATATCCGAGTAAAAATATTGTTTTTATGCCTTTTAATACTTTTGAAAAAAACCTTAAAACTTCTATGAATTATAGTTTTAATAATAAAAAGTTTGATGCTTATATTGGTGGTTTAGGATTGATTTTAAATTCTTCAGGAAAGATTTTGACACATACTGATTCTACAACTTTAATGAGTGAGCTTTTGGTTTTAGGATTAAATAATGTGGAATTTGTATTTTCCCAAAATACAGAAAAATGTAATAAAAATTTCGCTGAAAAAATTCCTAAAACTTCTTATATAAATACGGCCTTAAAACAAGCTGAAGAAATTTATAAGCTTGTTGTGTTACATCCATAATAACCTTTAGACAAATTCAAACATTTCCTCACATTTTTCATTTTATTTGACAATATTCTTTGTTTAGGTATATATTTCTCCTTAACGGAATTTTATTTATTTTGAATATTAATTAATAAAGGATTTTAAAATGGCGGCATCAGCAGAAGCAGAATTACCAAAAATAAGAATTATAAATATACACAGGTGTAGGGGCCCCAAAGAAGAAGAGGAAACTAAAGAAGTTGACGGCGAACAAGTAACTGTTATTCGTGGTGGTGATGCTATTAATATTGAAGGAACAGCGGCTTATGTGAGAGAAGATCCTGGAGTGGAAGTAGTTGAAACTGTTGATGCATATACTAGATGTTGGGATGATAATGGAAGAATGATGGGTTTAAAACCAAAGTGGTTTGAAGATCCGAGCGTAACTCCTGTTTTTCAATGCCCCGGACCTATCGGACCGCAAACAGTTGTTAGAATTATGGAATTGGCTGATAAAATGAAAGTTAGTTTAAAAAACGCTTGTTTTCATGTTCCAACTTGGAATCTTGAGACAAAACCAGAAATGCTTGGATATTTAGATCGAATAAAAGAAAGAGCAGTTGCTGATAATATACATGTTACAATTTTACCTCAATGTACTGTTAATTCTGATACAGCGGGAGAATATCAAAGGGTTTGTGACGACCATATAAAAATAGATCGCTCTAATATTGGTGTTGGTCATAATTTAAACCCAGAAGAATCTTTCCGAGCAGGACAAGAAATTAGAGACGCTTTAAAAACAAATAGACAATTAACTCCAGAACAATTATCAAATTTTGCTTTTATGTATGTTGAAAAAGGAGATGTAGATGAAATGGTTGAAGATCTTCCTTTAGAAGCTAAGTGTGTAGTAGTTGTTCCTCCAAGACCAAGAAAGGGTGAAACACCTGATGATGCAGTTACTAGAACCATAGGAGCAGTTAAAGAAAAATGTCCAGGAGCACTTGTTTTAACTAAATCTGACTTTGAGGAAAAATTAGCTGCTGCAAGTATTGAGGGGCAAAACTCTGTTGATGCAGCGTTATTTTTGGCTATGCATAGTAAATTAGAACCAAGCGCATTAATTGGTTGTGGTTCTACTACTGTTACAACAGAAGCTGCTAATTTATGTGAAGAAAAAGCATTTCATTTTACTGATAAAAATAAAAAAGATCCTAATTCTATATTGTCACAATATTTAGTAGAAGGTGAATTGCCAAGCACTCAATTAGTAGCTCCAAAACAAGCAGATGCTGTTGTGGCAATGGTACAAAGAAGTAAAAACCCAGATCATTCTCTTGCAGGCACAACAGAAGCGGCGGCGGCAGGAATGGCGGCGGCAATGTCACAATAAACAATCATTGAATCTAATTTTTAGAACTTTAGAATGAGAGTGAAGAATAACTTTACTCTCATTTTTTATGTTTATTCGAAAAATTCTATTTGTTTTTGTTTTTTGTTTTTTGTTTTTAGGCTTCACTCCCTCATATGCGAATATTGATGTTACTAGTTGGAATCAAAAAACAGTTTTTACAAAAAAAGGTAGGGCAGTTGAAGTCTGTGCAAAAACAAAAATAAACGGTCTTCCTTCAAAAAATCATTCCTATAAACAATGGGGTTATATTTTTGATTCAAAATTAAAAATTAAAATAATAGACGCTTATGTAAAAGGTAGATCCTATACAACTTCTTTTACAAATAATGAGCTAAGTTTTGATTTTGCAAATGCTTATAATAATGACGCTGTAGAATTTTGTTTTAGATATGAACAACTTAGTGAAAAAATCAATAAGTTTTATAGAAACGAATATGTTTCAATTCCAACTTTCACTGCTGGCGCTAATGCAACTGTACAAGTTCAGATTCCTGACGATCTCGAAGTTGTTTCTTTAAATTCTAGATTTTTAAAAAATAGAAATAAATATTATTGGAAAGGTAAAGTACCTAAGGATGGCTTTTCTGAAAAGTTTTCTTTAACTTTTAAAAAAGCAAAATGGCAAGTTACAATAAAAAACACTGCAATAGGGCCAAGCAGCTTTGACTCTTTAAACATACACTTACCAAGATATTTTAAAGGATCTAATGCAAAGGTTTCTGATTATAAAATTATAACAAATAATTCTAAGGAAGCTAAAATAAAAACTTCTAAAAAAACTATAGATATTACATTTAATAATTTAAATAATAGAATGGCACAAGCTAATGTAACAGCAACTATTGAAAGTGATATAGAAGGAAAATATGGATGGTTAGATAGCTTTAGTCCAAGTTCTTTTCTTAATATAAAGTCTAATAATTCTTATTTATTAACAGATGTCCTTAATAAAATAAATCGTTCTAATAAAAAGAAAGTTCCAGAATATGTTAAAATTGGGGAGTGGGTATACAACTTTATTGAATATGATAAAAAATTTATTGGCGTAGATTTAACAATAGCGCAAATTTTAAAAGGTGAAAAAGGCATTTGTATGCATTATGCTATTTTATATACTGAACTATTAAAAACTGCTGGAATACCAGCTTTTGCAGTGTCTGGACTTTCTTATGATGAAGAAGAAAGTAAATTTGAAAAGCACAGTTGGGTATTAATGTATTATAATGGAGAATGGCTGTCTATGGATCCTACATGGGGAATATTTTCTGGAAAACTTCCTATATCTCATATTTTTGTGGGCGTTGGAACTAAAAAAACAGTAGAATTTTTTGTATATAATTACGAAGAACTTGATAAAGTTAGGATGGACATAGGAGAAGAAGTAATATTCCTCGAATAATCAAAAGTAGTTAGAAAAATTTTGTAAGATTGTTTTGAGATGATTTTTATAATTACTGTTTCAAAATAAAACAAATTTAACAAAAAAATTTATTTTTGAGAAAAAACCTTTACTGAGTTTGAATTTCCTGTATACTAACAACATTGATTTATCTAATAATTAGAGAAAAAGAATGCCAAACAAAACTTCTTTAGATGCGTTAAGTGGAATTACAACAGAAAAGAAAGGTTTACAAAATGCAGAAAGGCTTCAAAAAATAACTAGTCGTTTACATCAACAAGTTCAAACAGACAGTACATCTATGCATTCATTTGCTCAAAAAATAAAAATGTTAGGAAGAATTGCTACAAATGGAGTGAGAACTTTAGAAGGAGAACACGAAAAAGTACAAATAGGCAACCCTCTTAGTTTACAAAATCCACAAACTGAATCTCCACAACAACAAAGATAAGCTGTTGCAAATTAAATATTTTTCAGTATTTTTATAACATCGAACATTTAATAATAAACATTTAGGCAAAAAATGGCAAATACAAGTTCTGCAAAAAAAGCGGTTAGACAAATTAAAAAAAGAACAGAAGTAAATAAAGCTAGAAAAAATAGAATAAAAACCTTCGCAAAACAAGTTAAAGAAACAGCAAAAAAAGAAGGTGATTCTGAAACTCGTAAAGCTTTTGTTGAATATGAATCAGAAATTATGCGCGGTGTTACAAAGGGTGTTTATAAGAAAAATACTGCTGCAAGAAAATTAACAAAAATGGCTTCACAAGTTAAAAGACTTAAGGAAGAAATTAAAAAAATAGATAAAGAAGTAAAAAAACCTGTTAAAAAAACAGAAAAAAAATCTTAATTTTCAAAAAATAAAAAGTGTTCTTAAAATATTTATATAATTTTGATTTTATAAAAACTCACAAAATCGCATTTGGTTTGTCAGTTTTATTAATATGCACATCTTTCATTGGCCTTGCATTTAAAGGTCTGAACTTTGGTATAGATTTTACTGGTGGATTATTATTTGAAGTAAAAATTGAGCAAAAAAATATAGATACTTCTGAAGTTAGGGAAGCTTTTAATCAAAATTCTTTCAAAGATATAAATATTCAAAACTTTGGTAAAAATGGTCTAATGATTCGAGTATCACAAGATGAATTAAGTAAAAAAAGTGAATCAAATAAAGTCGGAAGAGAGAAAACAATCAATTCAGTTAAAAAAATATTAAATGATCTGTACGGCGATAACGTTGTTTATGATAAAGTAGATTTTGTTGGTCCTCAAATTGGAGCTGAACTTATTATTAAAGGTATATTAGCTCTATTTTGTGCTTTTATAGCAATTATGTTTTATATTTGGATAAGGTTTGAATGGCAGTTTGGTTTAGGAGCTGTTCTGGCTTTAATTCATGATGTCATTTTGACAATGGGTTTATTTAGCTGGTTTCAAATTGAATTTGATTTAACTTCTGTTGCTGCAATTCTAACAATAGTTGGTTATTCAATTAATGACTCTGTTGTGATTTACGATAGAATTCGCGAAAACTTGCATAAATACAAAAAGAGAGAAATGCCAGATATTCTTAATATAAGTATACAGTCAACATTAAGTAGAACATTTCTAACAGCAGGAACAACTATAGTCGCATTACTTGCTTTGGTATTTTTTGGCGGCACAGTTTTACATGGATTTAGTATTTCTGTTTTGTTTGGTGTTATAATTGGTACTTATTCTTCAATTTATATTTCAGCTCCAGTGTTGCTGTATATCAAAATAGATAATATTTATCACAAGAAACACGGCCAAATCAATTAGCATTGACAATTAAAAAAAATTTGAGACAATACTTAATATCCTTCAGCGGCACTTTATTAAATTTACAAATTAAAAAATAAAATTATGACAAATAGAATAAAAGCTAAGAAAAAAGCTAGTAGATCACTAGGTGTTAGCTTGTGGGGTCGCGCTAATGATCCTTTTTTAAAAAGAAACTATAGACCTGGCGAAAGAGGTGCTATGCCAAGAAGAAAAACAAACCACGCTATTCATCTTGAGGCTAAACAACAAATTAAAAAACATTACGCTAATATCAATGAAAAACAATTTAAAAATTTATTTGTAAAAGGTAAAAGTATAAAGGGCGATACAGCTGAAAACTTTGCTGGATTACTAGAAAGTAGACTTGACACTATTGTTTATCGTTCAAACATTGTTCCAACTGTTTTCGCGGCTAGACAGTTTGTTAGTCATAAACATATAACTGTTAATGGAAAGGTTGTTAATATTGGCTCTTATCAAATAAAACCAGGAGATGTAATTCAGGTTAGGGAAAAATTCCGTAAAATTCCTATGGTTATAGAATCAATGGAAAAAATGGAAAGAGATGTTCCAGCATATTTAGAAGTAGCTGTAAAAGACATGTCTGTAAAATTTTTAAATGTTCCCCGCATAAGTGACATACCTTATCCTTTTGAGGCTAATTTTAATCTTATTGTCGAATTCTACTCCAAATCTCTTTAAAGTAATTTTTACTTTAAATATTTTCGTCGCTTTGGAAAATTTTTTTAAGGGTCATGTATGAAAAATATGCTCCCTTAAAAATTTTCCAGACTCCTTAATCTTTTTTATAAAAAATACTTTAAAGTAAACTCTAGAAATAATATTTTCTAAATTCCTAGAAATTCTTTGCAAGAACTATTTATAAAACGCAGAATTTTTTTCTTTTAAAAAATATTTTTTATAAAATTCGTCTATAGATTCCCGCCTTCGCGGGAATGACAAGAAAGGTTAAATGATTTAATTATTTTGTCATCTCAGGACTTAGTTTTTCTTATGAATAAAACGAATTAGAAACACTTAGAACCCATGATCTATTATACCAAAAACTTTAAGGTAAAATCTTATCAGTGCAAAAATTTGTGATTCCGAGTTTTTGTAATCTTTGAATTTCTTCCTCTGAATTTACTGTCCAAGCATAAATTGTACAATTTTCAAAGAAGTTTATAAGTTCTTGATTTATTGTTTCATAATCAAAAGAAAGTAGAGCAATGCTATTTTGAACAAGTAATTCCTTCATTTGCTTCATGTCATAAGATTCGATTGATTCTTTGTCCATATAAACACCAACATTTATGCCTGGAAAAAGTTCTTTAGCTTTATTAAGACATGGAATGATTTCTAACCAATTTGAATTATAGGGAACTAAACTAACTTGTTCATATGGAATTTGCCATTTATCTAGTTCTCTTTTTAAAATAGAGAAAATTGAATCACAATTTTTTTCATTTATGTTTTTTAGATCAAACCAATAACGTAGTTTATGTTTATAAGTTTTTAAGTATTTTCTTAATAGTGGTAACTTGGAAAATGAAAATCTTTTTGGTTTGTTATGATGTAGTCTTAAATTTCCATCTAAATACCACAAGTCTAATTCAACACCTTTATAGCCTTTTAAATAAGCTGCTTTTAAAGAAGCCACTGTATTTTCTGCTGCGCCTTCTTGTCTATAACCTCTATGTGACCAAATAAATTTTTTCATGTCTAATAATGAAACATTGAATTTGTACACATTGTAAAACAAAAATTATTCAGCGCAACACAATAAAACATTTAGGTTATTTTCAAGGTGTTCTATCTTGACTTTTTGGTAAATTTTCATAGAATGTAGAGATTGTGGCGGAGTAGCTCAGTTGGTTAGAGCAGAGGAATCATAATCCTTGTGTCGGGGGTTCAAATCCCTTTTCCGCTACCATTAAAAGTTCTTAAATTACAAAGGAATTTTAGAAATCTTACGCTGCGCCACAAACCTTTAACGCAGGAGGACTATAAAAGTTGTAAAGTCAACGTTACAAATCTCATGCCACATTATAATTAAAAAATAAAAATAGTTTTTTTATTTTTAAGTATATTATTATAATAAATTCATATGCAAAATATTAAAATCTATAGGAATAAGAATGACTGATAAAAAACAACCAATACCCTGTGTTGCTTCAATTGTGTTAAATAAAAATCATTCTAAAACAGTTTTTACTTTAAGATTAAAAGAACCTGAAAAAGGTCAATGGTCTACACCAGGTGGAAAAATAGATTGGGGAGAAAGTCATGAGGAAGCTGCCATTAGAGAGGCGCATGAAGAGTTGGGAGTTAAAGTTAAAGTATTAAAACTTGTTGGTATAACAAATGATTATAACAAAGAATTGGGCTGGCATTATATTTCATTATTATATGTTTGCGAATTTGTCGGTAATGAAAATGAAATTACAAACATGGAACCACACAAGCACGAAAAAGTAGAATGGTTTGATGTAAATAATCTTCCCAAAAATATAGGTTGGAAAGGAAAACGCGCCATTGATATGTATTTAAAATCAATTTCTGCAAAATAAGCATAGAATTTAAAACAAACTCTAATAACAAAGTTTTTGTGAATTTTTAATAAAAAAGGCAAGCCAATTATGCCTGCCTCAATTTATAATTTGTTTAAATATATCCGCCTTCTTTATCTCGATTTAAATTAATTCTTACAAAGAGTTTCTAGGCGTCTTGGATTTTTTTAGAGTGTCGAGCGTATTCTTCATACGTGACCTCTAAAAAAATTCATAGCAACACAGAAATTCGGAGCAAGAAATAATTTAAAAAGGAATTTCATCATCAATATTAGAATCACTAACCAGCTCTTCTACTTTTTTATCTGGTGTTGGTGTTGTTTTTGATGCACTTGCTTCAAGACTTTTATTATAACCATCGTCAAAGCTAGATCCACTGTTTCCGCTTCCTTTGCTATCCAACATTTGCATAATTGCCCCAAAGCCTTGTAAAACAATTTCTGTTGTATATTTTTCAGCACCTTGATTGTCTGTCCATTTTCTTGTTTGTAAAGATCCTTCAAGATATAGTTTTGATCCTTTTTTTACATATTGTTTAATTACACCTACTAAACCTTGAGAAAAAACTACAATTCTATGCCATTCTGTTTTGTCTTTTTTTTCACCTGTTTGTTTATCTTTCCAGGTATCTGTTGTTGCCAGACTAAATGAAGCAACTTCATTTCCATTTGTCATTGTACGAATTTCAGGATCTTTTCCTACGTTTCCAATTAATATAACTTTATTTACTGCCATAATTTTAAATTTTTTTATTAAGATTAATAATATTTAGAGCTTTATATTTTATAAACTAAAGCTCGAGTTCTTTTGATAATAATGCAAAATTTTTAATACTCAATTCTTCTGGTCTTTTATTTTCAGATATGTCGCATTTTTTTAATATTTCTTTAGCATTTGGTTTTGATTTTAAAATAGATTTAACCATTTTTCTTCTTTGGCTAAATAACAATTGTGTAAGTTTTGACAAATTGTTGATATTCACATCCTTAACACAATATTCTTTTTTTGGATATAAAGAAACCACACTTGAAGTTACTTTTGGTTGAGGAACAAAAGCTGTCGGCTTAATATCAAAATGTTTGTTTACGTCGCATAAAAACTGACACATTATAGATAAACGTCCATATTGTTTTGTACAGGGTTTTGCAACAATTCTTTCTGCAACTTCTTTTTGAAACATTAAAGTTAAGCTTTCAAAATTCTGAGCATTGCTTAGCCATTTAAACAACAAAACAGTTCCAATATTGTATGGAAGATTTGATATTATTTTAATTTTATTTTTGAAGTAATCTGCTTCTTTGATTCTTAAAGCATCTGCTGAAATAATTTTTAATTTGTCCCGATATTTAATAAACTCCTTTTCTAAAGCTTGAATACACCTTTCGTCTGTTTCTATAACAATAAGTTTTTTAGGATTTATTTTTAAAATAGATCTAGTTAAGCCGCCAGGACCCGGACCAATTTCTAAAACTTCATAGTTTATTAAATCACCGGCACATTTTGCAACTTTATCTGTTAAATTAGAATCTAGCAAAAAATTCTGGCCAAAAGATTTTTTGGTTTGAAGTTTGTATTTTTTGATTATTTCAGAAGTTGTTAACATAAATTGCTTTAATTACCCAAATGTTATAAGCTTAATTCATATTAAATAATATATAAATATATGACAACAGTAAACCTCTCTAAGTTCAAAAAAGAATTGCTATTTTTACCACTTGGTGGATCTGGTGAAATAGGAATGAATTGTAACTTATACCATTATAACGGAAAATGGATCATTATTGATATGGGAATAGGGTTTGCTTTAAATATTCCTGGTGTAGATTTATTAATTCCTGATATTTCTTTTCTTAAAAAATACAGAAAAGATATTCTGGGTCTTATTGTTACACACATTCACGAAGATCATTTGGGAGCCATTCAATACTTATGGGAAGAATTAAGAATTCCAATTTATTGTTCTGAGTTTGCTACAGAATTTTTAAAAGAAAAATTAGGTGAATGTTCTTTTTTAGATAAAATAAAATTTATCCGAACTGAAGCAGGACAAAAAATAAGCTTAAAACCTTTTTCACTAGAATTTATAGGTTTAACTCATTCTGCCCCTGAAATGAATGCTGTTTTAATTAAAACTGAGAAGGGAAATATTTTACATACAGGAGATTGGAAGTTTGATAATCATCCTGTAATTGGAGCATCCTCAGATAAAGCTAGATTACAACAACTTGGAGATAATAGAGAAGTTTTAGCAACTGTGTGTGATTCAACTAATATATTTTCTGAAAAAGAAACAAGATCTGAAAGCGAATTATTAGATAGTTTGATAAACTTGATGATAAATAAAAAAGGAATGGTCGTTGTTACAATTTTTGCATCTAATATTTCTAGAATACAAACAATATATAATGCTGCAAAAGCTTGTAATAGAGAAGTTGTATTAGCAGGAAAATCTTTGTTTAGAATAACCAAAGTCGCAAAAAAAGTTGGTTATTTTAAAAAAGATATGAAATTTTTAGCAGATAAAGAGATTAGAGATTATCAGAGAAATGAATTGCTTATTATTTCAACAGGATGTCAGGGGGAATTATTAGCAGCTACAAATAAAATGGCGAATGATTCTCATTTAACCTTAAGAATAAAAAAAGGTGATACTATAATTTTTGCTTCAAAAATGATTCCAGGTAATGAAAAAAATATATTAACTTTACATAACAAGTTTGCTGAAAAAGATGTAGAAGTTATTACAGACAAAGATGCCTTTGTTCATGTTTCAGGACACTACACACAAAATGATCTGAAAGAAATGTATCAATTAGTCAAACCTGAAATGACAATTGCTGTACATGGAGAAAGCTCTCATTTAAATGAACACAAAAAAATTGCACAACAATTTGGTATTAAAAATGTTATTAAAGCTAAAAATGGAAATATAATAAAACTAGATCGCGATAATCCTAAAGTTATTGAAACAATTCCTATAAAATTCAAAGTTCTTGATGGTAAACGAATATTACCTGCTGATAGTGAAATCATCAAAACACGTAGAAAAATTATGGAAATAGGTGTTGTATTTATTCATTTAATTTTAAATAAGAAATTTAAATTAATAAAATCTCCCATTGTTTCTGCACCAGGAGCGTATGACTTGGAAAAAGACACTGTTATGTATGAAATTTTTAAAGAAGATATAAGTCATGCTTTACGCGATTCAATAAAACAACTTGCTAGCATAAAGTCAAAAAACAATAAAAAATTTAATACAGACAAAGATAAATTGAAATTTATTGAACAACAAATTCGTAGAGTTGTTAATAGTATTTTTAACCAAGATATTGGCAAAAAACCTGAAATTGAAATTTCTTTTACGATAATTTAATATTTCTCTTAAATATTTTTCTTATAGTTTATAATATATCATAAATAGATTGTAATTTGATATTTTATTTTTATAATAATTTTGTTTACTAACAAAGTTAATTAAAAATGAAAATATCTAAAATCAAAGAACTCACACAAAATTTTGAATCGTACTCACAGAAAACAGAAAATAACATTGAATTCTGGCTTGCAAGAGATTTAAAAACCCTTTTGGGCTATGAAAAATGGTCTAATTTTTTACAGGTAATTTTAAAGGCTAAAACTGCTTGTGAAGTATCTAAAAACAAGGCTAGTGATCATTTTGCCGACGCCGGTAAAACGATCGTAATGCCAAAAGGTGCGATTAAGTCTATAATGTTAACCCGATATGCTTGTTATTTAATAGCTCAAAATGGTGATTCTAGAAAAGATTTTATCTGAAAATAACTAAAAAAATTAGAAAATTAATATGGTAGCAAAAGTAAAAACATTTGCATTTAATGGCATAAATGCAATTGATGTAACTGTTGAAGTTAAAATATCTTATGGAATAGTAGCTTTTTATATAGTGGGCTTACCAGATAAGGCTGTTAATGAAGCAAAAGAAAGAGTTATTTCTGCAATTAACTCAATGGGATTGTCTTTTCCTGCAAGAAGAATAATTGTAAACTTAACACCTGCTGATTTAGCAAAAGAGGGTAGTTATTTAGATCTACCGATTGCTTTAGGTATTTTGATTGAAATGAAAATTATTCCTCAAGATGCTGTTGATGATTATATTGTTATGGGTGAATTATCTTTAGATAGTAAAATTAATCCTGTTAATGGTGTTTTACTTGCTTCTATTGCGGCAAACGCAAGAAATCTTGGAATTATCTGTCCTAAACAATGTGCTGGAGAAGCTGTTTGGGCAGGAGAAGATTTTAATATATTAGCACCCTGTAATATTTTATCTTTAATCAATCATTTTAAAGGAGTTCAACTTTTATCTAGACCAGAAAACAAAAAACAAGCAAATGAAATTATTTACCCTGATTTAAAAGATATTGTTGGACAAACAAGAGCAAAAAGAGCTTTGGAAATAGCAGCAGCTGGTGGACATAATTTACTAATGATCGGCCCTCCCGGAACTGGTAAATCAATGTTAGCTGCAAGATTGCCTGGAATATTACCAGATTTAACTAATCAGGAAATATTAAATATTAATACAATTGCAAGTATAACAGGACAAATACGAAATGGTGAGCTAATTACTCAAAGACCTTTTAAAGATCCCCATCATTCCTGTTCAATGCCGGCAATGGTTGGTGGTGGCACAAAACCCAGACCAGGACAAGTTACTTTGGCACATAAAGGAGTTTTATTTTTAGATGAATTACCTGAGTTTCAAAGGCAGGTTTTGGATTCTTTGAGACAACCTATTGAAACTGGACATGTAACAATTGCTCGGGCAAATTCACATATAACTTATCCAGCTGATTTTCAATTAATTGCTGCTATGAACCCTTGCCGCTGTGGCCATTTAATGGATGATTTTAAGAAATGTAAAAGAGCTCCTCTTTGTGCAGAAGAATACCAAAAAAAACTTTCTGGTCCTTTATTAGATAGAATAGATTTATTTGTAGAAGTTCCCAAAATTGATGTGTTTAAAGAAAAAGAACAGACTCAGTATATTGAGGAAAGTAAGGTTGTTAAAACAAGAGTAAATATTGCAAGAGAAATTCAGAGGCAACGATATAATAATGATTTAGTAAATACAAAAGCTAATGGCACAATTTTAGATGAATCAGTCAGATTAACTCCTGAAAGTAATCAAATTCTTAAAACCGCAATTGAAAAATTAAGCTTATCAATGAGAGGATATAATAAAATCCTTAAAGTTGCTCGCACAATTGCTGATTTGGGAGAAGAAAAGGATGTAAGGAAGGAACATTTACTTGAAGCCTTACGATACCGGAATACCCAAAGCCTTTTAAATTAATTTTTGCGTTAGTTTTTGTTGTCGCTTTGGGAATTTTTTTTAAGACTCACTTAGTAAGAATAAGCTCGCTTAAAAATTTTCCGACCTCCTAAAAAACCTTAGCAAAAATTAGTTTAAATTTGCTTTTGCTTCAGATTTTGTCGTTGCTTTCTCGTATTTATCAAAGTCGCGTAGAAGAATACGCTCAACTTTGAAAATACTTAGGTTGCCGCGTCGTGCATAGCACTCCTCGCAATGACTGATTAAGAAAATGTAAATTCTAAAGAATAACATTTTCTAAATCCCTAAAAAACCTTAGCAAAAATTAGTTTAAATTTGCTAATTAATTTAAATTTGCTTTTGCTATAAAAAATCTACTAAATTTTATTCTTATTAAAAATCTTTTTAAACTTCTCAAAAGTCTGTTCTTCATCTTTTGTAACAATTGTATAATCACACCCGTCTTTAAATTGCATTTCGTATTTTACTGCTTCTAATCTTTGTCGGATTTTGGTTTGGTCATTTTTATATCTCTGTTGTAGTCTTTCAAGTAATTCTTCTTGGGATGGTGGCATTGTGAAAATAAAGACTAAATTAACCTTACCAGCTAAATGTTCTTTGTATGTTTGAATTTTATCTCCATAACCAATAACAATATAGTCTTGGTTAAAAACTTTTGGAAATTCATATGAGTAATAATTATCAAACGCTTCTAGTCTGTAGAAAAAATCACCTTGTTTTTCTTTTTGTAAAAATTCTGCTTTACTGATGAAATAAAAATCTTTCCCATTTATTTCTCCCTCTCTAGGCTTACGAGTTGTGCAAGAAAGAATATCTTTTATGTTTAATTGTTGCTTAACTTTTTCAAGAAGAGTTGTTTTACCTGATGCCGATGGACCTATAAGAAAATAAAGATTATGTTTCATATTCTAATTACTGACTTCTGACTTGGAGCGGGCAATGAGGTTCGAACTCACGACCCCAACCTTGGCAAGGTTGTGCTCTACCACTGAGCTATACCCGCTTAAAAATCTTTTCACTTAGAATTTTTTTGTAAAAAGAATTTTATAAAATTGTCTCTTTAAATTACTTTCAAGACTTTTAAAAAGTATCAATTTCTATTTAATTTGCAATAGAAATCTCGAATATAGAGAAACATAAAGTAGTAAACAAAAAGCTCTTCCACTTCGCTCAGCCTTAAATAAACTCCAAATTTTCTTATATCTACTGAGTCCTCTAGTATTTCTGTAACAATAATAATCAATACTGTAAAGCATATTTTCTTATTTGGTATATATATAGTTAACTTTTTGGTTTTAATATATTTTGCAATTCTTTTATTTTTGTCTATAAAAAGAGGAATAAAAAAACACATTAAAAAAATAGTTATTTCAAAAATAGCTCTTGGTTTTTCATTGAACCAAGAACTTATATTATGTAAATTAGTTTCATTTTGGATATTCAATTCACTAAATATTTTACCACTACTCCATTGGAAATAGTGCTGTCCCCAACTTATTTCTTCTCCCAAAATATAGAATAAACCTAGAAAAACCAGAACACTGAAAATCCAAATTTTTCTATCTTTTGTTTTATGGCAAATTATTTTTAATTTTTTTATAGAAAATATTAGTGTGACAGCCAAACAAATAGCTTGAAGATTTTCCATAATTCCCAGCTCAGCTTTTAAAAAAAAGAGCTTATATAAATCACTATGTTTATGCAGCCCTAATATAACTAGGAACAACAAACAGGATGCTGGTAATAAAAAATAAAAGAATGAGTCTTTTTTAAACATTTTATTTACTGAATTTTATTTTCTCATATAATTCTTTTGCATATAAAAATATAAAGTAATAGCAGAAAAATTCTCGTAATTCACTAAACCTAAGATTGAAAATAGGATAAACATCATTTGTGTAGCCTATTATTCTTACTACTTCAAAAATAATTACTGTATAAAATAAATAAAAATTAGCTAAGTATAATTCGAAATTATTTTGTTTAGTATACTTAGAAAATTTTTTATTATATTTGTTTAAAAGTGGAAAAATGAAGCTAATCATTGTCATTCCGATTTCTAATAATAGTTTTAATTTCTGATCAAACCATGAACTTATATTGTGTAAATTGGTTTCATTTTGAGTATTTAATTCTGTAAATATCGCGCCACTATTCCATTGGAAATAGTGCTGTCCCCAACTTATTTCTTCACCCAAAAGAACAAAGCATCCGAGGCAAACCAATATTTGTATTAATTTAATTAAATAATTTTTAGTTTTGTTTTTTTGAAAAATTCTAATAAATAAAAATAGACTTATACCTATGAATAAAATTTGTGTACTTTCCAATAACCCCAATTCTCCACTTAAAAAATTTATGTGTAATGAATGTAAAGATAGTGATAAGAAAAAGATCAGAAAAAAACTTGGAAGTAGAAAATAAAAAAACTTTTTGTCAATCATTAGATTATATTATTGAGATTATAAAACCCTTACTTATAATTATAATATTCTTAATTACAAAATTACAAAGGAAATAAATATTATGCCAGATTATAAAAATAATGTAGACGCTCGTTTGAAAAAATTTATAGATAATATTGAACGTTTAGAAGAAGACAAAGCAGATCTTGCTAAACAAGTTTCAGATGTTTATAAAGAAGCCAAAACAGCTGGCTTTGATACTAAAACTATGAAAAAAGTTATTGCTTTGAGAAAGCTTGATCAAGATGAAAGACATGAGCAAGAACAAATGTTGAGTACTTATAAGGAAGCCCTTGGAATGATCGGCGCTTAAAAGTATTGTTTAAAGTTAATTTTACTTTAGATTTTGTTGAAATTCAGACTTCTCAGTGCCACTTAGTAACAATAAGCTTCCGCGCTTCGAAATCTAAATTTCTTAAAAATTTGTTGTAAAATTAACTTTAAAACAACATTTTGGATTTACTCAACTTTGTCAATTTCTTAAAAATCATTAAAAAAAATTTAGTATACCATTTGAAATCTTGGATTTACTGCTTTTTGAACAGGTATTATTCTAGGGGAAGATTGTGGTGGTGTTTCCTCCGTAATTGGAGGTATAAAAACTTCTACTGGCGTACTGTTTGCTGGAGCTGGTGCAACTTGACTTTTTTTTCTACAACAGTTTGAAGGTTCTATAGTGTCTACTAAACATTTTGAAGGCGATTGTGATAATTCTTTTTCTATATGCATTAGAAGTACAGCTCGTTGTTCTGCTTCATCGTATACGGGAATATCAAGACCTTTTCTTTCTATAGATTTAGGGCAACAACAAAAACAAGAAGTTTCAGCACTTTGTATAGTTAACCTTGACTCTTTCACTGCTACGGCTTCCTTTATTTTTTGTAGATAGTGGAGCTTTGTTTCAGGCGTTAGTTGATCTTCATCTTTTGTTTTTTCTCGTCCTGGAAACCTAAGTATTTCAAATAGATCTGTAATTGCTAATTCTTTTTTTGTTGTAGTTATTAAACTTTCCAAAAATCTTTCTACTTTTGCTGCGTCTGTGTCGGATATATTAGCTTCCATATTTTTCTTTATTAGTTATTGATATTGTTAGTAAATTAAAACATTATTAAAAATACTTGGGATATTATAACATAAGAAACACAATTAGCAACAGGCTATTAGAAAAATAGGAAGTTGAGATCTAAATTTTGACTAAGTTCTTTAAACTTTTTTTCTGCATCTTGCATGTTTGTTACAAGCTTTTCATGACCCTCTTCCTCTTTGAAATCAAAAACATTAAAGCTTGTTTTTTCAGGAGGATTAATTTTATTTTTTAAACCATGATAAATACCTGTAAGAACAGAGATAAGAACCATGTAAATATCGCTATTTGGAGAAGGTAATCTATATTCTATTCTTCTTTTTTTATCTAAGTTCTCGTCATTATAGTCTTTTAAATTTTTGAATGAATTTGAAATTCTTATTGCAGCTGTTCTATTTTCTATTCCCCAAGTTACAAAAGTTGGAGCAGGAATTTTCCCTTTTTTATGTAAAATTATATTTGCTTCTTTGTCATATTTTGAAAAATCTTTTTCCTTATTTACAATTAATAATAAGAGGCCATTCATAGTTTTACACAACCCACCCACACTGTATAACAACTTCTGTGTTTCTATAAAACCACCGTATCCATCTTTTATTCTTCGAAATAAATTATTTTCTTCCTCGTCTGCAAAAGAAAGATTAATCTGCATAGAATTTGAAGAATCTGTATAAAAAGGTTTAGTATTAAAATCTACAACAACGTCTTTTTCTTTAACTAGTACTTTAATTATTTGTTTAAGTTGTTCTATATCTTTTGCCAATTTATCTATATCAGTATAAGGAATAGTTTGAATTTCAAATTGATTCTCCCCCATTTCCGTACTATATGAATCTAGTTGTATATTTTTCTTTTTACATTCATCAAAGATTTTATTAAAAATTTGCTTGTATTTTTTTTCAATAAAATTCTTAGAATATTTTTTACCGCTCTTAAAATCATAAAAATAAAACTCAAGCTCAACGCCTATTTTAATAAAGGGCAGCTGTGGGAATTCTGTTTTGAAAAGATTTAAAAGTTTTTGAAGAATTTTTTTACGGTTTTGATATATGATTTTCTTTTTTATACAACCACCTTTTATTTGTGGTTTTATAGAGACTTTTTCAAAAGAATTAAATGAGATGTAGTTTTCTTTAGACTGTATTTGGTTTTTATTAAAAAAAAAGACTGTTTTACGAATTTTATTAAAACAGTCTTTTATTTTTGTTATAAGAAACATTAGCTATTGTTTTCAATCCATTCTTGTAAATCTTTTTTAGAACTTGCGCCAGTTCTCATATCTACTACTTGTCCGCCTTTAAACAAAATAATAGTTGGAACACTTCTAATTCCATATTTAGCTGGTAAATCTCCAGCATCATCTATATTGCATTTGAAAATATTAACTTGTTCTTTCATTTCCTCTGCTAATTCGTTAATAATTGGTATTAGCATTCTACAAGGGCCACACCATGGTGCCCAAAAATCTAAAACCACTGGTTTTTCTGATTTGTTAACTAATGTATCAAAATTTTCTTGAGTAATGTCTTGTGCCATTTTTATTCCTTATTATTAAGTTTTTCTGTAATTTCTGTAATTTTAGCTTTTTCTCTATTTAAAATTTCTGAACAATGTTCTTTAAATTTTATGCCTTCTTCATATAAACTAGTGATTTCTTCTATATCTAAATCACTTTTTTCTAATTTATTTAAAATCTCTTGAAGTTCATTAAATGCTTCACGAAACTTCATATTTTTAATATTTTTTTCAGTCATTTGTTTTTCTTTTTATTTCTTAGATATTTTTACTTTTAAATTTACAGAAAGCAATGATTTTACAATTTTTACATTTTGGCTTTCTAGCTGTACAAACATATCTACCATGTAAAACAAACCAATGATTAATATACCTTTTCCATTTTTCTGGTATTACTTTATTTAATTTAATCTCTGTTTGCAAAACATTATTAGCTTTTACTAGGCCTGTTCTGTTTCCAACTCTAAACACATGAGTGTCTACTCCTATTGTATTTTTATTAAAAGCACAATTTAACATAACATTTGCTGTTTTTCTGCCAACTCCTGGTAAAACAATTAAATCTTCAAACCTTGACGGAACTTGAGAACCATGTTTTTCTACTAATATTTTAGATAACTTAATTATGTTTTTAGCTTTGTTATTATAAAGCCCAATAGTTTTAATATGTTGTTTTAATTTTTCTTCGCCTAGATTTAACATTTCTTCTGGTGTGCTTATAATTTGGAATAATGTAACGGTGGCCTTATTAACTCCTTTGTCTGTGCTTTGAGCAGAAAGAATTATGGCAATCAAAAGGGTAAAGTTATTTATATGATTAAGCTCTATAACGGAACTGTTATTATATTCTTTCTCTAGATTAAAAAATATTTGATCAACAATCTTGGGATTCATCTTAATTATCAATACTTTCAGTACTCAGATCATCAACATCTAATTGGCCGTCTTTATTGTGATCTTCCCTTTTTAATATTCCTAAATTTGTACGAGTCCATTCTCCTAATGTAAATCTGGTATTTCTATTTCTATCAATAGCTGCAAAAGATTTTGTTATGTATTCATTATCATCTAAACTAAAATCACATTCACAATTATCTGTTTCACAAGTTTTTATACATACAAATTGTTTAAATTCTTTAATGTTAACAACTGAGTTTTGATTTACATCCATTAAAATAAACGCTTTCTCCGAATACTGTATAATATTTTCCTCGGTTACTATTTGGTCACCGTCAACATCTAAGTCTTTCATTGTCTGAAAAATAACAACTGTTTTCTTTTCTGTCCCTTTTGTCGCCTCTTCTCCGAAAACTGGGCTTGGAAAACTGATTATTAAATAACTAATTATGATTAAAATAATTATTCTTGAAAGTTGTCTACTGTTTCGTATGTGAAGTGATAAAAAAGATAATGTTTTCATTTCAAAATCCTTGCAAATTTATTGAGTCTTTCTAAGATTAACATAAATATATTTGTATTAATATTCAATGTCTAAAAATATAAAAATAACTTTTGTTGTTAATAACAAAAACATTGTTTGTAAAACCCAAGTAGGGAAAACTTTGTTACAAACTGCTCAAGACAACAATATTCCATTAGGCAATGCTTGTGAGGGCAATGGAGTTTGTGGTATGTGTCATGTGTTGATTGAACAAGATAATTTTAAAAAATTTAAAAAACCTAGTACAAAAGAAGAAGATGTACTAGAAAAATTATTAAATGTATCTTGTAATTCTAGACTAGCGTGTCAGACTATTTTAACTAGTAATTGTGCCGATATTGTAGTCACAGTTTCTTAATAACAGGTATTTAAAATGCAAAACAAGAAATCTTTTTTAACAGTTTTTATTATATTTCTAATTTTAATAGGAATTTATTATAGTATATGGTCTTCACAAGTTAAAAAAGTAGAGAAAACCTTAGGTAAAGATTTACAAAATCTTAAATATTCTTCAATTGAAATATCTGGTTTTCCTTTTAAAAAACAAGTTTATGTAAAAAATTTAGAATTTAATTTTAATAAAAATTTTATGACTAACAATATATTGAAGGTTAAAGATATAAAACTTCTATCCACAATATTTAGTAATACTTATAAAATTTTATTAACAGAAGTAGAATATATTGATTCTTCCAATGAAGAAGAAATTGTAAGCAAATTAACGTTTAATGATGTTCCTAAAATATCTTGTTCTTTTTATAAAAATGGCAAAATAAAAGCTTTGACATATAGTGATATAGGCTATCGAGTTATGGATAAAGAAAATAAAACAGTTTATACTGCTGACTCTTCTTCGTTAAATTTAAATTCTGTCAAAACAGAAACTGGTATTGATTATCAACTTGATTCTTCTTTTGATGGCATACAAAATATGCAGATTTTAAATACTGCGGAAAAAAAAGATGTTTTAGAATATGTTCCTGATCTTTATAGTTTAAGAATGAATATACTAAAATCTTATGTTACTACTTCTGATGATCTAGAGAGCGCTGATAAAGTTATAACTATAAATGATATTACTTGGAAAAATAAAACTCAAAAAACTGCAATTAATTTAACTGGTATTCTTAATGTTACCCAGGACGATAGCTTGCCTTTCGGTCAAGTAACTTTAAAGATTAGTGAATTTAATAAAATTAAAGATAATTTTTTAGAAAAAGTACACAACACAACTATTACTGACGAAAGTGGAACAGAAAAATTAGTAAAAGACGATAAAGAAACATCAATAATTTTTGATCAACTCGCAACTATATTGACTCGTTTAGGTGATAAAAATGTTGAAAGCACTGAAACAGATAAAATTTTCTTATTACAAAGAGACAAAAAAGAATTTGCTCTTAGAGTAAATGGGGAAAATTTATCGCAAGCATTTGAAGAATTAGAAAATGACAAAAATGTTAAAGCAAAATAATGCTTTAACATTACAAAAAGTAATTGTTTCTGCCTCCAATCTTTTAAACACACCGAATTCATTACATGAAGCAAAACTGCTTCTTGCTTTTGTTCTTGCTATTCCTGTAAATAAAATGTTTTTTCATGAACAAAAAATTTTGTCAAAAAAAGAACTTGATGCTTTTTCCCAATTAATTACTAGACGATCTAAGTATGAACCTATTTCTCATATCATTGCTAAAAGAAACTTCTGGAATTCTGAGTTTATTGTGAACGCGAATGTTTTAGATCCTCGTCCTGATACCGAAACTATGATTGAATGCATCTTAAAAGAATTTACAAATCTAGAACAAAAATTAAATATTTTAGATTTAGGAACTGGAACAGGTTGTATTTTATTAAGTTTATTAGAAATTTACAAAAACTCAACAGGTCTGGGAATTGATGTTTCCGATCAGGCCTTAAGCGTTGCAATAAAAAACGCTGAAAAACTACATCTTAAAAATAGAACAGAATTTCTAGAAAACAATTGGCATGAAAATATAAATAAAAAATTTGATATTATTGTTAGCAATCCACCTTACATTCCAACGAAAACTATAGAAACTTTACAAATAGAAGTTAGATATTATGAACCTAAGCTTGCTTTAGACGGTGGCAATGACGGTTTAAATTGCTATAAACAAATTGCTATAAACATTGAAGAAAAATTAAAAAATAATGGTAAGTTATTTCTAGAAATAGGACAAGGACAAGAAAGAGATGTTCAAAAAATCTTTGAGCAACAAGAATTAAAGTTTTTGTATTATAAAAAAGATCTAAATGGGATTGTTAGAGTCTTAGTGTTTAAAAAATAAGTGGTGCCCAGAGATGGAATTGAACCAACGACACAAGGATTTTCAGTCCTTTGCTCTACCAACTGAGCTATCTGGGCAATATAGTTTGGATATAAAGTAATAAAAACTAATATATTGATTATACAGATTTATTTTAATTTTCAAGAGTAAGTTATGACCCAAGTAGTTTTAGTAGATAAAAATGACAAGCAAATTGGCGTAGAAGAAAAAATTGCTGCACATAAAAAAGCATTGCTGCACCGTGCTTTTTCTGGATTTGTTTTTAATGATAAAAAAGAACTTTTAATTCAACAAAGAAGCTCAATAAAATATCATAATCCTGAAATTTGGTCAAATACAGTTTGCAGTCACCCCCATCCTGGAGAAACCACCAAGCAAGGAATTGAAAGAAGAATTTTCGAAGAATTGGGATTTGAATGTGAGCTTACTAAAATAAAAGAATTTATTTATAAAAAAGCCTTTGATAATGGTTTAACAGAGCATGAATATGACCATATTTTTGTTGGAATATATAATGGAAATGTTTTTCCAAACAAAGATGAGGTTATGAATTATAAACGGATTTCTTTGGAAGACCTTGAAAAAGATATGCAAAAAAATCCTGATAATTATTCTTATTGGTTAAAAAAGATACTCAAACTTGGCTTTCTTCCTGATCGGTAATATTTTAATGTTTTTTTATTAAAATGTCTTAAATTCTTCCCGAGTGGGAATAATAGTCCTTGATTCTTTTAAAAAAGCTTCTATACTTCCCGATAGGGAATAATATATAAAATGTAATGTCAAAAATAGAAATAAAAAATAGTAAAAATATAGGAAAGCTATTCCGCGAGTTAAGAAAAAAACAAAAATTAACTCAAGAACAAATAGCAGGTTTATCTAATTTAGGTAATAGATTTATCGTAGAATTAGAGGCCGGAAAGCCAACCTTACAAATAGACAAAACATTGCACGCTCTAAGAACTTTGGGTCTTAAAGTTTATTTAGAAAACGCATTATTAGAGGAAGAAATAAATGAGTAAAAAATTATATGTATATTTATTTGATCAAAAAGTTGGAATACTGACTCAAGAAAAAGGACAGCTTAATTTTCAATACAACGAAAATGCTAAATATCCAATTTCTTTAGCTATGCCAATAAGAAAAGAGTCTTACAAAAACAATGATACTCAGAAATTTTTTGCGAATCTTTTACCTGAAGGTAATCAAAGAGAGAAGATAGCAAAATTTTATGGGGTAAAAGAAAATCCATTTCCATTACTTGAAAAAATAGGAGGCGAATGTGCTGGTGCTATTTCTCTTTATTCGGAAGAACTTGAAATAGAAGAAACAATTCCAGTGGAATTTTTAGAGCAGGAATTTTATAAATATATTAAAAACCTACCAAAAAAGCCTTTACTATCAGGTGAGAATATAAGGCTATCCTTGGCTGGAGCTCAAGTCAAAGGAGCGCTTTTGTTGGACAACTGGACACTCACTAGTATTCTTTTAGAAAAGATTGGAATACACAAACCAACTCAAAAGAAATTTAGCACTCATATAGTAAAACCACCAATTGAAAATTTAGAAGACACGGTTTTTAATGAATTATTTTGTATGTTATTGGCCAATCAATTAAAAATTATTGTACCCCGAGTACATCTTTATTATACACAAGATATACCTTGTTTGTTTGTACAAAGATATGATAGATATTATAGAGACGACACAGCGCTCAAAAGATTACATCAAGAAGATTTTAACCAAATATCAGGTATATTCCCTGAAAAAAAATATCAAGAAGATGGTGGGGTTTCAATAAAACAATGTTCTACAATAATCAAAAATCATACCACAGCTGCTGCACAAAATATGGCAAGTTTTTTAGAAATTATAATTTTCAATTATTTAATAGGAAATTGTGATGCTCATGGTAAAAACTTTTCATTAATACATAACGCTGAATCAATAGAAGATTCAAACCAAATAATTTCATTTCATAAATTTAAAAATAATAATATTGCTCTCGCTCCTTTCTATGATCTTCTTTCAACAGAAATATATACAGATCTTGGTAATAAAATGGCAATGAAATTAGGAGGAGAATATAATATAAAAAATATTCAAAGAATACATTTTGAAAAAATGGCAGAAGAATTAAATATACGACCAAAAACTGTATTTTTAATTATAGACTCTTTTTCTAAAGTAATACTACCTCTTGCAAAAGATCTCAAAAAAGTCTTAAACAGTATAAATATTTCTTCACCAATCTTTAATGAAATAATTAACTTAATAGAATCTAAAGTTAAAAAATTAGCACCATGACCTTACAAAATTTAAAAAAAGATTTACACAATTTATCCACTCCAGAAAAAGCAAAAATTCTTCAAGGATTTTTTAAAACAGGAAAAGGACAATACGGAGAGGGGGATATTTTTATTGGTGTTACTGTACCGAATTCTAGAAAGGTTGCCAGAAAATATATAGACCTAGAATTAGATAAACTTCAGGAATTAATAAAATCTAAAATTCATGAAGAACGCCTTGTGGCTTTATTAATTCTAGTTGAACGATTTGACAAAACTCCAAAAGAAATTTTTGAATTTTATTCTCAAAATACAAAATATATAAATAACTGGGATTTGGTTGATTTAACTGCTCATAAAATTTTTGGTAGATATTTATTTACGCAAAAAAATCATGATCTTCTTTTTGATTTTGCTAATTCTAAAGATCTATGGAAAAAGCGCATTGCAATGGTTTCAATGTGGTATTTTATAAAAAATGAAAGTTTTGAGTCACCATTAAAAATTGCAAAAATTTTGTTATATGACAAACACGATCTAATTCATAAAGCTGTGGGATGGATGTTGCGAGAAATTGGAAAAAGAAATTTAGAAATAGAAAAAAACTTTCTAAATAAATATTGTAAAAAAATGCCTCGAACTATGTTAAGATATGCAATTGAGAAATTTGAAGAATCAGAAAGGCAAAAATATCTAAAATTATAATACCTTTATACCTGATTAATTTTACACTTAGGGAAAAATAAAATTTGTTTTGCCTTCATAAGTTAAGTGTGAAATTAGTTATTTTATTATTTATGCATACTATAGATTATTAACGCATTCTTAAAAAACAATCAAAAGTAGTTAAGTTTGTTGCAAGACAACAGAAATTAGGGAAGTTCTATATATTCCTTTTTAAATAACCCCAACTTGGGCTAAAAATCATAAAAGAGCAATAAAAAAATCCGAGCTATAAAAACTCGGATTTTTTATAGTTACAACAGAGAGTTAAAAACTAAAGCACAAATAATAATCTTTCTAAATTACCACGATATACCAAATCATTAATATTTAAATAATAAATTATAAAACCAAGAATTATTAGCAGTAGAATACATATCAAAATATTTCTTATTGTGTCACTTTTAGCTCTACTTTTAGCATCGCTAGTTCTGGGTTTGATCTTTTTAAATAAAAATACTAATTGAGTGGATAAAATAATACATACCATATTTATTGTTACCAAAACAAGGGAGCCTATAGAATAAACATAGTATTGCGCTCCAAGAGTAATACCTAAAGTAGTTAATGGTGGTAATAATGCTACAGCAACCATAACGCCTACTAGAACGGCAGAAGTACCACTTGTTAAACATATAGCTGCTGCTGCTCCTGATGCAAAAGCTAAAATTCCACTATATAAATTTACATTTGTTCTTTCCATAAGAGCGCTACTATATTGTATTGAGTCAGTAAAGGGTAAAAATTTCCACGCCATACCAACAAAAATACTAATTGCCAAACATAATCCAAAACCCATTAACAATGTTTTGATTGATTTATTTTGTAAAGTTCTATCACCAATGGCTATTGCAAAAGTAAATGCTACAACGGGACCTAAAAATGGGGCAATTACCATAGCTCCTATTAATGTAGTTACACTATTCTCAATCAAACCAACAGCGGCAACTATTGTTGAAAACAAAACATACAATAAATAATTTGTTCCCAGCTCAGCATTGGGCTCTATATTTTGATGAAGTTCTTCTATACTAATTCGATTTGGAGTTTTCTTTTTCTTTTTATTAACTGGGATTTCTTCTTGTTTTTCTTTTGGCAACATTGCTTCCACTGGCATAACAATTGTTTTCATAGTATTTGTATAACCCAAAGTGGTTTCAATAGCATCTGTTATTTCTTGAACATCTTCAGTTTTTACAACAAAAGAATATCTTGCTCTTTCTTCGTTATTACAAGTTTTCCATGAATCAATTATTTTTTCTTTTTGGGAGATTGCGTCTAGTACTTTAGTGTTTTTGCTATCCGCTCTAACTTCGATTATTCTGTGAGTCATGATGTGTATGTTTAGTTTTCAATGTTCTCTTGAAAAGATTATTCAACTTTGATTTCAAAAATTCAATTGAAATTAATCTCAACCTATTTTTTATGAACAATGGTAAAAATCTCACATCCATCTTTGGTTACGCCTAATGTATGTTCATATTGAGCTGAGAGAGTTTTGTCACGAGTTGTAACTGTCCAATTATCTAGTTTACTTAATAGTGTACCTGCTTTTCCTATATTAATCATTGGTTCAATTGTAAAAAACATTCCTTCTTGTAAAACTAAGCCTTTTCCTTTTTGTCCGTAATGTGGAACATTTGGATCTGTGTGAAATATTTTTCCTATTCCATGCCCACAATAGTCTCTTACTACTGAATAACCGTGTGCCTCTGCGTGTTTTTGAATTGCAGCGCCAACATCTCCTAAAGTATTCCCTGGTTTAACTTTTTCTATTCCAAGCATTAAACATTCCTGAGTTACCGTACATAATTTTTGTGCTTTGATTGATGGTTCTCCGACACAATACATTCGACTTGCGTCACCATGCCAACCATCAACAATTACTGTTACATCAATATTGAGAATATCTGTATTTTTTAAAACTTTTTCACTAGGAATACCATGACATATAACGTGATTAATAGAAGTACAGATTGATTTTGGAAAACCTTTATAATTTAAAGGAGCTGGAATTGCTTTGTTTTCAATAATTTTTTTATGACAAAGATCATTTAGATAATCAGTTGTAACTCCTGGTTTTACAAATTCAGTTATATAATCCAATATTTCTGCTGTTAGTTTGCCAGCTTTTCTCATTCCTTGAAAATCTTCTGGTGTATGTAGTGTTATGTTGTTTTCCATAATTAACGTGTTGCAAATATTATCTATTGATGTAGTTTATTTTATATTCTTTATTAAGCTAAGTAAATAATAAATAATTCGCTACTATGAAAGAACCTTGTTGGCCCACTATTCACAGTTTGTCTATAAAATTCACAAAATTAGGATTTGAACGTATAGGAAAATTATTAAAAAAGCTAGAAAATCCTCAAGATAAAATGCCTTCTATTTTTCATGTTGCTGGTACAAACGGCAAAGGTTCAGTTCTTTCTTTTATCAAGGCTATTTTAGAAGCACAAAATTATAAAGCTCATCGCTATATTTCACCTCATTTAATAGATTTTAATGAAAGAATTGAAATAACAGGAAAACAAATTTCTGATAATTATTTAAATGAATTAGTTCAAGAATGCAAAATTATTGATGATAAATACAAAATTGATGTTTCTTTTTTTGAGGGAATTACAGTTATGGCTTTTTTAGCATTTGCAAGAAATAAAGCTGATGCAACATTATTAGAAGTTGGAATGGGAGGAAGATTGGATGCTACAAATGTAATTAAGAAACCTTTAATAACTATAATTACTTCAATTTCCTTAGATCACATGCATTGTTTGGGAAATAATATAAAAACAATAGCAGAAGAAAAAGCCGCTATAATAAAATCTGGCTGTCCTGTTATTATTAGTAAACAAAAAAAAGCTGCTTCTGATATTATTAATCGAATTGCTAAAGAAAAAAATTCACCAGTTTATGAGTATGAAAAACATTGGTTTATTCATAAAACAAAATATGGTTTTATATTTGAAGGTTTTGATAAAAAATTACAACTACCTTTTCCTTCCTTAGCCGGTGACCATCAAATAATAAACTGTGGTTGTGCGATTGCTGCTTTATTGGCACAAAATAAATTAAAAATTTCTGAACAAGGACTTGTATCAGGGATTACACACACTGAGTGGCCTGGAAGATTGCAAAACTTAAATAATACTAGATTAAATATTTTTGATAAAAATAGTGAAGTTTGGTTAGATAGTGCACACAATGAAGATGGTGCAAAGAAATTAGCTGCTTGGTTGAACAATCAAAATAAAATTAATTTAAAAAAGACAGTCTTGGTTTTGGGTATGTTAAAAAGAAAACAAGGAAAAGAGCTTTTTTTAAAAAATTTAAACAATACTTTTGATTTATTAATTACTACTAATATAAGCGGTGAAGAACAAAGTGCAAATGAGATGGAAAAAATAGCTATAAGTTTGGGAATTAAAAATTGTTTAAATTTACCTAGTTTTCAAGAAGCTCAGGAATATATTAAACAAAATTTTAAAAATGTAAGAATTGTATTTTGTGGTTCTGTTTATTTTGCCGGAGAAATTTTACAAAAGGTTTAAAAAATTGTTGATAACTATGTTGATAAAATTGTGGAAAACTTTTTATTAACATATTTTAGAAGTTATAAACAAGGTTTGAACAGAATATTGTTTGGTTTTGATTGTTGAAAAATAATATTTGATTTTGTTGATAATTTCTTTAAGGTTTAATACTATTAATATCTAGGATTATTAAAATGTTTATAAGTATGTTAATAACTTTTTTATAAACAATTTAAAGTTCTAATAAAAAACAACAAAAAGATTTATTAATTATATTATTATTTAAGTTATGTTTATTTCTGAAGCTTTAGCAAACAATATGAATACTCAACCTACTTTTTTAGGCAGTATGATGCCCTTACTTATTTTTGTTATAATTTTTTATCTTTTTTTAATTAGGCCTCATCAAAAGAAGACAAAAGAACATGGGGAAAAAGTAAAAGGTCTTAAATCAGGGGATAAAGTAATAACAGGTGGTGGTATTATTGGTGTTGTTAAGAAAAATAAGGAAGATATATTGATTGTTGAGATAGGAAAAAATATTGAAATTGAAGTAGTTTCAAATACAGTTAATCTTTTTTTAGAAAAAGAGGAGAAAAAGAAATAATGTTATATTTTTCTAAATTAAAAATATTTACTATTTTAGCGATTTGTTTTTTTGCTTTTATTTTAGCATTGGCTAATTTTGTGGATTTGGGAAAATTATCAAACAAAAGAATAAATCTTGGTCTTGATCTTAGAGGTGGTTCTCATTTACTGCTTCAAGTAGATTTTGATTATTATGTTAAAGAGCAATTATCTAATATAATAGATGAGCTTAAAACAACTTTTAGGAAGAAAAAAGTAAGAACAATTCCTAAATTAAAAACAGAATTAAAAGGTAATGAAAAGATCTATCAAATTTTGTTTGTTATTAAAAAGAGTAATAATGTTAAAGAAGTGAAGAAAATTATTCGCAACACAAATAGAGATTTAGATATTAAAATAAGTGGTAATAGTTTTGCTTTGAAGTTTGATGATGTTGAGTTGAATAAAATGAAACAAAAATTAATGCAACAATCTGTAGAAATAGTTCGTCGTAGGATTGATGAAACAGGTACGCGAGAACCTATTATTCAGGTTCAAGGAAAAAATAGAATTCTTGTGCAAGTTCCTGGTATGGATAATCCAGATCAATTAAAAAATACTTTGGGCAAAACTGCTAAAATGACATTTCATTTTGTTAATATAGACATAAGATCAGGAATGATTCCTCCAGTCGGTGTTGTTCGAATGAAAGAAATGAACGGTGATTATGAATACTATATTAATAAACAAGTTATTTTAAGTGGTGATTTATTAACTGATGCAAATGTTACTTATCATCAAGGTGAGCCTGCCGTAAGTTTTCAATTTAATTCTTTGGGTGCTAGAAAGTTTGCTAAGATTACAAGAGATAGTGTAGGAAAATTATTTGCTGTTGTTCTTGACGGAGAAGTTATAACTGCTCCAAGAATAAATACTCCAATTACAGGTGGCGCAGGTATTATTTCAGGTAATTTTACAGTTGAAGAAGCAAACCAAGTTGCTTTATTATTAAGAGCAGGTGCTTTACCTGCACCTTTGGAGATTGTTGAAGAAAGAAGTGTTGGTCCATCTTTAGGACAAGATTCAATAGAAAGTGGAACAAGAGCCTGTTTGTTAGGTTTATTGTCGGTTGTTATATTTATGATTTTTGTTTATAGATTGTTTGGTTTATTTGCCAACATAGCTTTGTTTGTAAATATTTGTTTGATAATGGCTGCCTTGTCTTTGTTTGGAGCTACATTAACCTTACCTGGTATTGCTGGTATAGTATTAACTATTGGTATGGCAGTGGATGCAAATGTTTTGATATTTGAAAGAATTAAGGAAGAGCTTGAAAAAAGTAATAGAGTTATTTTAAATGCTGTGTCTGGTGGTTTTGAGGCTGCTTTTAAAACTATTTTTGATTCAAATATTACAACTTTAATTGTAGCATTTATTTTATATTTATTTGGTAGTGGTCCCATAAGAGGATTTGCTGTTGTGTTAGGTGTTGGTATTTTGTCTTCAATGTTTTCTGCTATTTTATTCACAAGACTTTTAATTGTATTGTGGTTAAATAAATTTAAACCAAAAGAGATTAAAATTTAAAAAAATAGAATTATGAAAAAAATAATATTAGGTTTTGTTTTTTTATTAGGTATGACGACACATGTATATGCTAATGAAAATAATAATTTTGAATATCCTTTTATTAGTGGTGATATCTTAACAGAATTTACCACTGATTTTATGAGTGAAGGAAAGTATAAAGTTAGAAATGACGACAAAAGAACAAATAGTTTTTTTATAATTGAGCCAGATTTTAAAGTAAATCTTAATGAAAGATGGTTAATAAATACACAATGGTTAATACGTCCAGTTGAAGACAGAGTTTATCAAGGAAGTGGTTTTGGAGATAGTTCTGCGATTGTGGGCGGTAACTCAAATAGTGATTATTATGGAAAAGAAAATCGTGTTCAAAGAAAAATACATACAGATGATTATGGTATTTTAATTGAGAAAATGAGCCTTGATTTTAAAGCTGAAGATGCTGCTTTTGGTTTTGGTAAATTTTCGCCTTCATTTGGCAAGGCTTTTGAAAAAAATAAATTTCATGGAGTTTATGGCCATCTTATGCCATTAGAATATGAGTTGAAAGAAAAGATAGGTGGTTATATTACGGCAATATTTGATTCTTCTAATATTAGACTTAATTTATTTTTTGACGATAGAACGGATTTGAGTCGTAGTTCTTTTAGAGATAGAGGAAGAGACAAGTCTTATGGTGGTTCAGGTAATACAGGGAGACTCAATAGTTATTCTATTACTTGGGAAGGAGAGAATTTTTTCAAAGTTGATAATTTGGATTATAATTTAGGTTATCGTAATTTAAAAACTCAAAGATTTAATGAAGACGATGAAGAGGGTTATTTGTTGGGTTTAAAATATACTAAAGAATTTGATAATAATATTATATTTATTCCATTTACTGAGTTTGCTGTGTTTGATAATTTTGATGGAATGCGTGGTAGAGATCTTTCTTATTATACTGTATCCTTACCAGTTGTTTATAAAGGATGGAATTTTGTTACTTCAGAAACTATTAAACAAGATAAAGAAACTAATTATAAAAAATACACTAGTTATTTGAGACAATATTCTGCTGGTTATAAATTTAATAATGGTGTTATGTTTGATGTAGCTAGAAAGGAATATAAGAATACATTTAAAGTGAATGATAGTACTGTTCCGTATAAGACAACAGAGAGAGAGAACGGATGGGGCATCATGCTTTCCTACATGTACAAATTCTAAGCTAATTTTTACTAAGGTTTTTTGCGTCGCTTTGGAAAATTTTTTTAAGAGTCACTTAATAAGAATAAGCTCTCTTAAAAATTTTCCAGTTTCCTAAAAAACCTTAGCAAAAATTGCTTAAAACGTGATGACTTTAAAAATACTCGAGTCGCCTAAAAATCTTTCGTAAAAATCTTTAGAATAAATAATGACTGTTTGAGTTTTTTGTAAAAATTGCTTAAAAAAAGTAGGTCACTATACTTTGATAAGATTAGTAACTTAGAGGTTGAAATGCTAGGTATTAATAATATGGCCCTTCGACAACACTTCAACAAGTGTAGTGAATCAGTCCAGCGGCTTTTTTCTTTTTGTCATCTTTGGGTTTAGTATTTTTTACGAACGAAGTAAAGTCAGAAAAACTTAGAATCCGTGATCCGGTTCTTTTAATCAATGAATTTTATGCTTTGACAAGCTCGGTAGTTGATTTTATGATAGAAATAGTTTTGACAAAAGGGGCTTTGTTCTTTTTGATAATTTGTATCATTTTGATCAGAAAAAATAAATTAATTTTTTTTGATATGATGTGTTGAATTTTTTAATAATAATAAAGGAGATTAAGATGGAACAATTGAAAAAAAATATATTATTTGTTTTACAGAATGCTGAAAAATCATTAGAGGGAAAGATAGAAGAATGCAAAACTTATTTAGATGGACAAGAAAGTTTAGATCTTTCAAGTAGTAAGATTGGTAATGATGAAATACGAATTTTAGTATTAGCTTTAGCAGGAAATACAACTTTAACAAGTTTGAATCTTAATTATAATCAAATTGGTGTTGAAGGAGCAAGAGTTTTAGCAGGAAATACGAGTTTAGTAAGTTTGAATCTTAATTATAATCAAATTGGTGTTGAAGGAGCAACAGCTTTAGCAGGAAATACAACTTTAACAAGCTTGGATCTTGGAGAGAATCAAATTGGTGTTGAAGGAGCAAGAGTTTTAGCAGGAAATACAACTTTAAAAACTTTGAATCTTGGGTGGAATCAAATTGGTGTTGAAGGAGCAAGAGTTTTAGCAGGAAATACGAGTTTAGTAAGTTTGAATCTTGAGAGAAATCAAATTGGTGTTGAAGGAGCAAGAGTTTTAGCAGGAAATACAACTTTAACAAGCTTGGATCTTGGAGAGAATCAAATTGGTGATGAAGGAGCAATAGCTTTAGCAGGAAATACAACTTTAACAAGTTTGGATCTTAATTATAATCAAATTGGTGTTGAAGGAGCAACAGCTTTAGCAGGAAATACAACTTTAACAAGTTTGAGTTTTTGGCATAATCAAATTGGTGATGAAGGAGCAACAGCTTTAGCAGGAAATACAACTTTAACAAGTTTGGATCTTAATTATAATCAAATTGGTGTTGAAGGAGCAAGAGTTTTAGCAGGAAATACGAGTTTAGTAAGTTTGAATCTTGAGAGAAATCAAATTGGTGTTGAAGGAGCAAGAGTTTTAGCAGGAAATACAACTTTAACAAGTTTGAATCTTAATTATAATCAAATTGGTGTTGAAGGAGCAAGAGTTTTAGCAGGAAATACAACTTTAACAAGCTTGGATCTTGGAGAGAATCAAATTGGTGATGAAGGAGCAATAGCTTTAGCAGGAAATACAACTTTAAAAACTTTGAATCTTGGGTGGAATCAAATTGGTGATGAAGGAGCAATAGCTTTAGCAGGAAATACGAGTTTAGTAAGTTTGAATTTTTGGCATAATCAAATTGGTGTTGAAGGAGCAAGAGTTTTAGCAGGAAATACAACTTTAAAAACTTTGAATCTTGGGTGGAATCAAATTGGTGATGAAGGAGCAATAGCTTTAGCAGGAAATACAACTTTAAAAACTTTGAATCTTGGGTGGAATCAAATTGGTGATGAAGGAGCAATAGCTTTAGCAGGAAATACGAGTTTAGTAAGTTTGAATCTTGAGAGAAATCAAATTGGTGTTGAAGGAGCAAGAGTTTTAGCAGGAAATACAACTTTAACAAGCTTGGATCTTGATTTTTTTCCGGAGTTATTATTGGAAAGAGTTGCAGTAGCTGGAGCAGTTGGAGCAGCTGGAGCAGTTGGAGCAGCTATTAGAGAAGCTTAATTTTTTAGATGACATTATTATAAGTGAAGTATAATAATTTTATTTTATTTATATAGGGTTGGTTTTGTAACTTATTCCTATTATTTTAAAATGTTAAGAAAGCGGTTATAAATCATTTCTTATGAAAATCTATAATCAGAAATCAGAATGGATTCTGAGATAAATTTAGAATGATATAACTTTAATAATCTGTATTATTTTGATATGATTGGTTTTTTAATAATAATAAAGGAGATTGAAATGGAAGGAGGTGTATTAACAGATGAAAGGAAAAAACAATTAGAAGAACATTTTATAGGGCTAATTATGGATTGTGATCCAAAAGAGAAGAAAAGGTTATTAGAATTTTATGGTGTTGTTGAGAACAAAGGTGGTGTTTTAATGATAAAAAAACAAGTTCCAAACATAATAATTGTTAAAGATGAGCCTAGAGCAGTAGTGCATAATTTTGTTTTTAGGTGTATGTAAAAATATTTATTAAAAGTAAAACCATCCAATTGGGCGGTTTTTTTGTGTCTAAGTGTAAGACCTTTATTCTTTTTCTTTATTATTTCGTTTTTTTCAGTAGAATTTAAATATATTAGTCATTCCCGCGTAGGCGGGAGTCTGGGGAATTGAGTTACGTGTTGTAACTTGAGATTCTCGATGATCGAAAAATTGCTTTGCAATTCTCGTGATGACCTGCTGCTGTCATTGCGAGGAGCGTAGCGACGCGGCAATCTAGATAGAATACTGGGAGTCCACGATATTTTGTAGGGGGTTGCCGTGTCGCGCAAAGCGCTTCTCGCAATGATAAGAAAATGACAAAAAGAGAAGTCACGTGCTTTTAGTTTATTGGATTGCCGCGCAATTCTTCGAATTGCTCGCAATGACACTGCGCGCATTTGTTACAGCTTTAAAAAAGCCTAACAAAAACGCTCAATCCTTCTGCGCGCTTTGCGCTTGAAGGATAAAATTTTTTATAAATTAAAAATTTAACAAAAAATGTCAAACAAACAATTACCAAATTTTAATCACAAGCAAGTTGAAGCTAAGTGGCAGAAGTTTTGGAGAGAGAACGAAACTTTTAAATTTGATGAAAATGGTTCTAAGCTAAAGTATTATGCTCTTTCAATGTTTCCGTATCCTTCTGGTGAATTGCATGTTGGGCATTTGAGAAATTTTGCTATTGGTGATGTTGTTGCTCGTTATAAAAGATTACAAGGTTATAATGTTTTACATCCAATTGGCGCTGATGCATTTGGTTTACCTGCTGAAAATGCTGCCATTAAAAGAGGTAGACATCCTTCAGATTGGACTCATGAAAATTTGGATAGATTTTTGGATAGAATGGAAAAGGCTGGTTTATCTTTTGATTGGAGCAGGGTTGTAGCTACTTGTGATCCTGAATATTATGGTTGCCAACAAAAGATCTTTTTAGATTTTTATAAAAAAGGTTTAGCTTATCAAAAAGAAAGTTTTGTGAATTGGGATCCTGTTGATCAAACTGTTTTAGCAAATGAGCAAGTTGTTGATGGTCGCGGCTGGAGAAGTGATTCTTTGGTTGAAAAGAAAAAATTAAATCAATGGTTTTTTAAAATTACAAAATATGCTGAAGAACTATTGGTTGGCTTGAAAGATTTAAAAGGTTGGCCAGAGCAGGTTAAAACAATGCAGGAAAATTGGATTGGAAAATCTGAAGGTGCCTTAGTTGATTTTGACTTGGTTGGTTCTGATGACAAGATTAGTGTTTATACAACTCGTCCAGATACTTTATTTGGAGCGTCTTTTGTTGGGATTTCTCTAAATCATCCTATAGCAGAAAAACTAGCGTTAGAAAATCCAGAAATAGATAAATTTTTAAAAGAGTGTGCTCAAACGGCTGTTGATGAAGAAACGTTGGAAACAATGGAAAAGAAAGGTGTAAAAACTAATTTAAAGGTTAAACATCCTTTTGATGATTCTTGGGAATTACCTGTTTATATTGCTAATTTTATTTTAATGGAATATGGAACTGGTGCAATTTTTGCGTGTCCTGCTCATGACGAAAGAGATTTTGAGTTTGCTACTAAATATAAGTTGCCAATAATTCCAGTTGTTTCTTCAGATGGTAGCGAATGTGAAACTGTTGAAGAAGCTTATACTGAATTAGGAATTGCGATTAATTCTAAATTTTTAAATGGTTTGAAAACTGGAGAAGCTAAATCTAAAGCAATCGAAGAATTAGTAAAAACAGGAAAAGGTGAAAAGAAAGTAAATTATAGATTAAGAGACTGGGGTTTATCAAGACAAAGATATTGGGGTTGCCCAATTCCTATAATTCATTGTCCTCATTGCGGTATAGTTCCAGTTTCAGAAAAAGAATTACCTTTAAAATTACCAAAAGATGTTGTTTTTGATGGTAAAGGAAATCCATTAGAAAATCATCCAACTTGGAAACATGTAGATTGTCCTTTGTGTGGCGCAAAAGCTCAAAGAGAAACAGATACAATGGATACTTTTGTAGATTCAGCTTGGTATTTTATGAGATATGTTGAATTAAGCGATAAGGCTCCGATTAATAAAGAATTGTGTAATAAAATTTTACCAGTAGATCAGTATGTTGGTGGAATCGAACATGCAACAATGCATTTGATTTATTTTAGATTTTTTACAAAAGCAATGAGAGATTGTGGTTATTTAGATATAAATGAACCTGTTGTGAATTTATTTAATCAAGGTCTTGTTCTTCATGAAGCTTTTAAGGATAGAAATAAAAATTGGGTTTATCCTTATGAAGTTAAAAAACAAGGTGAAAAATATTATCATGTTGAAACTAATGAAGAATTACAAAGTGTTGGTGTTATAAAAATGAGTAAGTCAAAAAGCAATGTTGTTGATGTTACTAATTTAGTTGAAACTTACGGTGCTGATGCTGGTAGAATGTTTGTGTTGTCAGATAGTCCTGCTGATAAAAGTTTTGAGTGGACCGATACAGGAGCTGAGGGTTGTTGGAAATTTATGAATAGATTTTGGAAATTAGGTTTAAGTTTTGTTGAAGATAATGATGTTAAAAAATTAGGTGAAATTAAATTAGATGAATCTAATAAACTTTTAAAACAAGCTCACAAAACAATTAAAGGCGTTACAGAAGATTTTGATATTTTAGGTTTTAATTGTGCGATTGCTAAAATTAGAGAGTTATTTAATGCAGTTGAAAAATATGAAGCTAAAAATGAAAATGAAAAAGCAGTTCAATTATTTGCTATAAAAATAATTGTTAAATTAATTGCTCCATTTACACCTTTTATCTCTGAAGAATTATGGGAAATGTTAGGTGAAAAAGTTAAGTTGCACGAAGCTGATTGGCCAAAGTATAATGAGAAAATGCTTGTAGATGATGTTATTACAGTCGTTGTTCAGATTAATGGAAAGGTAAAAGTTAAACTTGAAGTTGCTAAGGATATGCCAAGAGAAGAATTGGAAAAATTAATTTTATCTAATCAAGATACAATTCGTTATATTGACGGTCGAGAGATTAAAAAAGTGATTATTGTTCCAAATAAGCTGGTTAATTTGGTAATTTAGTTTTTATAAACAAAGTTATTAATTAAAGATCTTAATTTCCATACAAACTTCTTGAATCATAGAAATTAAAAGCTATAATTTATGGTAGTATTTCGTTAATTAAAAAAATAAAAACATGCCTAATATTGAAAAAATACACAATAAAACGTTTGAAAGTGTTAAAAAAACATCAGAAGAAGGTGTCGAATTTTGGTCAGCTATGGAATTACAAGTTGTACTAGATTATAAAGAATGAAGAAATTTTGAATTAGTAATAGAAAAGGCTAGAAAATCTTGTGAAAATAGTGGTTTTCATAGCTCAGAGCATTTTGTTGAGATCAACAAAATAGTTAATTTAGGCTCTAATGCAGAAAGAAAAATAAATGATATAATATTATCACGATATGCGTGTTATTTAATTACACAAAACGGAGATTCTAAAAAGCCGATTATAGCAATGGGTCAAACATATTTTGCTATTTAAACAAGGCGACAAGAGCTTGTTGATGATGAAAAATTTAAACAACTTAGTGAAGGTTAGAAAAGAATAATGTTAAGAAATAAATTAAGAGAGCACAATAAGCAATTGATTAAAATAGCAAGCAAAGTTGGTGTTGAAACTAGTCTTGATTTTTCAATTTTTCAAAATCATGGTTATCAGGGTTTATATGGTGGTTTAGGTCAAAAAGAAATTCATAAAAAGAAGGGCTTAAAAAAGAGCTATAAGATTTTAGACTTTATGGGCTTAACAGAGTTGGCGGCAAATTTGTTTCGTGCAACGCAAACAGAAGAAAAGATTAAAAGAAATAAAAATTGTAAATATTTTTGAACTAATGTACAAAATAATTGTTGTTCTAAACAAATTAGTAAATTTAGTAATAAGGAGTAATTATGATTAAAAAAACTTTATGGCTTCGTGCTGAGACAAAACCTCATGAAATGAGAACTGCATTAACTCCAATTCAAGCTAGAGAATTATTAAAAGAAGGTTTTGATATAGTTGTTGAAAGAACAAATCAGAGAATTTTTAAAGATGCAGAATATAGTGATGTTGGTTGCAGAATGGTGAATGCAGGAGATTGGGTAAATGCTCCTGTTGCAAATATATATATTTTGGGTTTGAAAGAATTGCCAAAAGCAGGTTTTTCAATAAAACACGAGCACATCTTTTTTGCTCATGCTTATAAAGGTCAAAGTGATGGGCCTCAACTATTGAATAGGTTTAAACAAGGTGGGGGTAAAATTTATGATTTAGAATTTTTAGTTGATGAAAAAGGTAAAAGAGTGTCTGCTTTTGGTGTGAGCGCTGGAGTTGGTGGTGCTTTAGTTTCTTTGGAAATTTATTGTCAAAAACACTTGGAAAATAAAACTGATTTTAAAATTAAAAATTATTATGACACTAAACAACAAGCTTTAGATGAATTAAAAGAAAAAATTTCTAGATTAAATGTAAAACCAAGATCAATAGTTGTTGGTGGACTAGGAAGAGTTGGAAAAGGAGTAAGAGAAGTTTTAGATTATTTAAATTTACAATATGAGATTTGGGATTTGTATGGAGATAAAAAAAGAGGAACTAATCAAGAAGTTTTAGATACTGAACTTTTCTTTAACTGTATTCTTTTGAATTCAAAAATAGATCCATTTATAACTCAGGAAGATTTATCAAAACCTAAAAAACTTTCAATTATTGCTGACATAAGTTGTGATCCAACAAGCCCTAATAATCCTTTGCCAATTTATAATGATTCGACTACTTTTGACAAACCAACTGTAAAAGCGGGTGATATTGATGTAATGGCAATTGATCATTTACCGAGTTATACTCCTAGAGAAAGTAGTGAAGATTTCTGTAATCAATTATTTCCTCATTTAAAAAATCTTTTGAATGGTATATTTAAAAGCACTCCTTGGGAAAGAAGTTTAAAGGTGTTTGAGGAATTTACAAAATAAATCTAGTTTATTTTTTTGTTTTAGGTTTTTTCTTAGTTGTAGCTTTCTTTTTTATTGGAGTTTTTTTTACTATTTTTTTAACAACTGGCTTTGTTATTTCTTGTTTCATTGTTGGTTTTTCAAGAGCTTTTTCTGCAGCTAAAAATAAATATGTGTAAATTGTTGTAATATATACAAAAAAGAAAATACTAAAAATACAAGACAGTATTAAAAAAGTGTATTCTGGAACTGTAGTATATATAAACCAGCCGGGTGCTATTAAAACCAAAGAAACAATTGCAAAAGTTGTTAATAAGATCAAGAGATATAAAGCTATTATAACAATACTATAAAAGAACAAATACCATTTGTGATGATTTGTAAGAATAATACTATGTTTTAGATTTGTTTTTAATTGCATGTTACAGAGTAAGGATGTTGCTGGTACAAACATAAAAAGAAAAAAGAACAAAACGCCAGGAATAATATAAAACCCACTAAGAATAATTGTGCCAAAATATAAAATAACTAATGTTGTTAAAAATAAGAAAAATTTTCTACTAGATATTTCTTGTAACAAACTTGTTATTGAAGATGTTTTTTTATTATGTTTTATATAATTTTCGCTAACTTTCATAACAATAACTAATTCTACTGTAAATAAAATTAGTAATGATAATCCCGGGGCTTTGGTCAGTACTGTTAATAAGGTTAAAAATATTAAGATTATTAATGTTCCACGAAGTGCAGGAAAATTTTGAGCCATCGTGTTCTTTGCTTCATGTGTAGCTGTAAAAAGAGAAAATTCTAATTTCATAATTTAGAACCTTTTTTTGTTTGGAATAGTTTGATAGTATTTTGAGAAGAACAAAAAACAAGGAAATAGTGTGCTATGTCTTGAAAATTAAAATGAGTGTTTTTTTTCTAACAAACCAATCATTTTATATATGAGAATCAAATTTTCCAAATATAATTTTCTAGAACAGAAGATTTTTGAAAAGTTAAGAATTTTAAACCCTTTGTATTTTTACAAAGGGTTTTTTATTGTTTTTATTAATAAATTAGAGAGGTGTTGAAATGGCAGCAGCAAGAGAAGAGAGAATTAAGATTTGGTTAAGAAAACCTGAATTGGAATGTTTAACGTGTTTGTGTGAAAAGGGTGGTTTTGGTTTAATACTAGAAGAACAGGAAGAATCGAAGATTTTAGCAGATGGATTAAGGGGATTAACAGATGAAAATATGGAGAAATTAAGAACCGGAGTAGCTTTGCAACTTTGGGACAAAAAATTTGTAAGGTTTGATGGAGGGGAAAAATTAGAACATGCTTCGGGGATAACACCGTATTTTGTAGATGGAAGAGATATAATGAGCGATCATACTTTGGAAACTGGGATAGCGATTCTTGCGGCAGATCAAGTAATAAAATCAGGAAAGGATTTTGATCATATTACTGGAGTTTTAACTGGTTCTACATCGTTAGCAAATAGAGTTGGTGATATTTTAGGTATACCAAAGTTATTAATTAAAGAAGAACCTAGAGAACATGGAGCAGAAAGGTTGGTTAATGCTCGATCAACAGGTGAGAATTTGCTTATGATTGAAGATTTATTGGTAACTGGTGGATCTTTGTTTCGTAATATAGATCGAGCTTATAAAGGGGGTTTCAATACAACTCTTGCTGTTGCCATTTGGGATAGAGAAGAAGGTGCGTCTTTAAATGCTGAAACTAGAGAAGTTAATTTGCAGTCTCTTTTTACTAGGACTCAAATCTTTGGTATTTTGGATGAGTATAGACCGGGTGTAATTACTTCAGAAATGCGAGAGTCTGTAAGAAGCTATGCTGATTTAGTAAGAAAAGAACAGGGATTGCCCAGTGTACGAGAAGAGAAAATAATGTCTCGAGAAGAAAGAAGAGTGTTTGCGGAAGAAAGAAGAGGGCAATTAAGACAAGTAGAAAAGCCTAGTCATAGGATGCGGGTGCTTGCTGCTGTTGCAGTAGGAGCTTTAGTTGTGGGTGCTGCTACTTGTTTGTGGGGAAGATGAAAATAAGATTTTTTTCAACAAGTTGAGGTCCTCTATGAAACGCTTTTCGCGTTTCTGAGGATGACACGCGTTCTAAGGAACGCTTCATTATTTAAAATTATAAATTTTAAATAATATTCTTTTCAACAAGTTGAGGTCCTCTATGAAACGCTTTTCGCGTTTCTGAGGATGACACGCGTTCTAAGGAACGCTTCATTATTTAAAATTACAAATTTTAAATAATATTCTTTTCAACAAGTTGAAAAGAATTCTTGGGCTTTTTCAATACACTCTTGATTAATTGAATGATCCATTTCTGTTGCTGTAAAACTTTCAAATGGAATGTCTAATTGATGTAAAATTCGTTCTGCTTCTATTAATGATTCATAAGGTAAGACAGTGTCACTTGTTCCATGTGTTAAAAGAATTTTTGTTTTTGATTCTAGGTTTTGTTCTAAAGTTTCAGCTGTATCTCCAATTTTTCCTGAAAAAGAAATTATACCTGCGATTGATTCTTCTCTTCTGAGCCCTGCATGCATAGCCATTGTTGCGCCTTGAGAAAAGCCAATTAAAATTAAATCTTTGTTTTGTAAATTTAATCTTTCAAGTTGTTCATCTATAAAAGAATTTAAAATTTGATTAGCTTTTTGGATATCTTCAAATATTTTATCTGTATACATCGATTGTAAAGAAAACCATTGGTAACCTCCAAATCCACCTTCGCAATCTTCTGGTGCGTTTGGTGAAATAAAGTGTGCGTTAGGTAAAGCTTCGGTAAAATATTGAGCTAGTTCTATAAGGTCGTCTTTATGAGATCCATAGCCATGTAAAAAAATTACTAATTTCTCTGGCGGTAAATTATTTTCTGGTTCTGTTTCCGAATATTCTAAAATCATTTTTTTCCTATATCATTCTCGCGAAGGTGGGAGTCTGTTAATTTTTGTTTTATTAGAATTAATGATACAATAAGAATTGTAAAAAGTAATATAATTTTCTTCATTTTTTCTAGTGTCGTTCTGAACTAAATTCAGGATGATAGATATTTGTTATAGATTTTGTTCAATATACCATTCTATAAACAATCGCATACTTTCTTTATCTTTATGTCCAAAGTAATTATCTAATTCTTTGTTTGTTAAAGAAACCAGACCTTTGTTTAGGTCTGGAATTCCATAAATTTTCCAAATTTCAGACCAAGCATTTGGGCAAGGAGTATTATCTTCTTTGTGCAAAATCACACCTTTTTTTGAAATTTGATTTTCAAAATTAAAAATTTCCCCTTTTTCATTTACAAAACTCGTGGTACTTTGAAAATAAGCGTTTCTATTTTTTTCATTTTCTAAAAGTTTTAAAATTCCCTTTGCTCCAATTGTGTGACAAATATATTTTGTATAAACCCCTGGAAAGCCATTTAATGCTTCTATACAAACTCCTCCATCATTTACAATTACTGGTTTTTTCAATTTTTCAAAAGCTTGTTTTGCTTTAGTTATTGAAACTTCCTTAACAGAATTTTCTTGTGGTTCTATAAGATCGAGATCAATAGCTTGTATATTAATTTCATAATTTAAACTTTTGAAGTAGTTTTTTAAACTTTCAATCTTTCCTTTATTTCCTGTGGCAAAATAAAGAGTCTTTTTAATTGACATTTTCCAATATCATCCTTCTTATTTTATATATAATTTTCAATTAAAACCTGCACAATAGGTTTAATATTGCTTGGTTTAAATTGTAAATTTTCTTATAAAATACTTTGATTAATAAAAGGAAAATGTCAATTAGAAAGACCCTGTCTTTCATTTTGTATTGATTTTAATTTATTGGAGTTTTATATAATATTAGAAATTTATTCTAAATTAATACAAAAGTAAATAGATTCTCGCCTTCGCGAGAATGAAAATAGGAGCGATAATGACTAATTGTGTTTTTTGCCAAAAAGATATCTGGAATGCGAATGTTTATGAGACTGAGAATTTTCGAGTAAGAGTTGGACTTGGAATTGTTACTCCTGGTCATTGTATGATAATTCCAAAAAAACATTATAAGTGTATTGCTGATATGCCTGGTAAATTGGAGGAGGAATATTTGAAATTAAAACAAAAGGTTTATGATAAAGTTTTAAAGGGTGAGTCAGAACCTTTTTTAGTTGAATATGGAGTTTTTGGTCAAAGTGTTCCTCATGCTCATGTTCATTTTATTCCAAGATTTTCTCAAGGTTATTCAGAGGTTAATGCAATAGAAGAAATTGTTTTACCTGCTTGTGCTGAAAATAATTTAGTATTAGAGCAAACTGATTTTATAGGTTTGAGAAGGATCTATAAAGAAGATGGTGTTTATGTAAGTTTTGAGCAAAGTGGACAATTGTATGTTGTTAGAATTAAGGATTTGAGTTGTAGTAAAACTGAGACTCATTTAAGTTATAGAAATTTTTTAACTGATAATAAGGGGTTAAAAGGTATTACTGATTGGCAAAAAACTACTCCTGAAGAACAAAGATTAGATGAAATTAGACGGGAAAAAACAAGAAATATGTTAACTTTTTCAACTAGTTGAAAAAATAAGTTTTTTTATAAATCCTCAATAAAACACATAATAAAATGAATAAAAAATTAAAAAATATTTCAGTAATCGGATGTGGAAGATGGGGCGCATTTCTTTCACAATATTTTGTAAAACACATTTGTGAATCTGTAACTTTATATGGAAAATCAATTTTTTCAGATTATCAAGAATTACTAAAAACTCGTAAAAACCAATATTTAAATTTATCTGACAATACGATTCTTGTGGATAATTTAGAAAAAATATTGGAATCAGAAATAATAGTTATTTCAATTGGCTGTCAAAATTTACGTGAATTGTGTAAAGAAATAAACCAATATAATGTTTCTAGCAAAAGCTTTGTTCTTTGTATGAAGGGAATTGAAAAAATTACAGGAAGAAGACTAACAGAAATTGTAAAAGAAGAAATTACACAAGATATAAAGGTGGCAATTTTTATTGGACCAGGACAAGTACAAGATTATTTAAATGACATTCCTCTTTGTATGTTGATTGATTCTGATGATGAAAATGTTAAAAAAGAATTAAGCGAAAAATTTTCTAGTAACGTAATTAGTGTTGAAGTTGGAAATGATTTAGTAGGAAATGAAATTGGAGCTGCAACTAAAAATATTATGGGAATTGCTGCAGGAATGTTAGATGGAATTAATTGCTCTGGTTTAAAAGGAGCTTTAATTGTTAAGGGAATTCGAGAATTTGCAAATTATATTGAAAAATTAGGCGGTAAAAAAGAATCAGCTTGTGGCTTGGCTCATTTAGGAGATTATGAGGCAACATTGTTTTCTCATTACGGCCATAATAGGGCTTTTGGTGAACATTTTGCTAAAGGTGAAAAATTTGAAAAATTAGCAGAAGGTGTTGATACTTTGAAAGCTGTTCATGAAATTGCAAAACAAAAAAATATTCCAATGCCAATTTGCAATGTTTTGTATTCTATTCTTTTTGAAAATTCCGAAGTTAAAAAAAACCTACTTTCTGTTTTTAGAAGTTAAGCTTAAATGTAGCTAAAATTATTTTCTTTTATCAATCATCTTTGCAAGATACAAAAAAGGCGTATCTAGTATTGAAATAAAAACTTTTATTAAAATAGCGCTTATTATAATTTCAATTAAATTATCTACTACTCCATATAAAGCAATTGTAAAAAAGACGCTACTGTTAATAGCTTGCCCTGTTATTGTGCTTAAATTATTTCGAATATATAAAGGAAATCTATGTAATTTTTCTTTCATCCATTCATAAAGATAAACATCTGCAAACCCCCCTATTGAGGCTATTATTCCTGCTATTGTGAAACGAGAGGTCGTAGAGAATAAACCTTTTAAATGTTCGTAGAAAATAATATTTCCTGTAGGAATTAGCTTCATACTTATTGCAATATAGATGCAGAAAAAGATTTGTATAGCAATGTTTATAATGGTTGCTTTATATGCTGAGCCTTTTTCAAAAAATTCACTTAATAAATCAGTAATAAGATAAATTAAAGAATATATTACAACACCCCAAGAAATAGTTAAGCCAAAAGCATTAAATTCAATTCCAAGAACCGAGTTGCAAATTATAGTAAAGGTAGCTGATAAAATAAATAAATAATGTTTACCAAATTTAAAAGCAGTTAAAATGGTTGTGCCTAAAAATAAAAAAGTAATTATAAATACTATTTCGTTTGTCATTTCTTTTTATAATTTAAAATTGCTTTTAAAAGGAAGTTCGATAATTCTAATTCTGCAAAACAACCAGTGGTTTTGCATTTTACTTCGATTTCTATAAGTTTGTCCAAAAAGTGATTAATTTTTTTTGAGCTCCATAGATTTAAGTGATATTTTATAATTGGCGCTTGTTTCCAAAAAATTCTGTATTCTTGTGTTATTGCTTGAAATGTTTTCCCTTGTTGAATTTGATATTGAAGTAATTGTAGTTTTAAAAAGTAAGTTATAAAACTTCTTATAATTGCAATTGGGTAAATTGCTTCCGAAAAAAGCTTACCTAATATTTTATTTGTTGAGTTGATGTTTAAATTAGTAAATTCATTTATTAAATCATTGATATTATTTTCAGAAGTATCTTTTACACATTTGCTTATGTCTTCAATTGTTAGATTTTTGTTATTACCTTTATATGAATTTAATTTTTGTAGTTCATTAATAATTGTTAATCTATTGCCACCAAAATTATTAGTTAATTCATTAGCCACGTCAGTTGTGTATTTAAAACCATATTCTTTTAATTTTTGATGTATTATTTTTGTAATGGTTTTATCATCATCAGCATAGCAAGGTATTGTTGCAATGTAAGAAGAATTTTCTGCAATTTTACGCAAAGACGATTTATTGTCTAAATTTCCGGCCGTGATTAATATAAAATTATTACCTTTAGGTTCGGTCGCAAATATATCTTCTAAAGTTTTACTAATAGAGTTATTAGTATTTTTTATAAGAATAAGTTTTTTATCGCCAAATAAAGAAATGGAAAGAAACTCGTCAAATATTATTGAGGAATTTTCTTTTAATTGTTCTTCTGAAATACTTATTGTGTTAAGTGGGTCAGTGTTGAGTTTTTTTATGACTTCTTTCGAACGTAAGAGTACTAATCCACTATCTGGACCATATAATAAAAGAGCCTTTATATGACTTTCTTTGTTGATGTTATTGATGTATTCGTCTGTTTTGGTTGGTTGTATTTTCATAGAACAAAACTAGTGAATAATGTTGTCTTCAATGTTAATGATTGCAAATTTTTTATGACCAATGTTATCTTTTATCTTTTTTGTGTTTGTACTGAGTTCCATCATTTCATATTTTTTAGCATCTTGATTTCTTTTGTGAAAAGTAAAATCTTTTAAGGAATATAAAATATCTTCTTCAAATTGCTGTGGTTTCGAATATATAAAAAGTATTTTGTCGTTTTTTATCATTTTTTGTTTTTTGACTTTGTTTTGTATTTATTAGATATAGATTTTCAAGACATGTCAAGATTCTTGCTTTATTTGTGTAAAAAGATAAGAATAATGATGTTATTTAGTCACGTTTTGTGGCTTGAGATCTCCAGCCTTTGGCTGCGGTTTAAAAAGGTCTTGATTAAACGTTCGATTCTTTTTATGAATACGAAATGGCGTGTCGTGTTGATGAGGATCCCCGATGATTAAAAAGCAATTTTATTGCTTTTTAACACGAGGATGACAATGCGCGTTTCTGCTGCGGTCTAAAAAGGCTTTGCTTAAACGCTCGATCCTTTTTATGAATACGAAATGGCGTGTCGTGTTGATGGGGATCCCCGATGATCGAAAAATTGCTTCGCGCTTTTTCGCCATAGGTCCCTGGATCAAGTCCGAGGATGACCATATAAGAAATTGTAAGTTTTAATAAAAACAATAATTTCTAATATGACAATGCGCGTTTCTGCGAAACGCTCGATCCTTCTGCGCACTTCGTGCTTGAAGGATGAAATTTTTTAACAAATTTTTTAACAAAAATTATGACAAAAAATTATAAAATTTTTTTAAAAAAAGATGAGAAAGACACAATAAAAGATTTGATTCTTGTCAAAGAGGGATTTATTTTTTCTGCTTTGTTATTTGGGTTTTTTTGGTTGTTTTATTGTAAAGTATGGAGAGAAGGTTTACTAACTTTGTTGGCTTTTATTCTTTCTCATTTTTTAGCTATGTTTGGTATGGTTGGAATTGCGTTGGCTTTTGTTGTACAAATAGGTATTACTTTGGGAATTGCTTTTTTTGGAAGTGATTTTTATGCAAATTCTTTAATAAGAAAAAAATATGAATTTTTAGGTTATAGTACGGGCAAAGATGAAAGCGAAGCAAAGCTTAGATTTTTAGATAAAATTAATGAAAAAAATAAGAATATAGTAAAATACAATGAGTAAAATATCTGTTATAGGTTGTGGAAGGTGGGGAAGTTTTCTAGCTCATTATTCTGCAGAAAATTGTAAGCATGATGTAAAGCTATATGGTCGAAAAAATTCTGTAAAATTTCAAGAGCTTCAAAGCAGTGGTAAAAATAAATACTTAACCTTATCTAAAAATGTGGAATTAATAAATAATTTGGAAAAGGCGCTTAAATCAGAAATAATAATAATTTCAATTGGTTGTCAAAATTTAAGAGATTTATCAAGACAAATTAATTCTTTTAATGTTCAGGGAAAAGCTTTTCTTTTGTGTATGAAAGGAATGGAGAATGGAACAGGAAAAAGACTTTCGCAAGTTGTCGAAGAAGAAATTAAACAAGATATTAAAGTTGCTGTTTGGTTGGGACCTGGGCATGTTCAATATTATATGAAAAATATTCCGAATTGTACTGTGATGGATTCAGAAGATTCTGAATTAACAAAAAACTTGGTGGATAAATTTGATAGTAAATTGATTCGTTTTTATTATGGAAATGATTTAATTGGAAATGAAATTGGTGCTGCTATGAAAAATGTTATGGGAATTGCAGCAGGTATGTTAGATGGCTTGGGGTTTACAAGTCTTAAAGGTGCGTTAATGGCAAGGGGGGCAAGGGAAGTTGCTAGGTATATAAAAGTGATGGGTGGAAAAGAATTATCTGCTTACGGTTTAGCTCATTTGGGTGATTATGAAGCTACATTATTTTCAGAACATAGCCACAATAGAAAGTTTGGTGAAAGTTTTGCCAGAGGTGAAAAGTTTGATAAATTAGCAGAAGGCGTTGAAACAATTAAAGCTGTTAAGCAAATTGTAGATAGTTCTAATATTAACATGCCAATTTCTACGGCACTGTATTCAATTATCTTTGAGAACAAAGATCCAAAACAGATAATTCTAGGTCTTTTTGAAAGAGAAGTTAAAAAAGAATTTATTTGAATTATAAAATTCAGTATTTAGTATATTTTGTATATAAATAAAAATTTTAAAGTTTATAACAAATCTAAAATACTAAAATAGCAATCTTTAAAGGCTCTCAAATAAGAAAAATTCTTTTTAATAATGAATGGTGGTTTGTTATAGAGGATGTAGTTTTGGCCCTTATTGATTCAAAAGATTCGAAACAGTATATTCAAAGAATGAAGCTGCGTGATCCAGAATTACAAAAAGGGTGGGTACAAATTGCACATACCCTTGAAATTAAAATTTCAGGTGGTTTACAAAAAATGCTTTGTAGTAATACAGAAAATGTATTCCGAATAATCCATCCCATCCCCAAAAGCTGAACCATTTAAAAAATGGTTAGATAAAATTGGTTATGAAAGAGTTCAAGAGATAGAAAATCCAGAATTAGCTCAAAAAAGAATGAGAGCTTTGTACAAAACAAAAGGTTGCTCTGACTCATGGATTGAAAAAAGAATTCGTGGAATAATCATACGTGACGAATTAACAGATGAATGGAAGAATAGAGGAGTAAAAGAAGATAAAGAGTATTCAATTCTTACTGCAGAAATTTCTCAAGCAACTTTTGGTATGACTCCAAATGAGCATAAAGATCATAAAAGTTTGAAAAGAGAAAATTTAAGAGATCACATGAATGATCTTGAGTTGATTTTTACAATGCTAGGTGAAGTTTCAACATCTGAAATAACAAAAGTTAAAAATGCTAAGGGTTTTCAACAAAATAAACAAGTGGCTAAAAAAGGTGGTAAAATTGCTGGTGATGCTAGAAAAAATTTAGAAAAAGAAACAAACAAAAAAGTTTCTACTAAGTAAAATAATCTACATTTGAATTCTGATGTAAAACAAGAATTAGATAATTCTAAACTTATCTTATGAAAAAAATAATCGTGTAATTAATAACCTGAAATCTTTTTTTATCTTTTAAATTTATAAAAAATATTTATAGGTTATTTATATAAAGTGAGTTTTATTTTTCTTCCATCCACTTTCTAGCCAGAATCTTTCTTTCTTCCACTGCTGATTGACCGAATGGATTAGTATCACTTGCATTTCCTATGATTATGGTTTCAAGCATTTTTTGCATTAAAAGTTTACTTAATACTTCCTCGTCTAATTTTTTAAGATTCCAAATTCTCATAGGTAGCCCTCTTTTTGCTAAAACTTCGATTGTACTTTTTGCTTCAATATCCATAATATCATCTAAAGTTTTGCCTTCTAAATGTTTAAATCCTTCGTTGTATGATTTTGTAATTTTAAGAGCATGAGGATCTTTATCTTTTAAAATGAAAGTGTAAAATTTATTTTTTGGTCCATCCATATAAAGTTGTAATTGACTGTGTTGGTCTGTTGTTCCCATTGCATCAATAGGAATTGTTCCTTTTCCATTTTTACCTAAAGATTCTGACCAAAGTTGTCTGTACCATTCTGTTAAATATTTTAATTTATCTACATATGGCATCATTACACTGGCGATAATTCCTTTGTCAAATAATTCTAGTTTTTGTCCACAAATTTCAGATATATTATTTTCGGGATTGTTTAAAACTAAATCTATTGTGTTTGCTGCGCTGTCTCTAATTTTTTCAATATCTAGGCCTGCGATTGCTGCTGGTATTAAACCAACATTTGATAAATAAGAAAATCTTCCACCAACTGATTTGTGATGTGGCATTGTTTTAATTCCAAATTCTTTAGCTAAATTTGTTAAAGGACTGTCTTTGTCTTCTGTTAAAAAGAAAAAATGTTTTTTAATATAATCTTTACCAAATTTATCTTCTACAATTTTTAAAGCTATCAAAGTTTGAGAAATACATTCAATGGTTTTGCCTGATTTGCTGACTGTTAAAAAAGCTGTGTTTGGAAGGTCTAATTTTTCAAAAGTTCTTCTTACAGTGTTTGAATCAATTGATTCTAAGATTGTTATATGATGATCGTCTTTTAAGGAACATAAAGTTTTTGCACCTAAGCTAGAACCCCCAATTCCCATTACAACAACGTGTTTAAAATTTTTATTTATAAAATCTGCGAAATTTTGAATATCTGGTAAATCATCTTTTCTGTAGGCAATATTTAATGCCTCCATATCACCGCCTTGTTTTAATTCTTGCTTAATTTTTTCAACAGCTTTTTGTATTTTTGCTACAGTAATTTTGGAAGGTTTTTCCATGTTTCTTGTTGTTTGTGTGTAAGGCATGACTAATTATAGTTTATTAAAGTTACTTGAATTTTGGATGTTATTGTGAATAAAAGCAACTAGTTTTTAATATTGACTAATTGAAGCTAAAGAATATACTGTTTTTCTATGGCCGGGTAGCAAAGTGGTAATGCAGGAGCCTGCAAAGCTTCTATCGTCGGTTCGATTCCGTCTCCGGCCTCCATTAGATTTTCTTAAATTATAAAGTAATTTTAGAAATTTTTATGTTTTGCTGTAGTTGAAGATAAAAGTGGAGTATTTTATAAAAATTTTTCTACCAACTTTTTTCCAATTTCTAGTTTTGTCATTTCTGGCCATTCTTCGATTGAATTTTTTGAAATAACAAAAACTTTATTTTTATCTTGTCCGAATACTTTTCCATTTGAAACATTGTTTGCGATAATATAATCACAACCTTTTTTAATTAGTTTCTTTTTTGCATTTTTGATTAGATTGTTTGTTTCTGCGGTAAAACCAATAACTATTTTAGGACGATTTTTATGTGAACAAAAATTAGCTAGGATATCAGGATTTTCAACAAACTCTATATCATTTAAAGAAATAGCACTATCTTTTTTAATTTTTACTGGAGAAATATTTTTAGGTCTAAAATCAGAAACAGCTGCGCAATGAATCGCTATGTCACAGTCTATATATTTTAAACTTGCTGCTAACATTTCTTCTGCTGTGTTTACTTTTATTATTTTGATATAATTAGAAAGATTTTCTAAAAGAATATTTTCTACAGGTCCAATAATCAAATTTACTGTATAGTTTTTTTCTGCAAAGGCTTTTGCAATTGTAATTCCTTGTTTACCTGATGAACGATTACCAATGAATCTTACTGGATCAATTGGTTCGTAAGTTGGGCCTGCTGTAATAAGTATTGTTGTCATTTTATTTAAAAAATTTTTCTATATGTTCAAAGATTTTTTCGGGCTCTTCCATTCTTCCTGTTCCGCATTCATCACAAGCTAATTTTCCAGAAGTTGGTTCAATTATAATTTTACCATCTAAAGTAATTTGTTTTAAATTTCTTTGAAAAGCTGGGCTATTCCACATTTCAGTATTCATAGTTGGAGCAACCATGATTGGTTTGTTTGAAGCCATTAATGTCGTTGAAACAAAATCATCTGCAATGCCATTTGCTATTTTGCTAATTATGTTTGCAGTTGCCGGTGCTACAATAACTAGATCTGCCCATCTTGAAAAGCTAATATGTTCTATTTCATGATTGTTTTCTGCTGGAAAAGTTTCATAACGAACAGTATTTCCAGAAAGTGTTTCAAACATTACTGGTCGTATCATTTGAGTTGCCGCTTTTGTCATAATACATTTTACCTTATATCCTTTTTCTTTTAAGATCCGAATAAGAGTAAGTGTTTTATAAATAGCGATTCCGCCGGTTACAGTGATTAAAATATTTTTCATAATTTCTCCTTTTTGTGTTTTTCTAAAAGATACTCGTAAACAATTGAATTTTCCAGAACTCTTTGAACATAGTTTCTTGTTTCTGGGTAGGTAATTAATTCCATCCAATCTACTATATCGTCTATCTCTTTGAAATCTCTTGGGTCTCCAAAAGTTTTTATCCATTTTCTTGTAGCACTTGGTCCTGCGTTGTAAGATGCTATAGCAAGCATTTCAGAGCCTTTGAATTTATCTACTAACATTGTTATATAATAAGTTCCCATTGCTATGTTATACTTAGGATTATGTTGAAGCTTTCTTTTACTATATCTTATTTTCATTTTTTTAGCTAAATACTTCCCAGTGTCTGGCATTATTTGCATAAAACCTATTGCTCCTGCTGAACTTTTTGCTTGTATATAAAAACCGCTTTCTTGTTTTATAATTGCATGTATTAAATGTGCATTTGGGTTATTTTTATTAATAATACTTAAGATTGGATACAAGTCTTTGACAAAGAAAACATTATTGTAAGAAGCATGTTTTATTATGTCTGTTGTCATTCTTTCATTATTTAGACTTTTTACAATATTAACAATTTCAGCAATTTCAGATTTTGTTTTTGCTGTACTTATTGCATGTTGAAACATGTATGTAGCATCTTTTATATTGCCGGTATAAAGACTAGTTAGGTAGGCCATTTTAACAATCCTGTTATTTTTTATTTTTATTTTGTCTTCTTTGGTAATAACAGGTATTTGGGGTAGGATGTTAGATTTTTCAGGTGTTTCTTTTTTTAATAGTTGATATTTATTATGTGAAGCAATTTGTCCATAAAAGAATGTTGTATATTTAGATGCTTCTTCGTACCATTTTAGTGCCTGTATATTATCTTTTGCTTTTTCTTTTGCTCTACCTAACCAATACGTTGCTCTTGCGGTGCTGACGGGATATTTAACATTTGTATAAAGTTTATAAAAATGTTTATAAGCTTGTTCTGGTTTATTCAAAAATCTTAAAGCTATCCATCCTGCAAGCCATTCAGCTTCTGCGTAGGGTATTCCGCCAGGTTTTAGATTGTGATTTTTGACTATATAATAAGCTTTTTTGAATTTTTTATTTTTTACTAATTCTCTGCTATATAGTTTTCTATAATGCCACCAGGCACTACCATATTTTGAATCACTGGGAATGATTAATAAAATTTTTACTATAATATCTTTTTTGTCATCTTTGTGAAGTCTTTTGATTCTTTCATATAATAATCCTTCGTTTCTTCTCAGCTGTCTTGGTATGGATCTTAGTAAATGATTTATATAGTGTAATTTTGGTTTTCTAGTAAGTTCTATTCTTGCTTTAAACAAGATTTTATAATTTATTTCAGCGAACTTTAGAATTCTTTCAGCTTCTTTGAGTTTGTACTCCCAAATTAGTCTATCTATTCGTTGCGCATGATCTGTTTCATCTAAATAATCAAAATATAACTCTAGAAATTTTTCCTCTTGTTTTTTTGTAAAATTTTTATTTATCCAAATGTTTTTTATGTCTTTTTCTATTTCTTCCAAAGATGATAAGTTGTCCAAGATTTTTGTTTGTAGTATTTTTAAAGTAACTTCGATATTGGTTGGAGGAAATTTTTTAAAATATTTTTCAGCATGAATATAAGGAATGTCGTTTTGCAAAAATATATTTTCTGCTTTTATTTTGAGATTTTTTTTATTTGGTAAGAATTGATTTTTTTCGATAAATCCTATTAAGTTTGTAAATTCTTCAGTTCCTTTGGATACTTTCAAATCTGAGTATTTTTTCCAAAGTACGTAGTCTATAGTTGGATCTCTAAAATTGTCATTATGTATTGTTCCGGCCCAAGAAAGAGCTTTTTTCCAATTTTCTTTCTTGGTATAATTATGTGTTTTTTCAAAAATTATTCCATCTTTTTCGGATATAATAAAAGGAGCATAAGTTTTATCAGTATTTTTAATAAAAATATCTTTATGTTTTTGATTGTTTTTGTATATGTAAGTTTTACTAGCAAAGGTTTTGTTAATTGAAAAATAAGACAAGAGAATGGTAATTAGAAAAAGTATAATGTGTTTTTTGTTAATTTTTCTCAACAAGATTAATTTGTTTTGTTTTTTTATAAAAAGAGTTTATTGTTAGTATGTTAGTTAAATTAACAGTTTTTTTGTAAAATGTCTAATTCTAATGATAATGATAAAATTCACACTCTGTATAAAAAAACAAGTAATAAGAACTTTAATTTAGGTAAAATGGTAGATTTAAAGGGTGATGGAGATGAGATGGAAGATAAATTAGATAAAATTGTAGAATTCACAGAAAGTCTTAAAAAAGATATTTTAGATGAAGTTGGTGGAGATGATTCAAACACTGTTGATGTGGATTTTTCCGAAGATAACAATAATAATTAAAATTAATATGGGTAAAATTGTAGCTATTGGAGGTGGAGATCTTCGTAAGGGGGAAACTTTATTAATAGATAAAAGAATTATTGAGTTGTCTGAAAGAAAAAAGCCAAATATGCTTTTCATTCCAACTGCTGGTTCTGATTCGGAATCTTATTATAAATGTTTTAAAAAATATTTTGAAACAAATTTTAATTGTGTTGTTGATGTATTGTTCTTGATCAGAGAAAAACCATTGAAAAAAGAAATACAAAATAAAATTTTATCTGCTGATATTATTTATGTTGGAGGTGGTAATACTTTAAAAATGATGATGATTTGGAGAAGGTTAGGTGTAGATGAGTTCTTAAACCAGGCTTATAAAAAAGGAACAGTGTTGTGTGGTAACAGTGCAGGAGCAAATTGTTGGTTTAAATACTGTAGCTCTGATGCTAGAAAGTTTACCAGTGGAAGTGACGAGTTGATAAAAGTCAGATGTTTAGATTTTGTAAATGCCTTATTTTGTCCACATTATAGTGAAGAAAAAAATAGAGTTAAAAGTTTAAAAGATTTAATGAAAAGAACTTCGGGTATTGGTATAGGTGTTGATGAAAGTTGTGCTTTAGAGATTATAGATGGAACTTATAAAGTTATAAGTAATAACGAAACAGTAAATATTTATAAAGTATATTGGAAATATGGAAAATACTACAAGGAAGTGGTTGAGAAATCAGAAAAACACAAATCTTTAAAAAAATTGTTAAAAAAGTAATTTTTTATGTTGACAAGTAATTCTTCTAATGTATTATAAAGGTCTACTTTTGGCTTGTTCGGAAATCAAGTTTTTAAATATTATATTTTACAGAACTAATGATATTCTTTGCAGGCTGGTTGTTTGACATTGTGAATAGTAATTAAATATAGGTACATAAATATGTGGATTTAATTCTACATATAGTATTGTACGGCAAAATTAAAAAACAAAAAAGAGCATTTGGTGGATGTCTTGGCGTTAGAAGGCGATGAAGGACGTAGTAGACTGCGATAAGCCTCGGGGAGTTGCCAACAGACCCTGATCCGAGGATCTCCGAATGGGGAAACCCACCTGTAAAGGTATCTATAACTGAATACATAGGTTATAGAAGCAAACCCAGTGAATTGAAATATCTTAGTAACTGGAGGAAAGGAAATCAACCGAGACTCCGTTAGTAGTGACGAGCGAACGCGGATTAGGCCAGTATCATTTATGTAAGAACTAAAATAAGTTGGAAAGCTTAACCATAGAAGGTGATAGTCCTGTATAGGTAGAAAGCATTTATGATCTCGAGTAGAACGGGACACGTGAAATCTTGTTTGAATATGGGGAGACCACTCTCCAAGCCTAAGTACTCTCTAACGACCGATAGTGAACTAGTACCGTGAGGGAAAGACGAAAAGAACCCCGATGAGGGGAGTGAAATAGAACCTGAAACCGAATGCTTACAAGCAGTGGGAGCAGATTTATTCTGTGACCGCGTACCTTTTGTATAATGGGCCAGCGAGTTAGTGTGTAAAGCAAGCTTAAGCCGTAAGGTGTAGGCGTAGTGAAAACGAGTCTGAATAGGGCGATTTAGTTTTATGCATTAGACCCGAAACCGAGTGATCTAATCATGGTCAGGTTGAAGGTAGGATAACACCTACTGAAGGACCGAACCCATTAACGTGGCAACGTTACGGGATGAATTGTGATTAGGAGTGAAAGGCTAATCAAACTCGGATATAGCTGGTTCTCCGCGAAAACTATTTAGGTAGTGCGTTATGTGATTACCAATGAGGGTAGAGCACTGAATAGGCTAGGGGGGTCAAAAGCCTTACCAACCCTAATCAAACTCCGAATATCATTGAGTTTAACATAATAGACAGACTGTGGGTGCTAAGGTCCATAGTCGAAAGGGAAACAGCCCAGATCGCCGTCTAAGGTCCCTAAGTTATCACTAAGTGGGGAAGGATGTAGAAGAGCCAAAACAGCTAGGAGGTTAGCTTAGAAGCAGCTATCCTTTAAAGAAAGCGTAATAGCTCACTAGTCTAATTAAGCTTTTTTGCGCCGAAAATGTAACGGGGCTAAAGTGATACACCGAAGACGCGAATTCATACTTTTGTATGAATGGTAGCGGAGCGTTCCATAAGCCGTTGAAGCTGTTCTGTGAGGAATGGTGGAGGTATTGGAAGTGAGAATGCTGGCATGAGTAACGATAAAGAAGGTGAGAAACCTTCTCGCCGAAAGTCCAAGGGTTCCTATGTAAAGGTAATCTGCGTAGGGTTAGTCGATCCCTAAGGCGAGGCCGAAAGGCGTAGTCGATGGGAAGCAGGTTAATATTCCTGCACCAGAGGATGAGTGACGGAATTTGAGTTTTGTATTCGCTTATTGGATTGTGAATGCAGAATGATAGTTTCCAGGAAATAGCCTCCTCATAGATCGTACCCCAAACCGACACAGGTGGACAGGTAGAGAATACTAAGGCGCTTGAGAGAACTGTGCTGAAGGAATTCGGCAAAATTCACTCGTAACTTTGGAAGAAGAGTGACCTGTCTTGGGCAACCAGGAACAGGTGGCACATAAATGGGGGTAGCGACTGTTTACTAAAAACACAGGGCTCTGCTAAATCGATAAGATGAAGTATAGGGTCTGACGCCTGCCCGGTGCCGGAAGGTTAATTGATGGGGTGCAAGCTCTTGATCGAAGCCCCGGTAAACGGCGGCAGTAACTATGACTGTCCTAAGGTAGCGAAATTCCTTGTCGGGTAAGTTCCGACCCGCACGAATGGCGTAACGACTTCCCCGCTGTCTCCAGCACAGACTCAGTGAAATTGAATTTGCCGTTAAGATGCGGTGTACCTGCGGTTAGACGGAAAGACCCCGTGAACCTTTACTATAGCTTTACATTGGTTTTAGAAATAAAATGTGTAGGATAGGTGGGAGACTTTGAAGCCAGGGCGCTAGCTTTGGTGGAGTCAACCTTGAAATACCACCCTTTTTATTTTTGGAATCTAACTAGATTGTTTTATCAACGATTAGGACAGTGTATGGTGGGTAGTTTGACTGGGGCGGTCGCCTCCCAAAGAGTAACGGAGGCGTGCAATGGTTAGCTCAGACTGGTCGGAAATCAGTTTGAAGAGTATAATAGCAAAAGCTAGCCTGACTGCGAGACTGACAAGTCGAGCAGAGACGAAAGTCGGTTATAGTGACCCGGTGGCCCTGCGTGGAATGGCCATCGATCAACGAATAAAAGGTACTCCGGGGATAACAGGCTGATTGTGTCCGAGAGCTCATATCTACGACACAGTTTGGCACCTCGATGTCGACTCATCACATCCTGGGGGTGAAGCATCTCCCAAGGGTTTGGCTGTTCGCCAATTAAAGTGGTACGTGAGTTGGGTTTAGAACGTTGTGAGACAGTTCGGTCCCTATCTTCCGCAGGCGTAAGAAAATTGAAAGGAGCTGCTCCTAGTACGAGAGGACCGGAGTGGACATACCTATTGTGTACCAGTTGTTTTGCCAAAGGCATCGCTGGGTAGCTACGTATGGAAAGGATAACCACTGAAAGCATCTAAGTGGGAAGCCTCCCTTAAGATTAATTTTCTCCATTAGAGTCGTGGTAGACTACCACGTTGATAGGTCAGGTGTGTAAGTGCGGTGACGCATTTAGCTAACTGATACTAATTCTCGATTGGTTTTTTTATAAAACGTACTTTACTATATGTAGTATTAAATCCATAAAATAATTTTTACTTTAAATTTTTTGTAAAAATTATTTTGAAATTGTACTATAAACTTAAATTTAATTACTATTCATTTAATGTTTAAAGACATTGTCTTTAAATAGCTTGGTGACTATTGCAGAACGGAACCACTCGACACATTCCGAACTCGCCTGTGAAACGTTCGAAGCGCCGATTGTACTGGGGCATTGGCCTCGGGAGACTAGGTAATCGCCAAGCTTTTTAAAGACAGTGACCATAGCCATCCAAGAAATTGGATGGCTTTTTTTTGTTTTAAGTTAATTTTTGTTTCAAATATCTTCGTCGCTTATAAAAGTTTTTTTAAAATTCACATATAAAAGATATGCTCACTTAAAAATTTTTATCCCCTGGTCAAGCCCGAGGATGACCTACTAAGAAAATGTAAATTCTAAAGAATAACATTTTTTAAATATCTTGATCTTTTTTGCAAAAATTGCTTAAAACTGTGATGACTGCGAATTTTGTTGTCGCTTTGGAAAAATTTTTAAGATTCAGGTATATCACATTATCAAAACAATAAAATATGTAAGGTAAAATAACTTACCTTACATAAAAAACTAATAGTAATAAAAAAGTAACCTGTAATCTTTTTTCATTTTTTAAACTTATACTTACTGATTCTTTATCACAATATGTTCGTATTGTACTAAAGAATAAGATAACTCTAAGTTTAAAATCTATAAAAAATATTTACAGGTTTTTTACCTAAGGTAAGTTAATAAAACATTTTTTAGTTTAATTTGATATAAAATTTCAAATACTCATTAATCATATGTTATATGTTTAAATCGTATTTATAGTTTTCTCCTCAAATTATTCCTAAAAACTTGTTTTAATATTTTATGTTTTAATAATGATACTCCCTTAAAATTTTTAGGTTGCCGGCGTCGTGCATAGTGCTCCTTGTAATGACTGATTAAGAAAATGTAAATTCTAAAGAATAACATTTTCTTAATCCCTAAAAAACCTTAGTAAAAATTGTTTAAAATTGTGATGATTGTAAATTTGTTGTTGAGGCTCGACGCTTCGACAAGTTCAGCGACCAGTCTTGCCATTATAAGTTTTTTCTGTTTTATAAAATTGTTTTTAAATTAGTTTTTCTTTATAGTTAAATTTCATATATTTGTATTAATTTCCTTTTTTAAAATGTTTCAAAAATTAAAACTAAGTTTTCTTACAAAACTCTATTTACAACAATTCTTTTATTCTTTTATTCCTTTGTTGGCATTCGACGCATTATTTTATGCTGATTCTGGAATGAGTGCAAGTGCAGTTGGTATTATTACAGTTGTTGCTATTGTTGTGGGTATTATTTTTGAAGTTCCTTCTGGTCTTGTAGCAGATAAATATAGTAGGAAATATGTAATTATTGCGAGTAATTCTTGTACTATATTATCATGGATTATTTGGTTTTTTAATAAAGATTTCACAGCTTTTGTTATTGGGGCTTGTTTGATGGGTCTTGCTATAAGTTTACGCTCAGGTACTTATGATGCTTTTATTTATGATGAATTAAAAGCTATTAAAAGAGAAAAAGATTTTTTGAAAGTTCGAGGCAGATTGTCCTTTCTTTGTTTTTTCGCAATTACTATAGCTTCTGTGTTAGCTTCATTTCTAATTAAATATGGATATAATGTTGTTTTATTCTTTGGTTTATGTTCATCAATTTTTTCAACAATTATTTTATGGTCTATAAAGGATGTAAAAAGAAGTAAAGAAATTAAACAATCTAATTATTTTGGGATTTTGAAAGATGGTGTGAGTGTTTGTTTTCAAAATAAAGAATTATTAAAAGTTTTATTTATTTTTGCTTTTATATTTTCTTCTATGAATGGGTTATATAAATATATTCAATTACTTTTTAAAGATGTTGGGTTTGTACAAAGTGATATTGCGTGGATTATGGCAGTTTTGTCTTTATGCAGTGGTGTCGCAAGACTTAATGTTTATAAAATCAAAAAGCTTTCTTTGAAACAAATTAATTATATTTATCTAGTTATAGCAATTTGTTTTGTGATAGTTTCTTTGATTTTTAGTAAGAATGTTATTTTATTTCTTGTACTTTTATTTGCTGTACAAAGAGGGATGTGGTTGTACTTGAATGGTTTTATTCAGAAACATATAGAATCAAAAATTAGAGCTACGGTTGTTTCTGTTATGAGTTTTTCAATGTCTTGTATTGGCGTTGCAGTTGTTTTAGGTTTTGGTTTTATAGCTGATTTATTTTCTTATCAAATTGCTTTTTGTACGCTTGGTATTTTTCTTTTTATTATTACTTTAGTGGGAAGATTAGTAGTTTTTAGATAATTTTATTTTAAGGATAGTATGTTAAAAGTTGCGATTATAGGTGGTGGTCCAGCAGGAGTTATGGCTGCGATAACAGCCATGCAAAATTCAAAAAAATTAGAAGTTGTTGTTTTTGAAAAAGGTGAAATTTTGAAGAGTTTGTTACATACCGGCGGTGGTCGTTGTAATTTGTCTTATGCAGAATATGATTTTCGGAAATTGGTGAAATTTTTTCCTAGAGGTGAAAAGTTTTTACTCTCGATATTTTCTAAGTTTGGAGTTTTTGATGTTGAGAAGTTTTTTTTGAATTTAGGAGTTAAGACTTATATACAAGAAGATAAAAGAATTTTTCCAGTTTCAAATAGAGCAACTGAAGTAAAAGATAAATTATTAGAAAAAGCAGAAGATTTAGGTGTAAAATTTAGAAATGTTGAAATTAAAGAAGTTAAAAAAGTAGGTGATAACTTTTTCGTTAATGGTAATGAGTTTGATAAATTGGTTATTGCTACTGGTGGAAATCGTTTAAAGTCAAAATTTTCTGGATATGATTTTGCAGAATCATTGGGCCATTCGATAACTAAATTAATTCCTGTTTTGTGTGGATTGGAAATAAAGGAATCTTGGTGTAAAAAACTTTCTGGTCTTACTTTAAAAAATATAAAAGCAAAAGTTTTATTTGAAGATAAATTAGTTAAGAACTTGGAAGATGATTTGTTATTTACTCATCAAGGAATCTCTGGACCTTTATCGTATAAGGCATCTTCTTATTCTGCTTATTGTGATTTTAATAGAGAAAATCCATTAGTTTTAGAAATTAATTTTGTGAATAATCTTTATGAAATTTTTGATAAAGAGTTGGCACAAATAATAAATTTGAATCAAAAGAAAAATTTAATTACTATTTTGCTCGAGCTTTTACCTCGTTCGTTGATTGAGATTTTAATGAAAGAGATAAATTTAGCCTCAGATATTAAAGCTGGAGCTTTAATTAAAAATCAAAGACAGCAATTATCAAAATTGTTAACACAAAACAAAGTGCATGTTATAGCCAAATCTTCCGGAGGAGAAATTGTTACTGCAGGTGGCGTTGATTTAAAAGAAGTTGATGCTAGAACAATGGAATCTAAGTTAATTAAAAATTTATATTTTTGTGGTGAAATTTTGGATATTGATGGTTTGACTGGGGGATTTAATCTTCAGGCTTGTTGGAGTGGTGGTCAAGTGGTCGGAAAAAATCTTTTAAACTAATTCTTGCGTTGGATTTCGTCGTTGCTTTCTCATATTTATAGAGGTCACGTAGAAGAATACGCTCAACCTCTAAAATATTCGAGTCGCCTAGAAATCCTTAGCAATAATTAGTTTAAAACTGTGATGACTGTGAGTTTTATTTTTTTAGCTCTTCGATCTTTTTTGTAAAAATTGTTTAAATCGTATTATAGAGGTCACGTAGAAGAATACGCTCAACCTCTAAAATATTCGAGTCTCCTAGATCCCCGTCTTCGAGGTCCCCGACCTTCGGTCGAGGATGATCATATAAGAAAATGTAATTAATTAAAATTAAACATTTTCTAATATGATGCGCCCCCTAAGGGACGCTTTATTCTTTCTATGCAGGAAGGGGTTTGTAACCCCTTCCTGCAAAGATAAATCAAATTTATAGAGGTTACGTAGTTGTCGGAGTGGTAGTTATGTTATGGGATCTATTCTTATTTATATGGATCCTGAAATAAATTCAGGATGATATAGAGAGACAAAGCAAGCTAATCCATTTTCAAAGCTTTGTAATAAAATATTCCTCCAATTGAAGAACAGACAAGTAACGTTATTATTGTGATTTGTGGATTTGTGATATCACTTAAAATTCCAGCTCCAAGTGAAATTATAGCAAATAAAATATTTTCAAAAAAAGAATTTATACTACTCATTGTTGCTCGCTGTTTGTTTGTGAATTCTTGTTGGAATAATTTTTCTAAAGCTGTGTGACATGGTGCTCTGATAAAAAAATCAATAACAAAAATAAATGGAGTGAATATGTTTGCTATTACTGCTGCGAATATATTTATTATTTTGGTTAGTATTGTTGAACCTATTATTGTTTTGAAATAACCTAGCTTATCAATAGTTTTACCTGCAATCCAAAATCCAATTCCACCTGCTAAATTTTTTAAACCTAAGGTTAAACCAATTAACCAATTTGGTATTATTGTTTTTAAAAATATTTGTGAAAATTGAAGAGTAACCCCACTAAAGCCGTATTCTATAATTTTTCCAATTGATAAGTTTTTTAGCTTTTTATTTTTAAAAAGATTTTTTAAAGATTTTTTAAAATGTAATAAGGGATGATCTTTTGTTCTTTCGACGTTTTTTGGTTCTATAAAAAATAATGAAATAATTACAGCACAAATTCGCGTGAATAGATTTAAATAGAAAATTAATAAAAAAGAAAATTCAGAAATTAAACCTCCAATTAATGTTGCGCCTGCGAAAGAAAACATTGTTATTGAATCAAATCTTCCTTGTAAATGATGAAATTTATTTTTCTTTTTCAGTTCTTTTGTGGTTTCGTAAAGCATTGCTGTTTCTGTTCCTGAACAGAGAGAACAAGATAAACCTATAAAAATAGAACTTATTACATAAAAATAATATTGATTGTCATTGTTGTGTGCGATGATATATATAACTGATTCGCCACATTCTAAAAGACTTGCTAGAATCAGGGTTTTCTTTCGACCAATTTTATCTGATAGAATTCCAGTTGGTATTTCAAATAATGCTATGAATAAAGTACATAAAGATAAATAACTCAATGCTAATGTGTAAGAGCCAAGCTTTTGGGCCAAATAGATCCATATTATTGCTAATACAGGACGGAATGATCTAAAGAAATTAAAGTATGGGAATATTTTTATATTCTGCCTTATTTTGTATTTTGACATTATTTATATGATGAAAGACTTAGAGGTGAGAGTAAATATATTTTACTATATCTAGTATGTCAACTTTATTTTTAATAAAATTTTAACTAGATGTAGTGTTTACTTATTAGCTATTGCAGCTCTTACAAATTCTTTAAATATTGGACTTGGGTTGAATGGTCGTGATTTGAATTCAGGGTGAAATTGGGTTCCAATAAAGAATTTGTGTTTTGGGATTTCTACAACTTCTGGTAATTTGTTATTTGGTGACATTCCTGAAAATATTAATCCTGCTTTTTCAAGTTTATCTTTGAAATTGATATTTACTTCATAGCGATGACGATGTCTTTCGCTAATTTTTGTTTTTTTGTAAATTTTGTGAGCTAAAGAATTTGGTTTTAGTTTTGCTTCGTAGGCACCTAATCTCATTGTTCCACCTAAATTTCCATCTTTTGTCCATTCGTTCATTAAACCAATTACTGAATTTTTTGTTTTTATAAATTCACTGGAATTTGCATCTTTTATTTTTAAAACATTTCTTGCGAATTCAATTACTGCAACTTGCATTCCTAAACAAATTCCAAAATAAGGAACATTGTTTTTTCGAGCATATTCTGCTGCTAGAATTTTTCCTTCAATTCCATCTTTTCCAAAACCACCAGGAATTAAAATTCCATCTACATTTTTTAGTGGAGCTAAATCTTTTCTGGTTTTGATTTTTCTTGAATCAACCCATTCTATTTTGACTTTGTGTTTTAAGTCTAAACCTGCATGAAATAATGCTTCATTAAGTGATTTGTATGCGTCTTGCAATTGTATATATTTACCAACTATTCCTATTGTAATTTCGCCTTTTGGGTTTGAAATTGCGCTTGCAATATTTTCCCATTTTTTTAAATCAATTTTTTTACAAGGTAAATTAAAGTGTTTTAAAATTTGGTTGTCGAATTTGTGTCCATGATATAAAACTGGAACTTCGTAAATACTTTTTGCATTTAAGGCAGGTATAATATTTTCTTTTGCAACATTACAGAAAAGTGAAATTTTATTAATTGCGCTATCTGGAATTGGTCTTTCTGATCTACATAGAATTAGATGTGGTTGTATTCCAATTGAAAGTAATGCTTTTACTGAATGCTGAGTTGGTTTGGTTTTTAATTCTTGGGTGCATTCTAAATATGGTAATAAAGTTAAATGCATAAATAATGTTTTATCTCTTCCAAGCTCAAAACCTAATTGTCTTATTGCTTCTAAAAATGGTTGTCCTTCAATATCTCCAACTGTTCCTCCAATTTCACAAATTGTAAAATCAAAATCTTTTGTGTCGTTTAGAATGAAGTCTTTAATTAGATTTGTAATATGAGGAATAATTTGAACTGTGCCACCTAAATAGTCGCCTCGTCTTTCTTTTTCTAAAAGTGTTGAGTAAATTCTACCGGAACTAACGCTATCGGTTTTATGATTATTTTGATCAATAAATCTTTCGTAATGTCCTAAATCTAAATCTGTTTCTGCCCCATCGTCAGTTACAAAAACTTCTCCATGTTGAATTGGATTCATTGTTCCTGGATCAACATTTAAATATGGATCAAGTTTACGTAGTTGAACTTTGTAACCTCTAGCTTTAAGTAGAGCTCCGAGAGATGCTGATGCAACACCTTTTCCAAGTGAAGATGCTACACCTCCGGTTATGAAGATGAATTTTTGAAGGGGTTGTTTTTTCATTTTAAAGGATTGTTTAGATTTTAGTATAGAATAACTTTATTTATTTATTAGTTTTAGTCAAGTGGGTGTTTGGTTGTTTTTAAGATAAATTTAAACTTGAAAAGTTTTTAAAAGTGTTTAATGATTTTAATTGAGAAATTGAGGAATTTATTTTTTAATTTCTTGTTAGTGTACCGGGTGTCGTAATCTGGCGAGTAGAGGTTTGATTAAACTTTTGAAAAATGTATACTATTTTTCCAACCTTATGGTCGGGAAGATGGCAAAATATAATAGGCTTCGGTCAAATATGCCGTAGTCGTCTCGTCGACTTACGAACTTCCCGGCCACCTAATTTTATAGGTGGCTATTTTTTTGGTTTTATTTTTTTTACTATGTCATCCTGAACTTGTTTCAGGATCTATAGAAATAGAAAGATGGATCCTGAAACAAGTTCAGGATGACATATGTGTGTTTAGGATGACAAGAGAAGAGTAGGATGATAAAAAGAGTAAAACTGAATTTAATTTGATTGTTTTAAAAATAACCAAAGGAAGAAAATGTCTAATGATAATAATTCACAACAGGAACTCGAACATGCTGTTTCTGAAATTAATGATTCTTTAGCGAGTTTGGAGGGAGTTAAGATTTGTTTAGAGCTTGACGAGAAATCTTTTAGCATTAAAGAAGTTTGTGATGCGATTAACTCAATTGTTAATCGTATGAGAAAGTCGGTTGAGAAATTGGATAAGAAAGTTAGCTAGTTTTAAGCTAATTTTTATTGTGATTTTATAAATCCCTGTTTTTGCAGGGATTTGGTTATTTATCTTGCAGAAGCAACTGGTTGTCTTGTTTCGCAACCAAAGAAATGAGATATATGACGACATAGAGAATCAGTTAAAGATGGTTGTGAAGGTTGTGTTGGAGGTGTTTCTCTTTGTTGTTGTCGTTGTCGTTGTTCTTCTTGTATTCGTTTTACCATTGCTGTTGCATCTGGTGCTGATAATCTTCGTGTTTTTTCTTTTACTTCTACCGCTGCTCTTGCTGCTTGTTGTAATTTTTCGGTTGTTTCTGGATCTATTTGTCTATTTTGTTCTTGTGGTACTGGTTCCCATGTTGTTGGATTACCTGGTCTTTGTGTTTTTCTTGCTGCTTCTCCCATAATTTTCCTTTTTTATTATTAAAAATCATTATTATCATACACTAAAACCCAGGTGTCTGTCAACTAAAAAGTGTATCAATATGAATAGAAAGTTTATTTATAAGTTTAGCTATGTGAAGAATGTATTATTTTAGTACGATATAAAAATTAAGATATTTTAAAATAATTTCATTTGTTTATCTTGAATTTTTTTAGATGGAATTGATGGAGGGGAGAGAAGAGAGTATTTTTTTCTTAACGTATTTAAAATTTGTTGAGTTTCTGTTTTGTAGTTTTTTTCTAAGAAAGCAGTTTTGTAAATTTGTTTATATTTTTCAATTAAGTGAGGAAAGTGTTGCTGTAGAAAATTCAGGAATTGTTGTTTGGTATGTCCTTTTAAATTTAAGAAATCTGTTATTAAATAATCTACATTATGTTGTTTTGCGGTTTTGAAAATAGCTTCTAGATTTTCTTGTGAATCTGTTAAGTGCGGAATTACAGGCATTAACATTAAAGTCGTGTGACAGTCTATTTCTTTAAATCTCTGTAATATTTCAAATCTTTCTAAAGTTGGTGCCGCATTGGGTTCAATAAGTTTTTGAATATTTTCATCTAGTGTCGTTATTGTACTTGAAATACAAACATCTGTAATTTGTGCAATTTGTTTTATTAATTCAAGGTCTCTTAAAATTAGATTAGATTTAGTTGTGATAACAATTGGATTTTTATGTTTTTTGATAACTTCTAGAATTTGCGGCATTAATTTATATTTTCTTTCTATTGGTTGATAGCAATCAGTAACTCCGCTTATACTGATTGGTTCACCTTGGTGTTTTTTAGAAAGTTCTTTATCTAGTTGTTCTGCGATATTTGTTTTGACAAAAATTTCATCAAAGAAATTGTCGGATTCTAAATATTTGTGAGAATATTGAGCAAAGCAGTAAATGCATTTGTGTTCACAGCCGCGATAAATGTTTAAATCAAGATGTGTTGGTAAAAGTGGTTTGTGATAGTATAGTGCGGATTTACATTTTAGCTCTGTGATTTTTTGCATATTTTTTAAACTAGGTTTTAAAAATAAATTTTTTCTTAGTATTTGTGTTGTTGTGAGGAATCAAATAACAAAGTAGCTTGGATTGCCGCGTTGCTCCGCTCCTCGCAATGACAACGGGGTTGCTGCGTTGTTTTACTCTTCGTAATAACACAAAGAAAAAATTGTTATTATCCTAATAGTTCTTTGCATTGTATATAATTAATCTTTCCAGTTCCTAGAAGTGGGATTGGATCTTTGTAAATAATTTCCTTTGGAATTGAGAGTTCTGTTATTCCATTTTCTTTTGTAAAAGAAATTATGTCTTTTATGTTAGCGTCTTTTTTATCAGTTAGGAGAATTAGTCGTTCGCCTTTTTTCTCATCTGGTTTGCTTAAAACAGCATGTAAATTATTTGGCCAGAGTTTTGTCAAATAAGTTTCAACCATTGAAAGTGAAATCATTTCTCCTGCTATTTTTGCAAATCTTTTTGAACGTCCTTTGATTGTAATGAAATTTTGTTTGTCTATTTCTATGATGTCGCCAGTGTTGTATTTTTTGTTTTGGGGTGGTTGTAGTTTTCCAGGTTTATCAATTTTTAAATAACCTAGCATAATGTTTGGACCTGAAACAATTAATTCTCCTCCTTGAGAAATTCCATTTACTTTTTTAATTTCATATTTAATACCTGGAAGAAGTTTTCCAACTGTTCCGGGTTTATTATCTATTGGAGTATTTACAGAAATAATTGGTGAGGTTTCTGTCGCACCATAACCTTCAAAAATTCTTACTCCAAATTTATCACTCCAGATTCTTCTGTTTTCTTCTTGTAATTTTTCTGCACCAGCAAAGACATATCGAATTGCGTAAAAATCATAAGGATGAGCGTATTTTGCGTAACCAGTGAGAAAGCTATTTGTTCCGAATAGAATTGTTGAGTTTGTTGTATAAACTAATTCTGGAACTAATTTATAATGTAAAGGTGATGGATATAAAAATACTTTTACACCATTTAAAAGTGGTAACAAGGTTCCTGCGGTTAAGCCAAATGAATGAAATATTGGCAAAGCATTAAATACTATATCTCTTCGGTTTAAATCAACCTTACTACTTAATTGACAACGATTAGCTTGAATGTTTAGATGACTTAGAACAACTCCTTTAGGTGCTCCTTCTGATCCAGAAGTGAACAAAACCACACAAGGTTTATTTGGATTTAGGCTTTTTCTATTTTTGGATTTATAATAGTGTTCTGGATATAAAGATCCAATTAATGAGAATTTGATTTTATTATGTAAAGAGATTCTTTTTTTAACATCTTCTAGATAAACTACTTTAAGTTTTTCTTTTTCTAAAACTGCAATTATTTCATTAAGGTTTGCGGTTTCTATGAATTTTCTAGAAGTATAAATTGTTTTTAGTTGGGAAGCTTTGCAAGCATTTAAAATATTTTGTGCTCCTGCCGTGAAGTTTAACATTGCTGGAACACGGCTATAAGCTTGCATTCCGAAAAATGTTACTAAATTACCAATCATGTTTGGTAATAGAATTCCTACAAATTCATTTGCTTTAGTTGTTTTACAAATTTCATTTCCCAAGATAAAGCTGCTTGTTATTAATTTCTGATAAGTAATTGGTTTAAAGTCCGAATCCTCTGCTGCTATATGTTCAAATCCATGGACTTTTGCTGTATCTAATAATGATTTAAATAAAGGAATTTTGTAATTACTGCTTTCAAAAACTAAATTTGCCATTAAGTTTTGTAAGTTGTCAGAAATCATTTGTCTTTTTTCTCGAGAGTTTAATTCTTTTGGAACATTGAATTTTGTTGCAGGTAAAACAGTGACTGTTATTTTTGGAAACCACTTTAGTCTCGCTTTGTCTTTTAGTTTTGAAAGACGACTATATTGCGCTCCTTCAATTCGTATTGGTAAAATATGAGCATCTGCTTTTTCAGCAACAATTCCGGGTCCTTCATATACCTTCATTAATCCGCCGGTGAGTGTAATTCTTCCTTCTGGAAAAATAACAAGTTGTTTTTTGTTTTTAACTAAATTGATTAAAGTTTTTGTGGCCATTGGGTTTGTTGGGTCAATAGAAACTGTTTCAATCATTTTTAAAAAAGGTTTTGCCCACCATTTTTTTGCAATTTCTGTGTTGATCGCAAATGTAACTTCTTTGGGCATAAAGCATGCTAACATTGGAGGATCTAAAAACGAAAGATGATTGGCAATAATAACTAATTTTTTGTTTCTAACTTTGTCGTAGTTTTCCATGCCTCTTACTTCTACTCTGTAAAAGAATTTGTAAAACCATTGGAAGAGAGACCTCGTAAAAGCGCTTGGTAAAAGTTTGCAAATATAGAGCGCTACCGCAAAATTGATTAAAGCTATTGCTAGGAAAATATCTAAAATTTCAAAACTGCATTTAAATAAGATAATAGCAAAAATTGCTGCCATTACCATAAACATAGAATCTATAATATTTAAAGCTGCAATTGTTCTTGCTCTGTGTGAGGGTTTACTTTCTTTTTGAACTATTGCATAAAGAGGGACTATATAAATTCCACCACATGTTGCAGCTGCTATTAAATCAAATAAAATTCTATAACTATTTGGTGTTGATAGAAATTCAAATAAACCAATTAAGTTGTTTGAATTGTTTATAAAATTTGGTGCTGCGAAAAATAAATCTATTGTGAATATTGAAATTCCAACTGCTGCCAAAGGAACAAAAGTTGCTTCAACTCTGCCATTTAAAAGTCTGTTACAAATTAAAGAACCAAAAGCAATTCCAATTGAAAAAGTTGTTAGAAGTAATGTTACTATTTCTTCATTTCCACCTATTACAATTTTTGCAAAATTTGGAAATTGAGTTAAAAAAGTTGTACCAATAAACCAAAACCAGGCAATTCCTAAAATAGAAAGAAAAATGGGCTTTCTTTTTTTGGCTTGAGAAATAAGATTTAAACTTTCTGTAAAAATGTTATAATTTATTTGAAGGTTTTTTGTTGGTTTTGTACTTGGAATAAATAAGGAAGATGAAAAACCTAAAATTGCAAAAATAGTAATTGCGATTGAAATTATTAGAATTCCATTTTGTTCTAAGATTAAAATTCCACCAAAAATTGTTCCAATTAAAATAGCTAAAAAAGTAGCTGAATTTATAATTGCGTTTCCTGCTATGAGTTCGGAATTTTTTAAATGATCAGTTAATATTCCATATTTTATAGGACCAAAAAAAGCTGATTGAGTTCCCATAAGAAATAGAATTACTAGTAGGAAGTTTATTGAATTAAAATAAAAACCTAAGCTAGCTAAAATCATTAAAAATATTTCCCAAGCTTTGAGTTTTTTAATTATTTGAGCTTTGTCGAATTTGTCAGCTAGTTGTCCGGCAAGAGATGAAAACAAAAAAAATGGTAAAATAAATAAACCACCAGCAATTGTTACCATTATTTGAGAGCTTTGCGCTATTGTATAAGTGATTAAAATAACCAGAGCATTTTTAAATACATTATCATTAAACGCACCTAAAAATTGTGTTAAAAAGAACGGAAAAAATCGTTTTGTTTTAAAGAGCGATAATTGTGATGACATATTTATTTAAGTAAAAGTTATCTTAAATAAATGATATCAATGGGTTTAAAGAAATCAATGTTTAGTGTTTATTCGCTATAAGCCGTATAACTCGAACTTCCTTCAGTACAAGCTGCATAACTATTCCAACAAATTCTAGCAAATCCATCTTCAGTTTTAATTCCAGTTGACATTGTACTAGAAGTTACTCCTCCTGTATAACCAGAACCACCACCGCCTCTACTACCAGAACCACCTCCATACCAACCG